>JAEEGK010024772.1_pt1 | contig 12401 bp, 6 predicted proteins | sample 8958771 | NCBI WGS metagenome assembly JAEEGK01 (sample SAMN16246547, study PRJNA631951) | gut metagenome | biome: gut microbiome; feature: rumen; material: SC-attached | host: Bos | place: Iran: Karaj | collected 2018-10 | reverse complement strand
GCTCGTCGCCAATGGTGATGTAGCCCGCATCATCAGCGTTGGAGATACGACAGACAGCCTCCGCCTCGGGAAGTTCGGCTTCAAAAACGGCCTTGTCCCACCACGAGAGCGACAGATAATCCTGATTCCCAACGGCATAAACCCTATTTCGATAAGGATTGCCGTAAGCCACGGAATACTGCTGATAGACATAGTTGCCAATCAAAATGACGAAGGCAATGGAAACGATGAGACCGATGGCCTCGATGACGGTGTAAAGTTTGTTTCGGGAAAGGAATTTGATGTAACTGCTCATTTTGTTGGATTGTTGAATCGTTGATTGTTTAATTATTGTGAGTTGTATGGCATAATCCATGCCAAAAATCGCAAAATAATAAGAATCAACAAGATACAATTTCACCCTTTTGTAAAAGTGTAAAGTTTCTTTACAGTGGGTGTAAAGAAACTTTACAATCGGGACTTCAGGGTCTTTTTATAGTTTCAATTCAAGACACCAATCATAAACTGGTTGATCAAATTGCGATATTTTACCATTTTTCACTCCTTCTTTAACTCTATCACTAGACTCATCCCCTCATTTTTGCTTTTTGCAGAAAGCATTTTTTCCTGAATTCTGCTCATTACAGAAAGCAGAACCAAACATTCTACTTTATCCTCTCTGCAACACCTCTGTAATCCTCTTGCTGCAAATGACCTGCACCACGCCCGAAACAATCAACGAGAGGAGCAGGAAAGCCCCAAAGAACGACAACACAGCCACCGTCAAGACGAGGGGGACGGACACATGAAAGGCAAAGCCTTGAAGCCATTGCAGCGAGAAATAGACCGACAATGCCGTTGCCGCAATGACGGGCAGAATGTACATCCGCAACCTGGTTTTCAGGTAATGCCCTTGCACCTCGCGGGTGCTGGCACCAAACACCTTGCGCACTGCCATATTGAGCGACTCCTGATGCAGATGGTAGGATACGACACCAAAGAAGCCGAACAAGGCCAACAGCATCGCGGCAAGGAAATATAACAGCGACAAATGCCCGACCTGCCGCTCTTCACGGTAGAGTTCCTTCTCGCCCAAAAACGAATAGGAAAAGACATCCGTATAATTGAACGGACGCACCACTTCTTGAATGTAAGCCAAGGTCTGTTGCCGGTTTTCGGGCGCGATTTTCACCACGATATTCGGCTGTGCCTCAGGTGCATATTCCATAATAAGCGGGGATACGGCGTTGCGCATATCGGAGAAATGGAAATCCTTCACCACGCCCACGATTCTCCCCGATGTCACTGTCAGCGTCAAATCCCTGCCGATGGCTTCCTCCGCGCTCCAGCCCATTGCCTTGATTGCCGCCTCGTTGACCACATATTGCCCATTCCCTTCGTAAATCCCATCAAAATAATCATCCAAATTCAAGTCCTTGCTCAAATAGTCGCCTGCCAACAACTCCATCCCAACCATCTCTTGGAAATAGCCATCAGTAAAAAGTACCTGAAATACAGCATCATTCCCTTCTTCTCGACCTTCCCATTCCACCTCGCTGATGAAGCCATTAGGCTTCGAAAAGTCACCCATACAAAGCCCGACGCTGTAGATGTCAGGGTTTTTCATCAGTTCGTCACGAATGGGGCCCACTTTGTAGCAAGGTGTTACCAAACTATTGAGTGACACAATGTTAGACATATCAACACCTTTGTCAGAATGTCGCATAAAAGTGAGTTGCAATAGAATGACAACCGTAAACACAGCAGCAAGCGAAGAAAGGCCCACTTGAAACACCGAACTTGCATTGCTGATGCGAATGCCTTTCAAATGGCGCATCTTGCCTTTCAGTACATCGGCGAAGGTCACACTGCGCAGGCAATATTGCCCGAAAAGACTTGAAGCCAAAGGCAACAGCGCCAAAAGCGCAAGGCAGAAAAAGAGCAGCCATTTGTCGAAACGCAACTGCACGGGCACGCCTATCCACGACTGGAACGCGGGCAGCAACCCCCACACCGCCAACAAGGAAAGTCCCATCGCCACAAGGGTGATGATCAGGGTCTCCAATAGGTTGCCCGAAAAAATCCTGAACTCGCTGCACCCAAACACCCGCTCAACGACCCTATTTTTGGTTTGCTGCACCGAATACGACACATCGAGCGTGGCGCAATTCACGATGGTGACCGCCACGATGAGCAGAATGCCAAAGATGATAATCCAAACATACGAGGCATTGCCGTTACCCACACTTTCCGGGTCGTTGTAATCGGTGTGCAGGTGGATGTCGCGCAAAGGCTGGAATTCCAACCATTTCTGCTTATCGTACTTCTCCGTTTGGATGTTGGCCAAGCGTTTCATTTCCGCCTTACTGAACAGCGCGTTTTCCCTCAATTTGACATAAATCGTCTGGTTTTCAGTGATGTTGCGGTAAAGATTGAGTTGACGGCTATCCATCGGCATCACCACCTCGAAAGGCAAATGCGTGTTGGAAGGCACATCCACCACCAAGGCGACGGTGTAAACGGTTTCTATGTGCATATAGGAACAGACCAAAGGCTGCCCTATGGCCGAGCCGTCAAAAAGTTTTTGCGCCATCTCTTTGGAAATGGCCGCTTCGTTGGGTTTGAGAATGTGATGCGGCTCGCCTTCCACTATGGGATAGGTAAACACATTGAAGAAATTGTCGCTGGTCGTCAAAGCCATCACCTCGAAGGACTCGTTGCGTTCCATATCCCTAACCGTGTGGGGATTCATGCTGGTATAGTGTGAAACCACGCTCACACATTCCTCCACCTGTGGCACGGCATCAGGCAAGTCATAGCGCAATTGGCAAACTCCGCCAGTGTATCTTGTGCCCGTGGCCTTGTCCACCGAGACCAAGCGGTAAATCCGGTCGCCGTCCTCAACAAAACGGTCGTAAGAAAGTTCATGCAGTACCCACTGGAACAGCAAAGTGGCCGCTGTAATGCCAATCATCAAGCAAAAAGTGTTGATGAGGAAATGTTTGTGTTTGGGTCTGAGAATTGAATTGTTCATACTGTTGTTATTTCAATTTGATGAGATAAAAATGTCAAATAAAAAAGTGAGTAAACAATCTTCATGCCAAAATCATAAAACAATATGAATCAACAAGATACGATTTTACCGTTTTATAAAAGTGTAAAGTTTCTTTACAGTGGTGTAAAGAAACTTTACAGTCGTCATGTAAATTAGGTCAGGCTATTTCCCTAATTTTATTAATAAGTTGGAAAAAAGCATAAAATTATCCTAATTAAGGTTGGAAAAAAGCAAAATAGTTGTATTTTTGCGGTTGGAAAAAAGCATTGTAAAATGATTAATAGAAAGATTTACAAGTATCTAAAAAATTTCTTTTTGAATGATAGAAAAGCACTTCTTGTTACAGGTGCACGACAAGTAGGAAAAACATATGCCATACGCAAGGTGGGAGAAGAAACATTCAAGCATTTTGTGGAATTCAATTTCATCAAAAATCCGAAACTCAAAACCATCTTTGCCAATCCGCTCGACACAGACGATATCCTGTTGCGCATTTCTGCGTTGACCGCCACAAAATTGGAATCTGGCAGCACCTTGATTTTCTTCGATGAAGTGCAGGAATGTCCAGAAATTGTCACGGCGATTAAGTTTCTTGTCGATGAAGGAAGTTATCGTTATGTCATGAGCGGCTCTCTTTTAGGTGTCGAATTGAAAGACTTGCGAAGCGTCCCTGTTGGTTACATGGCTGAAAAAGAAATGTTTCCGCTCGATTTCGAAGAGTTCGCATTGTCTTTAGGCATGAGTGATGAGGTGATGACACATCTTCATGAATGTTACGATAAGAGGATTCCCATCGACTCTGTCGTTCATGAGAAGATGATGGAATTGCTTCGTCTATACCTTGTGATTGGAGGAATGCCAGCTGTTGTGCAGAAATATTTGGACACCAACAATATGCACGAAGTCCGACGCGAGCAGGAGAACATCCTGAAACTGTATAAAAAGGACATTGCAAAATATGCCGACAACAAGCTATTTATCAAAGAGATTTTTGAAAGGATTCCGTCGGAACTCAATGCCCAAAACAAGAGATTTATACTAAAATCGCTGAACGATAGAGCAAAATTCGAAAAATACGAGAACAGCTTCCTTTGGCTGACCGACGCAGGGGTGGCCTTACCCACATATAATGTCGACAAACCTTGTGTTCCGTTGAAACTCAATGAACAACGCAACTTGTTCAAGTTGTTTCTTAATGATGTTGGCCTGCTGTCCTGCATGTACTCATCTGGTTTTCAACTCAATATCATGATTGGCGAAATCAATGCAAACTTCGGTGCCGTCTTTGAGAATTTTGCCGCACAAGAACTTCGTTCGCATGGTTACGACCTTTACTATTTCAACAGTAAAAAACAGGGAGAACTCGATTTCGTCATTGAACACGACGATCAGGCTCTCCCGATAGAAATCAAGTCAGGGAAGGATTACAAACGGCATAACGCTCTTTGCAATGTGATGAAAAATGAAGAATTTGCGATAAAAGAGGCTTTTATATATACGACAAAGAACATTGAAATCCTTGACCGAAACATATATCTTCCGGTGTATCTGTTGATGTATCTCCGTGAACGAGAACTACCGAACAAAAAGATAGTGTTCAGTCCGATGTAGTTTTCTGGCATTGTTATTCCTTCTTCAACGCCATCACCGGATTCACCCTCGCCACGGAGACGATTTGCCACAGCACCGAGCCGATGGCGATGACGAACGACAGCACCACCGTCACCACGAAGATCCACGGATGCAGGTCGATGCGGTAGACGAAATCCTCCAGATAACGCCCACAGACCCAAACCGCTATCGGAATGGCGATGACATTAGCGATAAGAATCATGATGAGGTATTCCTTCAGGTTGCGGCGAATCTCGCTTTGCATCGTGCCGCCAAACACCTTGCGGACGGCGATGGTCTTCTCGCGCTCGGAGGCGAAATGCGTACTCATGGCCACGAGACCTAATAGCGACAGCAACACCGCCACTGCCATAAACATATCCACAAGGCGCATCCTGTTTTTGGTGTCCCGCAAATGCAACAGCAGCAAATTGTCGATAAAGTCAATGGACCAAGCTTCCCAATAAGCCTCTTTTTGCTTCATGTGCTTGTCGTACACGGCCATGATGGCTTTGCGTGCCTCCGCATGGTCACCCACAATCTCTAATACGGGATGGTAAGTCACCCACTTGAACTTCGGCTCCTTTCCAACAATCTGCACCGCTCCATAAGTCTCATCCACCACATGGGCCGCGTCGTCAAGGGCGAAATCACCCAACACGCCACTCATATCAGAACGCAGATTACGCTTGTACCAAACGCCCAACGAATCAATGTCGAACTGCTCCAAAGGCATCCCCGACTGGGCCTCCAGCAAACCTTGCGTCAGCAGCCATTGGTTTTCGTCCAGCTGACCATACATCGCCTTGATGTCAAACCCAAACATATCAAAAGCCGTGGTGTCGCACAACAGGTATTTCACTGAAACCCAGTTTTCCTTGTTTTCACGATCGTCGAGAGGCATCCATTTTGTACCCATAAAGGCACCGCCAGGATAACCATACGAGTGTCCCATCCGTTTCACACAAGGCAAGGCCATCAAGTCGTTTTCAAAGGCCTCATCGCCCGATAGTATGGAATTCACATAGAACAGGTTCTCCGTGCGACATCCGACAGGCCGCTGTTCCATGTGGCGCATCTGCACCTCCATCGTGATCACCAAGGCAATCAGCACGATGGCGATGACATTTTGCAACACAATAAATACTTTTGAAAGCACCATCTTGGTGCGTAAACGGAAGGCCCCTGTCACCACGTCGATGGGCTTGGCCCTCGACACCACCGTGGCAGGGATGATGCCCGCCAACAGCGCCACCACAATCACGATGAGCAGATAGGAAACCAGATAAAACGGCGAGAGCATAATCTTCACACCCACATCATCGCCCAACAAACGGTTGACCAGCGGCTCAAGCGCCTTTGCCATCAAGATGCCCAATACCATGCAAACCAGTGTAAATGCCAGCGATTCAAGCAGGTATTTCCCGATGATTCGACCCTTGGTGGCACCATGCAACCTTCGCGTGGCCATCTCCTTGGCCCGCTTGCTGGTCAAGGCGACGTTCAAATTGATATAATTGAACAACGCGGAAATCAGCAGCAACAATCCTACCGCCAACAGGCTGTGCATCATCACCTTGTCGCCTTTTTTCAGTGTAGTTTGTCCGTCATAATAAAACACCTCATCCAAACGCACCAGTTTGATTGTTGAAGCATCAACCGGATATTCTCTTCCAAGTATCTTATTGAATAAAACTTCTGTCGCTGTGGCCAACTTCTCGCTCAATGCGTCTCGGTCGACATCTGGAAATGTCTTGATGAAGAGCCATACGTTCTCGAACATGTTGGCGGGAACGGCAGGGCTGTCAAAGCCACCATAATAGGTCATGCCATCGGTAATATCCACATTGACAATCACATCGGGGTTGGAATAGAAAAGCGAGGTGCCCACGTCAGTGAACACTCCAACGACGGTGAAGTCATGCTTCATCATTTGGATAGTCCGCCCAATCACCTCGCCCGATTGCGACAAAACCTGAGCCATCTCTTCTGACACGAAAGCCGTCAAAGTCTCATTGATCTGGTCAGGTTGGCCTTCCGCAAACTGGACGGGGAAGAAGTCGAAAAAGTCGCGGTCGCAGCCCAGCACCTGTCCCAGACGCAACAACTGCCCGTCGGCCTTCATCTCCGTGGCATAGAGCCATCCGAACTCGGTGATGGCCTTAATCTCGGGAATGCTCTCCCCAATCGTCTCTTTCATCCCGTATTGATATAGCATCTTGTTTTGGATGGCCACGCCGTAAATCTCCTTCCTATGCGGGTTTTCACGCGTGACAGCAATATGCTGTGCCACATAGCAGAAGATTATGACCACAAAGGCCAAACTGACGGCGAGGCCAACCGCCTCGATAATGCTGTAGAGTTTGTTTCGGGAGAGGAATTTCAGGTAGCTGCTCATTGCTGTTTAATTGTTGATTGTTTAACTGTTTATTTGTTTAATTGTTGTAGGTCGTGTGGCATAATCCGTGCCAAATTTGTAAAACAATATGAATCAACAAGATATAATTTTCAATTTTGTAAAAGTGTAAAGTTTCTTTACAGTGGGTGTAAAAAAACGTTACAGTGAGCGTTTACGGATTTCTTCAAACACCTCTTCGGCCTCATCCTTCCTCAGCCCGAATTTTACGGCTAGTTGAACGGCATCTGTTTTCCCGGGATCTTTGTAGTTGCCATTCACGGAAAGGCTGTGGAAGCCGCCCAAACCTTCGCAGGGCAGCACATCGTAAGCTGGAGCCAACTGCCAAACATCGTTACGACGGATGAAGGCGAAGTTTTTCACATGGTCGTCGCAGTTGCCGATGATGAGGTTGAACGCCATCAGGCGGAACACCTTCCACAACTCCTTGACGGAATGCGTGAGTTGGCTGCAAGCCCAGAACAGATGGCCGTAATCAGCGGTGGGCAGGTGATAATCGATGTTCATCAGGGCGGAGAGGCTGATGACGTGTAGTTTGCCGCCATCATCGGTACGGTCGAAGCGCTTTGAGCCGAAGTATTTTCCTTCGAAGAGTCGGGTCTCGGCCATCTCAATGCCACATTCGCGAGCCAGCAGTGAGGTCTCATATTCGATTTTGCCTACATTGGGCGGGTCAGTGCGGTCGCGGAACTTCACCAACCACTCGGCGCCGTCGTGATGCACAAACACTTTGGGTCGTGTGCCGCCCGAGGAGCCGCCGCGCCGCCAAGCCTTGTCCAAGTCGTCGGAATAGTCGGTACTCAATACCCGCTGCGACTCTTCCGCCATGTGGTCGAGGTCGATGATGACCTGTTCGTCAACGGTACTTAGGTCGGGATGGTATTCCAAGGCACCACGCCCACGGCTACCGACAAACATCAATTGTTCCAACAAATTCAATGAAGCCAATGACTTGCCCTGCGACCTCAGATAACGGTCGAGCACCAATGCACTCCAGCCGTCGGGCAGGCTGTCGTCGAACACGCCGAAGTTGCCGTCAAAAGGTTTCGCATCGGCGGTGAACAACCTCGACTCCAAAGGCAAGTGAAACGGTGAGATGGAAAAGCCGTTCCTGATCCAGTCCGCGTCGTATTCGAACAAAGCGCGACCGTCTCTGTCCAAGGCTATCCGCCCGACTTTACGGGAGCCCATCGTTACCTCAACTATCTTTTCACTCATTGCGTTTCCCTCGCTTTCTGTTTGTTGTGGTGGCATTAAGTGCCTCATCCAAAGTGGCATATTTGCGTGACTCAAACAATCGGTCAAAGTCGTTCAAGGCATCCAAAGCGTAGGCTACATGGAGCAGTCCGTCCAAAGAAATCTTGCCTGTTCGTTCAAAGCGGCGGTAGGTCGCCAAAGGCAATCCCGACCGCACAGAAAGTCCTTCCTGCGTTAAGTTCATCTCCAAACGACGAGCCTTCACCCGCTCCGCCAAAGCCATGGCCTTGCCTTCTAGTGAGACAATATCAAACGATAATATATTATTAGTTATATCCATTTTTAACCACTAAATGATTATATTTTAGCAGTTGCAAAGATACAAAATCTTTTTGAATTGGCAAATATAATTGAGATTCCCCTTCGGGGAATGGAGTGTGTCGTTTTTTTATATAGCGGCGGCAAGAACAGACCACCTATTCGTTAGCGTCACAAGCCGCCGCGATCAACAACCACATCCGACCTCCATTCCCGCAGGGAATCTCCTATTATTATTCTGTCCTTAACGACTTCACCGGATTCACCGTGGCCGCCCGCAAACTGCGCAAGGTGACCACCGCTATCGTGACCGCCAAGACGGCAAACAGCGCGAGTGCGAACACCCAGACATGCAGCGGCACTTGATAGGCGAAGCCCTCCAAATAACGCCGCATGATGACGATGCTCACAGGCACGGCAATGACGAAGCACACCAGCACCACTTTTACAAAGCGCGAGTTGAACATCGCCAGAATCTGCCCCACGGTGGCACCATGCACACGACGGATGCCAATCTCCTTGCGACGGTGCTCCGTCTCGAACATCACCAAGCCGAACACACCCATCAGCGAGATGACAATGGCCAAAATGGTGAACAGCGTGACCAACTTCGAGAGGTTTTGCTCCTTTTTGTATTGGTTCTCAATGGCTTGTTTAAATGGCCTCATCCAAACCGAGAAGCCATCGCCTAATGTCGGGTCGAGGTCGTTGAGGGTTTTTATTGAGCGTTCCATCAACGCTTGCGTGTCAACGCCTGCTTCGGTGCGGATGAACAGCCTCATGCACGGGCTCCACGGCTCCTTGCCATACACATAGAATGCGAACGGCCCAATCTTTTCGCGCAAAGGAGAGAAATTGAAGTCCCTACAAACACCTGCAATCTCGGCAGGAACCTCTTTATGGCCCCAGATTCTGTCTTCAGTGGTGATGCCGTACATTTTCTGAGCCGTCTCGTTGATGATATAGACTCCGTTTTCCGATTGCTCGTCGGCGGGAGTAAAGTCGCGGCCTTCCACAATGTCAATACCCATAAAACGCAGGAAGTTCCAAGAAACTGGATAGACCTGCCATGACAGACCCTCAGAATCACTTTTGAACTCGCGGCTCCACGCCATACGGCTGTTGGCCACAAACGGGCCGTCGCCCCATGCGATGTCCTTGATGTCAGCATCTGTTTTCAACTGATTCTCGACAGTTTCACGGTTGTTGGCGAGTTCCCATGTCACATGCGACTGAAGTAGGTATTCCTGGTTGAAACCCATGTCGTGATTCATCATGAAATCGCGTTGCTGATGAACAAAAATCGCACAGATAATCAGCACGATGCTCACGGTGAACTGCAAGCCTATCAAGCCGATGCGGAAAGCCTTGCCTTTCTGCGTGGTGCCGAGTGTGCCTTTCAAGGCAAAAGCGGGATTGAACGAGGTGGAGAACAAGGCCGGATAAAGGCTGGCCAACACCGAAATGAGCAAGGCGATACCGATGGTCAAAGCCGCAATACCCAAATTCTGGCCGAAGTTCAACGGCGTGTCAATCAGTGCAGCCAAGGTGGATTGTCTGAACAGCGTAACCACGGCCACCGCCAGTCCAAGAGCGATAACGACCATCAGCACCGACTCGCCCACCGACGACATCACCAACTGGAAGCGGCTGCTGCCCAATATCTTGCGTGTGTTGATACTCCGCAGACGCAACGGCACCATCGCGAAGAAGAAGTTGATGTAGTTGATGAAGGCGATGAGCATCACGAAAATGGCGATGACAAGCAAGGTGATGGTCGTGGTGCGATTGCCCGACTTGCCCGGATGCCCGACATTATCGGCAAAATAATTGTCCGTCAACTTCATAAGATGAGGTGACATCATTTTTTTATATTCCTCAATATCCGCTGCTTTTTCTTCGGTCATATTGCTTTCGTCAATGTCGAATTCTGTCTTAAAAAGGTCAAAGGCGACTTGGTGTGCAATTTCATCGAACTCTTTTGGGTCAGCGCCTTCAGCGAGTTTTATGAAATAATTCCAGCCCCATTGGGTCCAATCGCTCATACCCGCTTCGCCCAGATTCAGAATAAAGTCGATGGAGGAAAGGTCGCTGTTGACAGGCATATCCTTGTAGATGGCCGCTACCGTGACATCTGTCCAATTCCAGGAGCCATATTGGAAATGGTCGCCCACCTGCAAGCCCAAGCGTTTGGCCGCTGACTCGGACATAACCGCATCCGTGTTACTAATCCAATTGTCCAAATTGCCGGCAACAAGTTCAAATCCAAACACGTCGATGGCGGGTTTGGAGAAACTGGTGACTCTCAATTCGATTGACGACTGTCCTTCGCCCAAGCGTACGGAAACTTCGAGGCTCCCTAAATTGGCAGCGCAGCAGCCCACCTCTACGCTGGGGACAGCAGCAATGACCGCTTCCGACATCGGACGATTGACGTATGTCGAATAAACATTGTTTGAAAACCGGTCTGGCATGGTAAGGACATAAATCCTATCGCTGTCCTTGAGTGCCTTGTTGTAGGTGAGGTCGTGGTGCACCTGCACGAGGATGATGTAGAGCGCGGCGAAGGCTGCCGTCAAGCCCAAGATGTTCAGGATGGAAGACACGAGGGAGGTCTTGCCTTTTTTATAGATTCTAGCCATGTGTTGTTGAATTGTTGATTGTTGAATAGTTTAATTGTAGGGAAGCATTATGCGTTCCTACAAGATCATTCATTACGTAAGGATTTCACTGGATTCACCGTAGCGGCCCGCAAACTGCGCAAGGTGACCACCGCAATTGTAACCGCCAAAACCGCCAACAGCGCCAAGACAAACACCCAAACATGCAACGTCACCTGATAGGCGAAGCCCTCCAAATAACGCCGCATGATGACGATGCTCACGGGCACGGCGACGACGAAACAAACCAGCACAACTTTTACGAAGCGCGAGTTGAACATCGCCAGAATCTGCCCCACGGTGGCGCCGTGCACACGACGGATGCCAATCTCCTTGCGGCGGTGCTCCGTCTCGAACATCACCAAGCCGAACACGCCCATCAGCGAGATGACGATGGCCAAAATCGTGAACAGCGTGACCAACTTCGAAAGGTTTTGCTCCTTTTTGTATTGGTTTTCAAGGGATTGTGAGAAAGGCCACACATCGTATGATATTTCGTCGCCCATATTGGAGTCGAGGTCGTTGAGGGTTTTCCTGATGCGCTCCATCACGGCGGGGACATCCACGCCAGCCTCGGTGCGGATATACAGCCGATTGCAAATATGCCATGGATCTTTGCCGTAAACATAGAATGCAAAAGGTTTAATCTCTTGACGCAACGAGGCAAAGTTGAAGTCCTTGCAGAAACCGGCAATCTCAGCGATTTGGTCATCATGCCCTCCAATCTGATCTTCAAGGGTGATTTTATATACGTCCCGTGCAGTTTCGTTGAAGATATACGTACCCGTGGAATGCTCGTCGGCTTCCGTGAAATCGCGGCCTTCCACGATGTCGATGCCCATGAAACGCAGGAAGTTCCACGAAACGGGATAGACATCCCAACCGGCATCCTCGCCACGCACTGTGCGTCCCCATTGCATGCGATAATCATTTACGAAAGGCCCATCACCCCATGCGATGTCCTTGATAGCCGCATCGGCCAACAACTGACTCTCAACGACTTCTCGGTTGGTGGCAAGGTCCCACGACACCTGCGACTGCAAAAGACATTCTTGGTTGAAGCCCATTTCGTGATTCATCATAAAACGACGTTGCTCGGAGACGAATATCGCACAGATAATCAGGACGATGGAAACGGTGAACTGCAAGCCAATCAAGCCGATGC
>JAEEGK010024771.1_pt1 | contig 12403 bp, 11 predicted proteins | sample 8958771 | NCBI WGS metagenome assembly JAEEGK01 (sample SAMN16246547, study PRJNA631951) | gut metagenome | biome: gut microbiome; feature: rumen; material: SC-attached | host: Bos | place: Iran: Karaj | collected 2018-10 | reverse complement strand
GCAAAACAGTTCCGCTGCAAAACCATCTGGGACTCCGGCGCTCTTGTGACATGGTCCAGTGATAACATCGTCTTCGGGGATCTCGTACCTTGGAACCCATACCTTGGCATGGAGATCGGAATGACCCGCATAGCTACCGAAAAGACCAGGCTTCCCGAATGGGCCAAAAGCACGGCGGTATTACCTCCTGCAGAAGAAAGGATGAACATAGAAGAGATGCTGCTGGGATACACGATCAACGGAGCAAAGCAGCTTGGCATCGAGGATAAAAAGGGTTCTATTACGACCGGCAAGGACGCCGACTATCTGGTATTCGACAATGATCTGCTTACCGCAGAGCCGGAGGGCTTCAGCCATAATAAGCCGGCAGAGGTGTATTTTGCCGGAAAGAAAGTAAACTGATTCTTTGATTATGTCCGGTAGGCAGCTATTATTCCTTTTGAAAACATGAAATCACGGATTAGTATTTCAGAACATTTTACATACAGGAAACTGCTGCGGTTTACCCTGCCATCCATTGTGATGAATCTCTTTGCCTCCCTGTACATTGTTGTGGACGGATATTTTGTCGCTAATTTTGTGGGGAAGACGGAATTTGCGGCTGTCAATCTGATCATGCCTGTACTTAATATCATGGGTACGATCGGCTACATGTTCGGTGTGGGCGGAAGCGCGCTGATTGCGAAGACGATGGGCGAAAAAAAGCGGGAACGGGCGAACCGGCTGTTTTCACTGATTGTGCTGGTATCTTCCTGTTTGGGCATTTTGATGATGGTGCCGGGCTTTATCTTTATGCCCCAGATCACGACCTGGCTTGGCGCAGAAGGAAGTCTTCTTGAAAACAGTGTGCTGTACGGGCGGATCTTTATTCTGGCTCTGCCTGCATGGATATTGGTGTATGAGTTCCAGCTTTTCTTTGTCACTGCCGAAAAACCGGGGCTGGGGCTTGCAGTCACGGTACTCTCGGGATTGTGCAATGTTGTATTGGATGCGCTTTTTATTATCGGCTTTAACTGGGGACTTGCAGGCGCTGCGGCAGCCTCGGCTTTAACCCAGATGGTGGGAGGCGTGTTCCCGCTTATTTATTTCAGACGAAAGAATAACAGCCTCCTGAAGCTTGTAAAGCCCGTATGGGATACAAAGTCGGTTGTGAAAGCCTGTACGAACGGATCCTCGGAATTCATGGCGGAAGCCGCCGTGTCCCTGGTAGGGATTCTCTACAATATACAGCTGCTTAAGTATGCGGGTGAAGACGGAGTCGTAATATATGGCCAGCTGATGTATGTCAGCCTGATTTTTTCAGCTATGTTTGTGGGCTATTCTAATGGGATCGGGCCGGTGTTCAGCTATCATTACGGCGCGCAGGATCACGGTGAACTTAAGAACCTGAGAAAGAGGAGCCTTGTGATTATCGGAATTACATCCGTTGCGATGTGTATTCTTTCGGAAGCGCTTGCCTATCCGTTTTCAGCCTTGTTTCTGCAGGATGCCGGGCATCTGATACCAGACTCCGTACACGCGTTCCGGATCGCCTCTTTCGCATACCTGTTTACAGGAATGGCTATTTTCGGCTCAGCTTTTTTTACAGCGCTGAACAACGGGCAGGTATCGGCCCTGATATCTTTTTTGCGGACCTTTGTCTTTGAACTGGGGGCTGTGCTTATACTGCCGGTGATGTTTGGCATGGATGGCATATGGTATTCCATTGTTTTTGCCGAGCTGATGGCGGCAGTTGTCGGGAGCCTGTTCATGGTTCGTCTGCGTAGAAAGTATCATTATTAACCAATATATTTCGGTTTTCCGGAAAATGATTAGGAAAAGGCCTGGCTGGCAAAACATAATTTTAGGAATACGGCAGAAGACGCTTATACAGGATGATACAAACCGGGGCTTAATTTAATTGAGGTGTAATTGCGTATGAAACTGAACATTTTAAAATCAGCAGCCATTGTATTTGGCATGGCGGCATTGCTTGGTGTTAACGTCAGCGCACAGGCAAAGGAAGCTGATGCCTGAACCGGAATGCTGTGTCTGATATAGAAGGCGAATGGGCGAAGGATATACAGCTGGGACCTCATGATGAATTTATAGCCAATACGACCCAGCCGCAGGTTGGCATTGTGTTCTTTGCCGGCCGGCCGGTCCAGAACTTTAAAGTGCTTGCGCTGGAGCCCCAGGGTTATAATACCCAGACCCAGAAAATGGTTTACAGGATTACGGAATTGTATACTAAAGACGTATTGCGTCCGGAAGTTCCGCTGCTGGTCAAAACCGTACTGTATGGCGACCTGCCCAATAACGGTTTTTCCTATACGGACAGCTATGGAAAGACAAGATATTTTGCAGTCAATCCGAGCGGTGAAGACGGGTCGCTGCGGTTTATTGAGTTCTGAAAGGGGAGAAAATAAAATGAAATTTGGTCATAAGTACATCGGTTTAGCTTTAGCGGTTTCCATGGTATTTGGCGCGACTTGCAGCGCGGCCTCCGCAGACAGGGAAACCGTCCGGCAGGTGGCGTTGCTGCAATCGCTGGCGCAGGGTTATCTCGGCGGCACGGTTACGGTGAAGCAGCTCCGCAAGGGCGGGGATACCGGCATCGGCACGTTCAAAGGACTGAATGGGGAAATGATCGTGCTGGACGGCACGGTGTACCAGGCCCTGGGCGACGGCCGGGTGGTCGTGGCGGACGACAAGGATACCGTGCCTTTCGCGAACGTGACATTTTTTGACAAAGACATTGCGGTAGACCTTACGGATGTAGCTGACAAAACCGATCTGGAAGAACGGTTAAACAAAGTTGTGGAAGAGCAGGGCGCCAACAGTTTTTATGTAGTAAAGCTGCACACAGTGTTCCCCAGCATCCTGTTCCGCAGCGAACACGGCAGCCAGGAACCGTACCCCACGCTGGTAGAGGCGCTGAAGGGAAAACAGACGGAGTTCACGCATAAAAATATAAATGGGACGCTGGTCGGTCTGTATTGCCCCAATTATATGGGCGGCCTGAACACGCCGGGCTGGCATTTCCATTTTATTTCGGATGATAAAAAACACGGGGGTCATATTCTGGAACTGGCAATCGGGAACGGGAAAGCATATCTGGATAAAACGGACAGCTTTACCATGATGCTGCCTTCGGATGAGAAGTTCCAGACCTTCAACCTGGCCAAGGATATGAGGGAAGATATCCGTAAGGCGGAACAGGACAAACAGGCTGACCTGGCAAAGAAGTGACGCGAGAGCTGAACTGGAAAGGAGGGGCAGGGTGCGGAATTTTTTCCCGTTTATGACGGCCGGTCCGGAAATCTCCGGAATGCGCGCGGATCTCATTTACGCGAATTACATCATTGCGTGCCTGCTGCCTCTTTTTGTTATCTTCTTATGCATCCGCATGGTCAGCAGCACAAAAAGAGCCGGCGTCCTGACAGTCCTTCTGGCCGCCGTGTTTGTACTGTTCAACCGGGACGTAATGCTGCCGGTCCTGAACGGTTTTGTGGACGGAATTGCCTCCGGTCCCGCAGCCATGCTCGGGGCTTTTCTGGGATTTTCGGGTGCTCTCGGTTTATTCAAAGGATTGTACGACGAGGAACAGAGCGAAGAGTATGTGCATAAGAGAAAGTACTGGTACGCAACCGTTGCGGTCATGTATGCGGGAATCGTGCTGGCCTGCCACGCTGTGGGCAAGTGAAACGGCGAAGGGGAAGTTCTATGCGGCAGAAACAAAGCGTAACGTTATATAACATACTGTTCCCGGTCTGGCTGCTGGTATGGATTCCTTCTCCCCTGTGGCTGTTGCTGATTCCATTGAATTTTGTAATCGACTATATTGTTCTGTATAAAAGTCTGCCGGACGATGCGGAACGGGAGAAAAATGTTTCTGACGGCGGGCAGGGGAGTAAAAGCCTGCCGGATGATGTAGAGCGGAACAAAAACGTTTCGGACAGTGTTCCGCGGAAAGCGTTTTGCAATAAATATGCATGGATAATCTGCGCCGCGGGTTTTGCCGCCGATTTTATCGGCAGCCTGTTTCTGTTCGCCGCGTTTATGATAACGAGTTCCCGTAAACTGGATTCTTTGAGGCAAATCAGCCACGGGCTCGGCCTCAATCCCTTTGAAAGTTTTGCGGCATTTCTGATTGTGGTTTGCTCGATCCTTCTGGCGGCGTACTGTATTTACCGGTTCGATTCGTACCTCTTAAAACGCGCCGGGCTTTCGGAAGAACAGGGCCGGAAATCGGCTCTGTGGCTGGCAGTGGCGACGGCGCCATATCTGTTCCTGCTTCCGTCGGAGATACTGTTCCGGTGGATGTGAAGGGATTTCGAATAACGGCACAGTATACTCAATCTAAACTCTAAAATTGAAATGGAGCAACATATCTATATGAAAAAGACAGTTCGACTAAAGTATATAACTTTGGGTGCAGGAAGAAAGCTTGACTATTCATCGGCTATAGATTTAAATTTAAAGGGCAATACACTTGAAATAAAAATCAATAACCCGGATGCTAATATGCAGACAGATTTTGCTGATTTTGAAGCGATAGCGTTTTGCGCAAGGAGTTCAAATACAAATTTGAAAATAGTATTAAACTATGATGCCTTGTACTGGGATGGAAATGACTGGGGGAAAAATCCAATTGATTTTACGAAAGTCAACCGCATTGGACAAGGTAATAATGGAGTCGAAGCAAAGTATTGTCACTATGCCCGGTTTTTATACAGGGCGTGGAAAATGAATACATTGTATGAGTGGTTTGAAATTGGCAGTGTTAATGGAAAAGAAGTATCGAAGTTTGGTGACTTGTATGAAACAGCGTTAAATGATAACAAACTGTTTTTTAATGATCCGTCGAAAGATTCGGGTATTAAAGATGGAACTGAAATTACGGAGAATCATTTGGAAAAGTGGTTTGTTTTAAATATACGTAAAAAGAATACTAAGGTTGAAAACTTATTGCAAAATGTTTCAGAATTGCATGATCAGTTCCCCTGTGGCTTATTTTACGGGAGCAGTTACGATGAGGCTGTTCATTGCAAAAATCGTATTTTTAATACGGGCTATTTTGATTTATGGGGCCACAATAATGGGAAAGAAGTTTATTTGTTTGAACTTAAGAAAGATGGAAATAATAAATTAGGTATTATTTCTGAACTGTTTTTTTACTCCTGTTTGATGAAAGACTTTATCCATATAGTGAAAACAACAGAATTCCAGAATCATGTTGACAATAAGAAAACTTTCTATAGAGGTTTCAAAGAGTTTGTTGAGCAGGCAAAAAATAGTGATTCTGTTAAAGCATTTTTCTTAGTTCCTGATTTCCACCCCTTTATAACAGGAAATAATAATGCAGAGAATAATATGAAAGCCTTATTGGGAGTTATGAATACAAGAAAAGACAATGTTCAGTTTGACCGTTGTTGGTTTAATCAGGGTGATATTGTCGGAAACGATGTTGCAAAGTTTATTTCTACATTAAAGAGTGATTGGAAAAAATAAGATTAGAAATAAATCAAATATGCCCGGAACATCTTATGGCGCTCCGGGCTTTTTCATGCAGGTCAGGAAAAATGTCACAGGAACCCCGTCGCCGGTTTTTCTACCCGGTAATTCGTAACATTTTCCGCCGTCGCATCATCTGCGGCCGAAGAAATCGTTGTTTTTTTTCTGCACACATTATAACAAAGGAGGCGGAACGGATTATCCTAAATTTCGGATGATTAGTCGTCTGTTTTGTGTTACAATAACAGTGAAATAAAACAAAGAAACAACTAACGACACGATTGCGCAGGAGGAAACAAATTTATGGAAATCATCATTCATCGTGGTACTCATCAGATTGGCGGCTGCGTTACGGAAATCAAAACAGAAGAAGCACGTATTATCATTGACATGGGTACGCCGCTGCCCGGCAGCAAAACAGAAAATGAATGTGATGCAGCAGAAGAAAACATAATTGCGATTCCCGGTGTTACGGTTCCGGCTGATTCGCGCAGTGACAGCGTGAAACCTTGTGACGGGGTATTCGTTACCCATTACCACGGGGATCATATTGGCAATATTGACGCGCTGTTACCGGATGTTCCTTTATACATGGGACCGGCGACGAAAAAGATTTACGGGGTTTATTGCCGGCGGACCGGGCAGGCGGAGAAAGTGAACCGTCTGGAAACGGCGCAAACATACACGTCCGGCCAGCCGTTACAAATTAAAAACATGACTGTTACACCACTGCTGACTTCCCACAGCGCGCTGGACGCTTATATGCTTCTCATTGAGGCGGAAGGCAAAACCGTTTTGCATACGGGGGATTTTTCTCTTCACGGTTATGAGGGGAAGAAATGGCTTGAAGCGGTGAAACGGTTCCTGGCGGAAAAGAAGATTACTTCCGTGGATTATCTTATCTGTGAAGGCACCATGCTGCCCAACCAGGCGCGTACCAGCCCGACGGAAGCGGATGTAACCGGACAGATTGACACGCTGATGAAAAAATATAAAAAGGTATTTGTTCTTTGTTCCAGTACCCACATCGACCGCATTGCGGAGTTTTATCATCATCGCAACTACCGCAATCCGCTGGTGAGCGATTTGTACCAGAATATCATCCTGCAGTATGTAACGGAAACGTATGGAAAAACAGAGTACTTTTACCGTATTCCGTATGCGTATCCGTATTCCCAAAAGAATCAGAAGCTGTTGGACCTGATGGAAGAATACGGTTTTGTTGCGCTGATCCGGGCCAATTCCTGGAGCCGGATGATGATGCAGCGCTATTACGACGAAGCGGACAGCGCCATCGTCTATTCCATGTGGAGCGGGTATTTGAAAGAAGGGCCTGCGAAAAACGAATATCTTTGTGATTTCCTAAAACCGTACAATATTACGGCGTTTATCCATGCAGGCGGTCACGCCCTGCCGGAAGAAATCAGAGAGTTTGCGGATGCGGTCAACCCGGCGCACGTTATTCCCATCCATACGGAGCATCCGGACGCCATGCGGGAACTGCTGCCGGAACGGGACATCGTGTTGCCGGAAGATAAAGAGATTTTGAAGTTGTAATGAAACGGGGAGCAAAAAATGGCAGAACAAAAAGAAAACAAAACCGCAAAGGTTTCAGGGAAAAAGAATATTGGCAACGATAAAAAGCGTCTGCTGACTGTTTTGGAAATCATGAAGCGGACGGATGATGAGCACCCGCTGACGAAGAATCAGATTTTGGATAAAGTGGCGGAGAAGGGCGTTGAGGTTAATAACCTGAAAACGATTGCGGCGGATCTGGCTGCCCTGAAAGAGCTCGGTTATGATATTGTGACCGATTACGGTGGCAATTACATGGCAGGCGGTCAGCTTTTTGAAAACTATGAATTGAAAATTTTAGCGGATCATATTGCCAACGCCCGCTATTTGACAACACAACACAGCCAGGAACTGATCGACCGGATCAAAAAACTGGCCAGCGAGTCCGGCGAAGAGATGATCACAGCGACGACGCTGATGGATCCGAAGCTGAAAAGCAGCGACGGAAAGATGAAGTATAAGCTGGATATCCTGTTCCGCTGTATCCAGAAAAAGAGAAAAGTGCAATTCCACTATAAAAGGCCGGGGGCCGGTCGCAGCGGGTTATATACGGTAAGCCCTTATGCGCTGTCATTATATGAAGATGATTATTATCTGACAGCGGCGTTTGACAGCGGAAAGAGTTACAGCGACAAGCCTTTCAATTTTAAAGTCAGCCGCATGGAAAAGGTGGAAGAAACGGAGGAACCGGCGCGTAAGATCGGAGAAATTAAGATACTGTCTGACGGACTCGGATTTGCGGATATCCAAAACTATCGCCGTGTAATGAAAAACATGTGGAGCGGCGCTAAAGGTCAGGACGTCATAGTAAAAGTACAGCCGTATCTGGCAGACAGCAAACTGGTTTTGTCTGCGGACAGGGTGAGGGAAGAGGAAGACGGTTCGCTGACGGTATTTATGAAAGCCATTCTAAATACGGGCTTTTATCAGACGCTGGCCCGCTACGGAGACGGGGTGGAAATTATCCGACCCGCGGATGCCCGGGATGCTTATGTTGCCTATTTGAAAACAGTATTGAGCGTGTATGGAGGCAAGTAAGTTTTAATCACGGCCGCCGGTGAAAACCGGCGGTTTTTTGCGGGCATCTGTTTATGTGCAAAAAAATGCTAATAGAATTTTGTAAAATTCAAGTAGAAAGATAATAGCAGGTGCTGTTGCTTCGCTAATCTGCAAGAAACCTGTGTAAACTGTTACTGCAAGGGGGAACGAAGAGAATGATGAAAAACGAAAAGGAAAAAATACTTATGTACAGTCTGACTGCCGGACAGGAAAATCTGGTGCAAGAACGCCATGGCGCTGCGTATGAAATTGTAAAGACCGATTGCTTTACAGACATTCTTGCCATTCCGGCAGCGATGGTTGTTGTGAATCCAGGAAAGATGTCTGTGACGGAACAAAAGCAGATGAACGAGGTGTTTCAACACGATAATTTCACGTTAATTCTTTTTACCGGCAATTTTGATAAAGAAGTTATGCCAAATCTGAAATATTGGGCGCGCTTTGAAGATTATATGAACCGGGCCGCAATAGAAGGTAATTCTTTTGCTTATGTTAAAAAGCTGTGCGATGCCAGGCTGGCTGCTTATTTTCCGGTGGGCGTGCCTGCTTTTGTCAATGAAAGGTACCAACAGGAATTAAAGTACATTGAAGAGTGTGGCGGGGCGGATGCGTTACGGCTTTATTATGAGCTTTCAATTATTGCAAAGGAAAAAAATGCTGTTTTCGGCACCCGTTTGCAGGGATATAATCTGTTCGTGCGGTTTCTTTTGGGAAATTCGCCCCTGGATCCGCTGCCTGCGTACCGGTATTGCCCCCTTTGCGGACATGCGGAACTGATAGGAACTGTTGCGTTTGGGCTTGATGCGCCCGCAAAGAACTGCCCAATATGCGGTGAACCGCTCCTTGCAAGGGGGTATTCGCTGCATCCGGTGTTCATCTGGGGAAGTGACCCGGTTAAAAAACCGTTTGGCGTGCGTGATGAAGACTTTAAGTGTCCGTCAGTATTATATCCGGTATTGGTTGACCGGATCAAAGAATTATATGCGGACTGTCAGGTCGTTCCCTGGTTGAGTTCCCTGTTAACGGAAGATGATGAAGTGGAAAGAATAGGGGTTTGTGTTCTGCCGAAAGGAAAAGACCTGAAGAAAGATTTTCCCCGGTTCGTGATTCAGGATAAAAGTGGGGAAACAGGTATGGACGCCTGGTCTTTAGGAGTTGCGGAAAATGGGATCCAGGCAATTATCCTGAACCCGGGGCGACTGCCTGACGCAGTTGCAGAAACAAAGGGAATTGTTGATACCAGCTGCATTAAGCAGGCGGAAGAAAAAATGAAACGTATTACTGCGGAAGAACTTATCAGCACGGGCTTATTAAAAGAAGAAGAGGTCGCTGCCCTGAAAGCTATGCCCGTTGCATCCCGGTTTCAATTGACTGAAGCCCTTGCGGTGGCAATCAATTCATTTGGTGAACTGGGAAATGCTCCCTGGAAGGAAACGCCGTTTAGCCTGGATACGGAAAAAAGCTTTTATACCCGTGAGACATTGTATGAAAGATTGCTGGAGCTCGGGCTGCCGGAAACCGATGCATTCAAGGTCACGTCGTTTGTCCGGAAAGGAAAAGCATATACAAAATTTGGGAGAGAACAATGGTTACAAATGGTTAAGGATTTCTCGCTTCCGGAAGACGTTGTGGATTTCTGCCAGAGATACAAGTATCTGTGCAACAGGGGCCATGTGCTGGAACGGCTGTGGCTTTTGACGGTTTATACTGTGTTGAAGAAGGAGATTGCAGGTTCGGGAAACAGGTTAAACGAAGCAGAGGATGATCCGTTCAGCAATTTTAAGGGATTGTCAGATAAAGATATTGAATATATTAAGGCTTATAAAGGGCCGGATATTGACGAAATAATTGAGCATTGCGAAAACGATATTAATAATTTAAAATGAAAAGAAAAGGCAGGGTTTGTATTTTCGGAAGAGATGAGAAGAAAAACAACAGGAGATATCTTTATGAGCCTTGGACTTAGCAAATCAAAATACTGCAAAGGGATTCAGTGCCCGAAAATACTCTGGATGGACAAGTACAAGCCGGAAGAGGCGGAGGACGTGCTTCCCGAAGCGGTTCTGGCAAACGGCAACAGGGTTGGGGGTGTGGCCAGAGGGTATTTCGGCGAATATGACCTTGTGGAATTCGATTATGACAAAAGCGTCATGACGGAAAAGACCAGGCAGTTTTTGGAAGCGGGTTCTGAGAATATCGCGGAAGCGGCGTTCCTGGTAGACGGCCTGTATTGCGCTGTGGATATCCTGCATAAGAACGGGAAAGGCTATGATATTGTTGAAGTAAAGAGTTCTACCGACGTAACGGCCATTTATATCGAGGATATGGCTTTCCAGTATTATGTACTGAAGCGGTGCGGGATCAATGTGAAGAGGGTGTTCCTGATGCACCTGAACAACAAGTATGTAAGGCACGGGGAACTCGATTTAAAAGAACTGTTTACCCTGAAAGAATTCACGGAGGATGTGAAGCAAAAATACGATGAGGTGGAGTCCAATATCAAATCCATACGTGATTATGTGGACACGGACCGTGAGCCGGAGCGGGATATTGACGTGTACTGCGAAAATCCTTACGCCTGCGCTTATTACGGATACTGTGCGAAGCACATCCCGGAGCAGTCTGTATTCAATGTGAGCCGGTTGACTGTGGAGACGAAGTACAAATACTATCATCAGGGGATTATCACCTTTGAGGATATTGTCAAACAACGGCCGAAGTTAACTAACAGACAGTGGAAACAGGTAGAGGCTGCCTATTATGACAAACCGGACGAAGTGGATGCTGCCGCCATCAAAAAATTTCTGGACACGCTGTCCTATCCGCTGTATCATCTTGATTTTGAAACGTTTATGCAGGCTATACCGGAGTATGATGGTCTGAGTCCGTATACGCCAATTCCGTTCCAGTATTCCCTGCATATCGAGCAGGCGGATGGAACCCTGGAGCACAGGGAGTTTTTGGCAAAAGAAGGGACGGATCCGCGCAGGGCGATCGCCGAGAGCCTGTGTAAGGATTTCCCGGCAGACGTTTGTGTTCTTGCCTATAATAAGTCTTTTGAACAAAGAGTCCTTAAGAGCCTTGCAGAGTGCTTCCCGGATTTGTCGGAGCGCCTGCTGGCGATACGGGAAAACATACGTGACCTGATGGTTCCGTTTCAGCAGCAGCAGTATTACAGCAAGGCTATGCAGGGGTCTTATTCCATAAAATATGTGCTGCCGGCTCTTTGCCCCAATGATCCTGAATTGGATTACCACGCTTTGGAAGGAGTGCACAATGGCAACGAGGCCATGGATACCTTTGCGGACCTGCCCAACCATACGCCGGAAGAAATCAGGGTCATGCGGGACAACCTGCTGAAATACTGCTGTCTTGATACGCTGGCGATGGTGAAAGTGTTGGAAAAACTCAGGGAAGCTGTCGCGACAAAACAAAGCTGAGAAACGTCCGGAGGGAAAAACATGTACAAGGTGTACGGGACAAGTTCGAAGAAAATGCTGAATATGCTGATTCTGGAACTGTTAACAGTGTATTCGGACGAGAAGCATAAACTCACGCAGCAGGAAATCATCCGGCTTTTGAAATCGGAGTACGGCGTGGAAAACTGTGACCGGCGTTCAGTTAAGGCCAACATTTTGTCTCTTGTAGACATGGGGTATGAAATTTCCATGGACGAAGGCCAGGGCTACTACCTGATCGAAAGGGACCTGGAGGATGAAGAACTGCGCTGGCTGATTGACGCAGTTTTGTTTTCCAAGGCGATTACGGCAAACCAGGCGCAGCGGCTGATAAAAAAGCTGGAGCGTTTCGGGACGAAATATTTTGAGCCGAAGGTCTCCCATGTGCGCACGACGCCGAATATTCCGCGTACGAAGAATACGCATGTCATGATGAATGTCAGCGTGATCAATGACGCGATTGATTTGAATAAGAAAATTTCCTTCCGTTACAACAGCTACGGCATGGATTTCAAGCTCCACGACAAAGGCAGGGACTATATCGTCAATCCGTATCAGATGATTGCGGCCAACGGGTATTATTATCTGCTTTCCAACCTGGATGTGTACGATAACATTGCCTATTTCCGCATTGACAAAATTACCAATGTCCGGATTCTGGATGAAAAGGCCAAGCCCATGAAGCAGGTCAAAGGGCTGGAAAACGGACTGGATCTGCCGAAGCATATAGCGGAGCATATTTATATGTTTACCGGGGCAAGCAAAACGGTGAAGCTGCGCTGCAAAAAAGAAGCGGCGGACGCTCTTGCCGACTG
>JAEEGK010024770.1_pt1 | contig 12403 bp, 8 predicted proteins | sample 8958771 | NCBI WGS metagenome assembly JAEEGK01 (sample SAMN16246547, study PRJNA631951) | gut metagenome | biome: gut microbiome; feature: rumen; material: SC-attached | host: Bos | place: Iran: Karaj | collected 2018-10 | reverse complement strand
TGGCTAGACCGATTCGTGAAACTCCGATTCTCTATGGCGAGGATGCTCGTCGTTTTCTTGAAAACATGAAAATTCGTCGACCGGAAACTCCAGAAGCTCGTGCTCAGCGCTTGCGCGATTACGAGTTCATGAAAAAGGCTTACGAATTGGGTATGGCTGAGAAGCGTGCCCGAGAAGAAGCCAATGGAGGTATAGATCCGTGTTTTCGAAAAGTTTAAATGCTAATTATCCATTAAAATTCATCCGCTTGGACCCTACAAATGGAGTGAACTCCTTTAATTGTGGTGATGTAGATTTAGATGATTTCATTCTTAATCGTGCATCGAATTTTCAGAAACACTTGCTGGCGGTAAGTTATGCTTGTGTTGATGTTGATGACGCAAGTAAGGTTTATGCTTATTGCAGCCTTGCAAATGACAGGGTGGCATTGGACAATTTCAAGGATAAAACAGAATTCAATCGATTCCGCAAAAAGAGCGGGTTCCCGAACGAAAAACGCTTGAAAAGTTATCCTGCTGTCAAGCTTTGTCGCTTGGGCGTTGATATCTCGGCTAAAAAACAGCGAATTGGGACGACAATCCTCAATTACATCAAGTCTATGTTTGTGATTGACAATAAGACTGGGTGCCGATTTTTGACGGTTGATGCGTATTTAAATGCAGTTCCTTTCTATGAAAAGAACGGTTTTCGATTTATGAATGCCGAAGATGACGATCCGCATACAAGGTTGATGTACTTTGACCTTATGGATTTGGTCGCTTGAGTTTTTCACCTCAAAAAAAAGCGCCAAAACTCATGTAGCTTTGGCGTTTTTCTGAAATTTAACTGGTGACGGTTCGCGAATTTAAACCAAACCGAGCGTTTCGTCGATTCCCAAGGCGATATTCATGTTCTGGATGGCGGCGCCGCTGGCGCCCTTGCCGAGGTTGTCGATAATCGTCGTCACCTGCATGATGTTTTCGTTCCCAAAAACCTGGATGCGGGCGTTGTTCGTGTCGTTGCAGACTGTCGGGTCGAGGCGGCCGTTGAACAGCACGGGGGCTACTTCGTACGGCATTACCTTCACGAACTTCGAACCTTCGTAATGCTTGGCGAGGATTTCGGTCAAGTCCTGCGGGCCGACCTTCTTCGTGAGCATGTTCGGGAAAATGGCGACGGTCACGGCCATGCCCTTGTAGTAGGGGCCAAGCACCGGGTTGAAGAACGGAACGTTCTCGAGTTCGCAGTACTTCTTCATCTCGGGGAGGTGCTTGTGGGCGAGCGCGAGCGCGTACGGGGCAGGCGCCATGATGGCCTTCGATTCACCGGCCTTGTGGCTCAAGTTTTCTTCGGCTTCGTATTCCGCGATGAGTTTCTTGCCACCGCCGGAATAACCGGTGATGCTGTAGGCGGCGAGGTTCGCGCTCTTCGGGAGGATGCCTGCTGCAACGAGCGGATACACACCGAGGATAAAGCCCGAGGCGTGGCAACCGGGGTTCGCGATGCGCTTGCTCTTGGAAATCGCTTCGCGCTGGGCTGCCGAAAGTTCCGGCATGCCGTAGGTCCAAGCTGGGTTTACGCGGTGAGCCGTGGAGGCGTCGATAATGCGCGTGTTCGGATTCGTGCAGAGGGCGGCGCTTTCCATGGACGCAGCATCCGGCAGGCAAAGGAACGTCACGTCAGATTCATTAATCATCTTCTGGCGTTCGTTTACGTCCTTGCGGAGTTCCGGATTGATTTTGAGAATTTCCAAGTCGTTGCGCTTGGCAAGTCTCTCGAAAATTTGCAGGCCAGTGGTTCCTGCTTCGCCGTCTACGAATATCTTGAACATTGTATAGTAGTTTGTGGTTAGTGATTAGTGATTAGGTTTGGGGTCGCACACGATGTGTGCTTTGAGGTATGGGGTCGGCACTTTGTGCCTTTGAGTTGGCGCCTATGGCGCGATTATTTTTTTGCTCAAAGGGAGCCTTAGCGACCGTGCTCATACCCCAAAGGGGCGAAAGCCCCGTGCTCATGCCTATTACTTATTCGCGCCGCAGCACTTCTTGTACTTCTTGCCGGAACCGCACGGGCACGGGTCGTTACGTCCGACAACCGGACCTTCGTGACGGACAGTTTCCTGCTTCACGGCACGGCCATCGTAGAAGAACCATGCACCGCCGACCTTGTGGAATTCGCCAAGTTCGTGGTGGTTGCGGGTAATGTTGCCCTGCTTGAAACGGGCGACAAATTCGACCCAGCCGATGTTCTTTTCGTCTTCGGTCTTGGTCTGCTTGATTTCGATGCCGAGCCATTCGGACTGGCGGCTCCAGGCTTCTACACTCGGTTCGTCAAAGTCGTCGCGCTGGGTGGCTTCGAGGGAATCCTTGAGCCATGCGATTTCGTGCTTGGCGTAGGCTGTGTAGCGGGAGCGCATCAAAGCTTCCGGGGTCGGAGCGAGAGTCATCTTTTTAATAATAGGTTCGCAGCAGTCGCAGTATGCTTTGCCGGAGCCGCAGGGGCATAAATCGTTTGCCATAGTAAAATCCTTATTTAAAACTGGGCAAAAAATAAAAAAATTTGGTAAGCCTGTGGAGTGCACCGCGTATTTTTTACAACCCACAAGCCCATAAAAAAAGATTCCCGCTCGGAGGCGGAAATCTCGATATACATTTGTCATTCTGGAGGGGTGAAACCCCGATAGAATCCATTAAGGTATTGCTTGGATCCTATCGTTCGTCTTTCGTCTTTCGTCTGTAGCCCGCTTCAGCGGGCGTTCTTTCGTCTAACCTTACAGGCATTTCTTCATAATCCAGAACTCTTCCTTGCCTTCGCGGCCCGGAATGCTGTTCGTGGGCTTGATGCGCTCGACGATGTCGAATACGCCGCCGAGGCGTGCCATGAGTTCGCCTTCGCTCATGCAGTGCGGAGGGCCCTGCATGGTCTTGCCGTTCATGAGCGGGTACATGAGGCAGATGAACACGCCGTCGTCTTTCATCATCTTGTAGCAGACTTCGAAGAATTCGTCGCGGCGGCCCGGGTGGATTGCCGAGAATGTGCCGTAGTCATAAATGATGTCGAACTGCTGGCCGCCACGCTTGGCGTCCTTCGGCGAAAGCGTGAACAGGTCGAGGTCCAACGAGCGCAGGTTCTTGTGCTTGCGGCTCAGATGGTCCAGTTCATCGACTGCGGTCGGGGCAAAATCCACGGCCAAAACTTCGTGTCCACGCAAAGCCCAAGCCTCGGCATCGTAGCCGAACCCGGCGCCTGGAATCAGCACTGTGCCGGTTGCGGGGCAGGAGGGGTGCTTGAAAAATTCAAGCAGGGCGGGGGTAGCCTTCTTGAAATTCCAGTAGTCCTTGCCTTCGGCATAAAGATTGTCCCAGAATTCCGGGAGGTTTTGCGTTAACATTCTTTACCTTCCTTTTTGTACGCTAGTTGTCCACACGCAGCAAGGATGTCCCTACCGCGTGGATTGCGGATCGTTATTTGAATTTCGGCAGCTCGCACGGCGGCGAGAAAGTCTTCCACCTCTTCGGGGGTGGGCGGGTGCAGCGTCGGGTCGTCGCCGTCGTTAAGCACGATGGCGTTCACCTTCACGCGGCGCGGGGCGCAAATACGGATGAGTTCCTTTGCCGCCTTGGGCGTGCAGGTGATGTTCTGGATGAGCACGAACTCGAACGTCACGTAATTATCGGTGCGGCGGATGTATTCGTCAACCGCTTCCAAAAGTTTTTCGATGGGCCACGTCTTGTTCACCGGCATCACGGACGAACGGTATTCGTTGTTCGTGCTGTTGAGGCTTACCGCGAGGCAGCAGGGCGTATTGCGATCGACCAGTTCCTTGATTTTCGGGACGACTCCCGAAGTGCTCACGGTCATGCGCTTTGCGCCCATGTTGAAAAGTTTCTGGTTATGCAGCGTGCAGCAGACGCGATGGACATTTTCCAGGTTGTTGAGCGGTTCGCCCATGCCCATGAAAATGATGTTCGTGACCTGGGCCGTGCCGCCTTCTTCGTTCTGGAACCCGTTATCCTTCAAGTACCAGTTGACGTTGATGATTTCTTCGAGAATTTCGCCCGCTTCGAGGTTCCTGGTGAACCCCATCTTGGCGGTACGGCAAAATGCGCAGTTCATGGCGCAGCCGACTTGGGTCGAAACGCAAACGGAATAGCGCCCGTTGGCCGGAATCATCACTGTTTCGATATGGTGGCCGTCTTCGGTCTCAAAAAGCCATTTGACCGTTCCATCGACGGAAACGGAGCGTTGGTCCTCTTTTAGGCCGCAGAGCGAGAACTGCTTTGCCATTTTTTCGCGGAGAACCGGGGAAATGTTCACCATTTCGTCGTAAGAGCGCACCTGCTGGCAAAATAGCCATTTTTGAATCTGGTCAGCGCGATAGGGCTTTTCGTCAACATCACGAAGCCAAGCTTTGAGCTCGTCGGTTGTCAAAGTTTTTATGTTGCGCTGCCATTCCATGGCCTTAAAAGATAGAAAAAATTAAGTTTTTTGTTAAGGGCTATGGCCTGCGCATTCCTCCCGCTTTGCGAATGTAGTTTATACTTGGATTCGTGCTGTCGGCTGCTTTTTTTGAATGGTTTTCTGTTGAGTTGCGGTTCTGTTTTGCGCACTGTTGCCAAAAGAGATGTTGATAGATGCTGTCCAATTCGTCCATGAGTGAACTCATGCTTGTTTTAAGGGCGATTGCTAGTTGAGAGAGCGTGTCTATGGAAGGAATTCGTTTGCCGCATTCCATCTGCGATATGAATTGTCTAGATATCCCAGATTCGATGGATAGCGACTGCTGCGTATGGCTTCGCTTTTGCCTTATCGAAATCAAAAGAAGCCTGATTGCTTCGTGTAATAGGACGGTCTCGTAATTCATCGACATGAAATTTTAAGAAAAACGTCAAAAAGTGAGTGCATGCAATAGTTTGCAAAATATGATAATTCTTTGATACTAATTAGTTCTTAAAAATTTATTGTCAAAAATTGACGTTATTAATGACGTTTGTAAATATATTTTAATTTAGTTATACCCATTGAATTTTACAGACACGTGAACGGGGCCTTTTACAGTTGTGTACGCAAATATGCGCTTTTTTTGCTTTTTTAAGGGATTCCTTGATTATTTTTCATGTAACAGAAAAATTGAATCTTAAGGGGTCTGTAATGATAGACGTAAAAGGAAAATGGTGTCTTGTGACGGGCGGATGTCGCGGTGTCGGGCGCCTGATTGCTATCGAAATGGCTAAACTCGGTGCAAACCTTATATTGCAGGGGCGCGACAAAAGCCATGCCGAAAAAGTGATTGCGGAACTCGCTCCGTACGGTGTTCAGGTGAAGGCTGTGGGCTGCAACCTCGAAAGCGAAACCGAAATTGAAGCAATGCTGGCCGAAATCGATGCGCTTCAAGTACAGGTTGATCTCGTGTTCAACAATGCGGGCCTCATGAGCCACTATTTCACCGACTACCTCACCAACACGATGGAAGATTTCCACCATGCGATGGCAGTGAACTTCTTTGCGCCAATCAAGATTGCCTACCACTTCTTGCCGGGCATGATCAAGCGCGGATTTGGCCGCATGCAGCTCACCACGAGCGGTATCGCCAACGAGCCTGAACTGATGGGCTATGCCTGTGCGAAGGCGGCGCTCACCAAGTTCGTGAAAGATTTTGCCTGCAAGCTCAATGGCACGGACGTGATGATGAACGTGATGGACCCGGGTTGGCTCCGCACGGATTTGGGCGGCCCGAATGCCCCGAACGCCCCCGAAACGGTGATTCCAGGTGCCCTCGTGAGCGTGCTCCTCGACGATAAAAAGAGCGGCCGCTGGTTCAGTGCGCAGGATTACGTGGGCAAGGCTATTGCCGAAGCCGTCGAAGCAGGCCGAAAGGTCTTGGCCTAAAATTTATCCCTATTATTGTCTCTGTTTTATGGAGCCTCGCAGAAATGCGGGGCTTTTTTTGCGTTTTTCGAGTTGATTGTGCCGTCAGTGGGCTGGTTTCGTTGTGAATATGTGCATTTTTGCACTTTGCTTGCAAAATATTTCTTTTATTTTACGGCAACCTTTTAAAAAACTTGCAATTTCGTAAATAATAATTTAGGTTTAAAAGAGGCCTAGTCTTGAAACGCAAGGTGTGTGCGATGTCTTTTTTGAATAAGTATCCATTCTCCAAAGAGACGATAAAGGAATTGGAAAATTCCGACATCCCGCTTGCGGTCTATCAATTTGTTGATGGATCTGTCCAGACTGTTCTTGTTTCGGACGGGCTTGTCCGCTGGCAAGCACCCGGCATGACTCGCGAAAATTTGCTTCACCACCTTAATACGGACATGTACAAGAACGTCCATCGCGAGGATATTGTCTTTATTGCGACCAAGGCCAAAGAATTTGCAAAATCCAAGGACTCCCGCTACGAGGTCGTCTATCGCGAAAAATTGTATGGCAAGGACGAGTTCCGCGTGGTGCATGCCATGGGTTACCACCGTTGCTTTGACGACGGGACTGTCTATGCCGTTTTCGTTTATGATGACGTGACTACGGCGCTGGAATCCAATGGCGGAAAGCGTCGGGAATTTGACAACAGCATTATAGAGTTCTTGAATACGGACAAGGTCGAACCATTTGTCATTGTCGATGCGGAAACGCACGAGATTTATATGATCAGCGCTTCTGCCGAAAAAATCTGGACGCCGGTCAGGGCGTTTTTCCCGGGCATCACTTTCGAGGAATATTTCTTCGATGCGGGAGATCGCCCGCTGATTACTATAGAAGAAGTCCTTGAACAAGGCGAAGTGCTGGTGCAGAATTCCCGCACTGGCGGTGATTTGATTCTGAAAGCGACTCTCATCAAATGGCATGGCAGGGACGCAATTTTCCATCGTATAAGCGAACGGACTGACCGCTACTTTGATTCCTTGACGGGGCTTCCGAATTTGGAATACTGCCGCATGCGCGGTGAAGATTTCGTTGACGGTATAAGGAATGAGGGGGGAGTTCCTGCGGTTGTTTTCTTTGACGTTGCGGGGATGAAACTCTACAATAATGCCAACGGCTTTGAGAAGGGTAACGAGTTCCTGAACCTTTTTGCGTTGTTCCTTAGAAAGCCGTTCCCGAAAAAACTGATTAGCCGTATTGCCGACGATCATTTTATCGTTGTTGCGGGTATGGAAAATCTTGAAGAGCGACTGAACGAAATTCGCAAGGATGTCAAGGCGACCGTATCGAAGATCTCGATGGACATAAACGTCGGCATCTGCAAGATTGGCGAAGGCGAATCGATTCTGGAGGCTTGTGAGAAGGCGAAAATCGCTTGTAAAGTCCAGAAAAAATCAAGTGATAATTTTATCCGCTATTACGACGAGGATTTGCGCAAGGCGCTGATATTGCAAAACTACGTCGTGAACCATATCGACGAAGCGATAAAAAATGGCTATATCAAGGTGTATTACCAGCCGGTCGTTCGAACGATTACGGAGTCGTTCTGCGGCATGGAGGCTCTAGCTCGTTGGATTGACCCGCAATACGGATTTTTGAATCCTGCGGCTTTTATCGGCGCGTTGGAGGAATCTCGTCAAATTCACAAGCTCGATAGTCATGTCATTCAGGTCGTCTGCAAGGAATTGCGCGAGGAATTGGACCGCGGAAATCCGATTGTCCCGGTTTCGTTCAACCTTTCTCGTTTGGATTTTATCGGTTGCGATATTTTCGAGGTTGTTGAGCGGGCGCTTGAAACGTACCGGATCGAACGGGAGTATATTCGTGTCGAAATTACCGAAAGCATCATGGCTTCGAATGCTTATGTCCGCAGCGAAATCGAACGGTTCCGCCTTGCCGGTTACGAAGTCTGGATAGACGATTTTGGGAGTGGCTATTCGTCGCTCAATACGCTCAAAGATTACAAGTTTGACGAACTGAAAATCGACATGGTGTTCCTCTCGAACTTTAACGAGGCTTCCCGCACCATTATCCGTTCGACTGTCCGTATGGCAAAGAATCTTGGGCTGAAAACTCTTGCCGAAGGCGTCGAGACCAAGGAACAGATGGAATTTTTGAAGGGAATCGGCTGTGAAAAAGTGCAGGGCTATTTTTACGGAAAGCCGTTGCCTTTAAAGGAAACGCTCGATCATATGGCTTCCATCGGAATGCGTGTCGAAAACCGAAAAACCCGCCATGTGTATTCTCGTCTCGGAAAACTCGATTATCTGGTGGATTCGCCCAAGGCGATTGTGTCCTTTGAAAATGCTGCGTTCAAGTTCCTTTTTGTGAATCAGCAATTCGAAGAGCAACTCCAGAGCCTTGGCTACAAGAACTTCAAGGAAGTCGAACAGGATTGCAACGACATGCAAAATTCTCTGTACCAAAAACTTTGCAGGGCGGAGAGTTTTGCGTACAAGGCGCCTCAGCAGACGACTTATGCGACTCATGGGACCTATGTGTTCTTGAGTGCCCGCCTGATTGCCGATATCAATGACTGCCATATTTACGATTTGTCGTTCCGCAATACGCACGTGAGCGCTGTTGAAACAGGGCATGGTGACCAGAGTGTGGTGAAGTTCCCCGCTGATGCCAAGACAATTCTGCTTTCGACAGTCAATATGCAGAACCGCTCTATTCTTGAGGATATCCTAAAGGCAGATTACAATATCTTGTTTGCAGAAGATGGCGAACAAGTTCTCAATATTTTGTTAGAATACGGGAACCGGTTATCTTTAGCGTTAATTGATGCAGCGCTCCCGAAAATAGATGGTTTCAAGATTATCCAAAAGTGCAAAGGCGAAAAGCGCGATTTCCAGATACCGTTTATCGTCATGACGGACAACATGGAGCTGGCTCAGGAAAGCATTCGCTTGGGAGCTTACCAGTTTATCCACATGCCCATAACTAACAAGGATAAGGTCAAAGCGAAAATCGATGGGGCTATCAAGAATGCCGAATTGCTCCACCAACTGGCTTTGAATTACATGGAATATGTTCCTGGTGGACTCATCCTCTTGGACGCCATTTATGGCGATGTCCTTTACGTGAACGGTCGTGCGCTTGAAATTCTTGAATGTGACAACGTCGAAGAATTCCGTAATTTAGCAGGCAAACGGTTCAAAGGCGTTATCGATTCCGAAGATTACGGCGCCGTGAAGGAAAATGTACAAATGCTGGTTCGCAGCGGAAGTGGTGTCGCAACGCAAATTACTTATTGTGTCAAGACAAAGAGCGGAAAAGTCAAGCGTATTTACCATGTGGGGAAATTTTTCAGGGATACTCCCTATGGCCGTATTTTGTCTGTATTCGTCTCTGAAGACGATATGGCGCTAAAGAATTACTTTGGACGCAGGAACGCATTCAAACTTTTTATGCAATCCGGAGAAGCGACACATACAAAGTCTTTTGACCCTGGCTACAAGGCGTTCTTGTTCTGGAATCTCACGAAGAATTCCCCTGTAATCAGGATGGACGGTGTAACCTACATTCCTAATGAACTTGCCGATAATTATACCTACGACAACCACGTTGGTTTCTTGATGAAGCTGATGTCGAAAGAAGGTGTCAATGTTCAGAAAATTGCAGAATACACCCGCGAAAAGTTGATTCTTGCTTATGCGAACAAGTACGTTGTCCCGCCGCTCAATATCAGCTACAATTTAAAGAGTGGCTGGTTCACGATTAAATCGACTTTCGACATGATGGCAGACCCGGATACAGGCGATGTCATCTTGAAACTTCAAAACGAAAACATTACGGATGTCGAAGCTTACAAGGAATTGACCGATGCAGTGGTTTTGAATCTGTACGATCAGATTGTCTATATCGATGGGAATGCCGATAGGGTATTGAGCCTTTCGTGTGTCGAAGGAAAACCGAAGTTCGTCCAGAAACCGATTGGGGAATCGCTAGACCATCTATGTTCTTTGTTCCATCTTGCTCCTTGTTCGGCTGAAGAATTCCTAGAAATGGCGAAACGGCAGATTACATCTGGCCAGACTTACGGAAAAAAGTTCAAGACCAAAGATGGTTCGGTAAAGGTCGTGCGGGCGAGGCTTCTTTGTGATGGTTCCCAGAAATACATTGTCACAATATTGGATATAACCAATGCCGAAAGCGGTCGGGTGTCGTAAGGATTTTTTTTGCTTTTTTGAACACTGTTTTTGTAAATGTCACCTTTTGACATGCTGTTTTTATTATATTAGTGCACATGGTAGCAGCAAATAAGTCTAAAAAAGAAATTGTGTTTTTATGTACGGAGTGTGGCAATACGACTCCCAAATGGGCTGGTCGGTGCCCGGTTTGTGGGGCGTGGAGTTCACTCAAGGAACATGTCGTTGAAAATGTCGTGGAAGGTTCCGGGCGTACAGTGCGTGGGCTTGGTGGTCCGGTCCATAAAGTTATTCCGCTGAAAGATGTCGCTTCGGAAGATACGCGTCGATTGAGCACGGCGAATGTGGAGTTCGACCGCGTGCTCGGGGGCGGCTTTGCTCCGGGGAGCCTTGTGCTGATTGGTGGCGATCCGGGAATTGGCAAATCGACGCTCGTGCTTACGACTCTTGCGACGATGAATGCTGCTGGCGTCAAGGCGCTGTATGTGAGTGGCGAGGAGAGCGCATGCCAGGTGAAGCTCCGCAGCGAAAGGTTGAATGTTTCCGGGAGTGACATGTTGCTTCTGTGCGAGACGAACCTTGAAAAAATATTGGAACATGCGCGCGAAGTAAAGCCGCAAGTCCTTGTGATTGACTCCATTCAAACAGTGTATAAGGGCGAACTCGCCGGGACGCCCGGATGCGCGACTCAGCTGCGCGAGTGCACGCTGGACTTGATGGTCTTTGCGAAAAATACCGGCTGCATCACGATTTTGATTGGGCACGTGACGAAGGATGGGCAGATTGCTGGCCCGAGAATTTTGGAGCACATGGTCGATACGGTCGTGTATTTCGAGGGAGACCGGAACCATCAATATAGGCTTTTGCGGACTATCAAGAACCGCTTTGGCGCAACTGACGAGGTAGGCGTTTTCGAGATGACGGGGCACGGGCTCAATCCGGTGCTGAACCCCAGCAAGGTGTTTTTGCAGGAGGGCGTACCGCCGACGCCGGGCAGTGTCGTATGCTGCACGATGGAAGGCTCGCGGGCTCTGCTATTCGAAACGCAGGCGCTTGTGAACCAGACGAACTTTGCGGTACCGCAGCGCGTGGCGGCCGGGATTGACCCGAAACGGCTTACGATTATTCTTGCGCTTTTGGAAAAGTTTGGCGGCGTGACGATTGGCGCCTCGGACGTATTCGCGAGTATCGTAGGAGGGTTGAAGGTGAACGATGCTTCGTCGGACTTGGCCTTGGCGCTTGCCGTCGCGAGCAACCACGTAGGTATTCCGCTGTCGAGGCAAACTATTGCGATTGGCGAACTTGGACTGTCAGGCGAGGTGCGCGGTGTGAGCCTCCTCGAACAGCGGCTCAAGGAAGCTTGCCGACTGGGGATGACGGAGGCTGTCGTGCCTGCGTGCTGCAAGCTCACCGAACGGATTGGTTCGATGAATGTCGTGCGGGTACATTCCCTGTCTGATGCGATTACATGGCTGATGGGGAAAAAGTAGGCGTCTAAGCTTAGAGTTCGAAGGACCACTAAGCTCTATCAACTGAAAATGAAAAAGGGGCGCTCGATGAGCGTCCCTAATTTCCGATATTCAAAGGGCTTGGTTAGCGCTTTTCACCCGGTCTGGAGAAACCGAATGCACGAGGATCGAAACCGTTGGGGAACTTGGTTCTTTCGTTGTAAAGAACGCGTTTTGCAGTGAACTTTTCAATCTTTGCTCCGCTCAAGTCTGCACCGGAGAAATCGACATCTTCCATCTTGGTGTCGGCGTCGATCTTGACACCTTCCATCTTGGCATTGGTGAAGGTGACCTTGATGAGCTTAGCACCAGAGAAGTTTGCACCGGAAAGCTGGGCATTGTTGAATGCGGAGCGTTCGATGGTGGAGTTTGCGAAGTTCGCCTTGGTGAGGTCGGCGTTGTCGAAGATGTCCTTGAATACGTAGGCACCGTCGAACACAGCCTTCATGAGTTCAGCGTAGTTGAACACGTTCTTGCTAACGGTAGCGTCAAAGAAGGAGGACTTGTTGAGCTTGGTCTTGTCGAAGCTGCTCTTGGAGACTTCGCCCTTGTCGAAGATGACACCGTTCAAGTCCTGGTTGTTGAACTTCATGTTCTTGACCTTGGACTGGGCGAACTTGGCCTTCTGGAGCTGCGTTCTGGAGAGGTCAACGTCGTTGAAGGTGGTCAAGGAAAGGTCTGCTTCCTGGAGGTTCACGTTGTTGAACGTAGCGCCGCCGAATTCAGCCTGGGAAAGACCCGCCTTGGCGAAGTTCACGTTGTTGAGGTTGACACCCTTGAAGTTTGCAGCGATGAGGTTGCAAGCCGTGAAGTCCGTCTTTTCCATGGTGGTCTTGCGGA
>JAEEGK010024767.1_pt1 | contig 12404 bp, 10 predicted proteins | sample 8958771 | NCBI WGS metagenome assembly JAEEGK01 (sample SAMN16246547, study PRJNA631951) | gut metagenome | biome: gut microbiome; feature: rumen; material: SC-attached | host: Bos | place: Iran: Karaj | collected 2018-10 | reverse complement strand
AGAGGGCTTCAGCCCTCCGTCTGCTCCGCATTTTCTTCTTCATCCGTTTTTTCATAAGATTCCTCGTCCGGGGCGTCCTCCCCGGCAGTCTCCGCTTCCGCCCCGTCTGCGGGGGCATCGGCGGCCGGGGCCGCCTCGGCGCCTTCCTCCGCTCCCTCTGTTACCAGCGGCGGGGTGGGCTCCACGGGCAGCTCCGCATCCGGCGGCCTCGTGGGCTGCGCCGTCTCCTCCGGGATCTCCGGCTCGACCTCCGTCCCCGGTTCCTCCGGGAGTGCCCCTTCTTCCGCTTCCTCCGGCTGGGGTTCCTCCTCTTCGGGCTCTTGGACGGGCAGCCAGCCCGTATGCTCCGGCAGCTTCAGCGTTTCCTCCCCCACCACCAGGATCATGGAATAGACGTTGTCCACCACCTGGGGGAAACGGTCCACGGGATAGGGGTCCTGATGGATATAGGGGCAGAGCTCCAGGGTGCAGCAGAATTTGCCGGTGCGCAGCCGCTCCGTGTTCACCATGTAGCCGCCGCCTGCGCTCATGTCCTCCGCCCCCATGAGGCCGTAGCCGAAGGCGTCGCCAAAGCGCTTGGCGATGGGATAATGCTCGCTGTAAAGCTCCATGGTGTCCGAATCGATCCAATAGATCACCTCGCCGCGGATATGCAGCGAGACCAGCATATCGTAGTCGGTGGAATCCAACATGTCCTGCACGGCCTTGCTCTCCGGCTCGCTGAGGGGCTCGGGTCCGCAGTAATTGGCCGCAGAGGGGCTGTTGACCCCGTCCCGCGGTCCCCAGCGTCCGGGGAAATTGCGGTTCAGGTCCACGCCGTTGATGTTGGCTTTCCAGCCGGAATAATCGTAGTAATACCCGTAGCGCAGGGCGGCCACCGCATCCGGGTCCTTGGCGGCCTCGATGCCGTTCTGGGCCAGGTTCACCCCGTCGGGGTTCATCATGGGCACCACATGGAATACCACGCTGTCCAGGATGTCCCGATAGGCGATGCCGCCGTATCCGCCGCCGGCTTCATAGCCCTGGCAGTACTGATCCACCACATACATGAGGACGTTGGTGGCGATGTGCTCGCAGGCATGCATGGAGGAAATGAGGATGACCTCCCGATCCCCGTGACCGAAGTCGAAGGCGATCAGGTCCCGGCCCTCCACGCTCTGGCCGATGCTGTAAACGGAGATCAGGTCCGGATAGCGTTCCGCCAGCAGGCCGATGTCCGTCACCATCTGGTCATAAGTATAGATCTGATAGGGATCGACGATGCTGTTCTCCCCCAGCCCCGCCGCCGTGAAGTCCTTTTTGCCATAGAGGTCCGTCGGGTCCTGGGTGGGCGCGGGCGTGGGTTCCGGGCTCGGCTCCGCCGTGGGCTCCGGCGTCGGTTCCGCCGAGGGCTCCGGCGTTGGTTCTGCCGAGGGTTCGGGCGTCGGCTCTTCGGTGGGTCCGGGGCTCGGTTCTTCGGTGGGCCCGGGCGTGGGGGAAGGTTCCGTGGTGGGTTCCGCCGAGGGGTCGGCGGAAGGCACAGGCTCCGGCGTCGGTTCAGGCGTGGGTTCCGCCGTCGGGATAAGCGCGGGGGTGGGTTCCGGGGTCGCTTCGGGGGCGGGGCTGGGCGTATTCGCCGCAAGCACCGGGGTGGCCGGGTCATCCCGGCCACCCGAAAAGTACCTGACGCAGAAGCAGGCTGCCAGAGCCAGCACGGCCATCAGGCAGCCTGCCGCCGCCCGAAGGAGCATTTTGCTCTTTCGTTGTTTCATTTATTCGCCGCAAAAAACCTTTCTGGAAATTTCATAGAGGAGACGGGATGCCTGGGGAGGCGCGCCGAAGGCGCTGCCCATGGCGTGGGGATGTTTCTCCACGAAGGCCTGGATGACGTCCCGCATCTGGGATTCTTCCATATCGGCGCTGAGGCCGGTGATAGGCATGCCCAGAACGATCTTGTCGCCATACTTTTCGTAGAGCATCTCAAAGTCGTTCATGGGCTGGCCGGACCAGGTATCCACGCCGGCTTCGATCATGGCGGGCACCAGCATCTCGTTCTTGCCGCAGGAATGGAGCTCGAACTTCATGCCCCGCTTGTGGACGCTCTCCACGCAGCGCTTCAGATAGGGCAGGATCATCTCCCGCACGGTGCTGAGGGAGAAGAAGGGGGCGCGCTGGGAGCCCCAGTCGTCGTGGAGGGTGATGACGTCGGGATGGAGATAGCGATGGTAGTGGTCGATGTAATCGTCGTAGAAATCCGCCAGCTTGTCGAAGAGGCGGTGGACGCCTTCCTGCTCATCCTCGTCCACCAGGGCGAAGGCGGCGTTCTCGAAGTCCATGAAGGAGATCAGGCGCTCGAAAAGGCCGGTGAGGATGGTGATGTTCAGGGCCTTCTTGGGGTTGACGAAATCCTTGTTGCGCTGGGCGCAGGCTTCCCAGTCCATGACCTTGTCCAGGTCGGGGAAGGTGATGTAGTCCTCCCAATGGGTGATGTCCGGCACCTTGGGGTCGCCCGCGCGGACCATGCTGCCGCCCACGGTGGGGACATATTCCCATTCCACGCCGAAGAAGTCGGGACCGCCGGCCTCGGTGTTGTTGTCGATGCGTTCCGCCTCAAAGACGAAGCCGCGGGCCACATTTTCCGCCAGCTTGCAGGTCATCATGGTGGAATCGCTCATGCCGGAGGGCATCCACAGGGGCACTTCGCCGCTGAGGAGCATCAGATAGTTTTCCCTGGGGGTGATGGGGGTGGGGAAGATGGGCCTTCCGGGCATGCCGGGCATAAAGCCGGGCTCTTCCCCGATGGGGATCAGCTCTTTGGGGTCAAAGGGGATACGCTTCATGTTTCTCCAACTCCTGTTCTATATTGATTTTTAAATCACTTTCCTATTTGGCTCCCTCCTTGAGGGAGCTGTCAGTCGCAAAGCGGCTGACTGAGGGAGTCTGCATCCCTGGCGCGGGCTTTTGGACTACCGCCCGCGCTCTCCCCCAGCCGCCTTCGGCGACAGCCCCCTCCCGGAGGGGGCCGAAGAGGAAGGGGGATCAAAATGGACCCTTGGGGGCGACCTTCTCATGGATGTGCTGGAGCTTCAGGTCCTTGTCGGAAGCCTTGCTCTCCTTGTCCCAGTACATGGTGACGGGCTTTTCCGCGGTGAAGGGGGCCCACCCGTCCATGCCGGGATGATTGGGGTCGCCGTAGCGGGCGAAGGCCACATAGGACCCGGCCACGTCCGCCTCCAGCTTTTCCCGCACCCCGGGCTCCCAGCAGATGGGCACCCGGAGGGTATTGTGGAAGGCATAGGGGATATCCGAGCAGTGCCAGGCGGGCTTGCCCCCGTCGTAGGTGAAGGTGTAGGCAAAGAGGTAATTCCAGGTCTTTGCCCGGCAGTTCTCCGCGTGGTAGGCGCAGTATTCCAGGGTGCCCAGGCGGTTGGACAGGCTAAGCAGCTCCGTTTCGTCCTTATCCGGCCAGGCGGCGCGGAAGGCGGCGATCAGCTTGTCCGCTTCCTCCTCCCCGAACTGCTTTGCCACGATGGCGCGCTTCTCTCCCTCGCTCATCTTGTCCCGCCCGGGGACGCCGGGGCCGAAGCCCCACTCCGCGATGACGCTGCCCACCATGACGGGGATATCCTTCGCCCAATCCAGGAAGCCCACGTCGTAGGGGTCTCCCAGATACCAGTCGTTGGGGGTGGGGGCCCACCAGCCCATGACGCCCTGGGCCTGAAGGCCGGGGCTCACGGCGCGATAGGCCATGCGCAGCTTTTCGAAGGGCACGGTCTCCAGGGCGGAAACGTCCGTCTCCCCCAGCTCCTTCAGCAGGGCTTCCACCAGGGGCTTTTTGCTGGTTTTGGGGGCGGCGGGCCGCCTGCCGCCCACGCCGCTCATGAGGATGCCCTTGTGGAAAAGGCCCTTGGCCGCCGGGGTGTTCAGCATGGCGTTGACCTTTCCGCCGCCGCCGGACTGGCCGAAGATGGTCACATTGTCCGGGTCGCCGCCGAAAGCGGCGATGTTCTCATGGACCCAGCGCAGGGCTTCCACCAGGTCGGCCTGGCCCAGGTTGCCGCTGTTGGCATACTTCTCGCCGTATTCGCTCAGGTCGAAATAGCCCAGGATGTTCAGCCGGTGGTTCACCGTCACCACCACCACGTCCCCGAACTCGGAGAGCTTGTCGCCGTCGTAGGCCACCATCTCCACGGCGCTGCCGGTGGAATAGCCGCCGCCGTGGAACCAGACCATGACGGGCTTCTTGGCATTCCTGTCCAGGCTCTGGGTCCAGAGGTTGAGGCTCAGGCAGTCCTCGCTCTTGGGCCAGAAGCGGTGGGGGATCATCACGTCGCCCCAGGGATTCTCGTCGTCCAGCAGCGGGCAGACCGGCCCCGCGGCGTGGGCATCGACCACGCCCTCCCAGGCTTCCACGGGCTCGGGCATCATAAAGCGCTTCGCCCTGGCGTAGGTCACGCCCAGGAAACAGAAGGTGCTTCCCACCTGATAGCCCCGGAGTTTGCCTGCCCTGGTTTCCGCGATGGGGTAATCTTCCCGGCAGACGAAGGCTTGCTCCTCGTGGCAGCAGCTCATGGCTTCGCTCTCCTTTCGGTTCTTTTCATCCACGTTGTATTGTATCATTCTTTTTCTCCCGGCGCAACGGTTTTATCCGGCTCCGGCGGAGACTTCTCCCGGAGGCCCGTTTTCGTGATTTTCAACAAATCCGGGCCATTGGAACATCATGCCCCCTGTTTTCCGCTGCGTGCGCATGCGGCACTCAGCCGCCCACAGCACACGGAAGGGTGGGCCCGAGGGCCCGCCCTTCCGTGCAATCAGTCAAAAAGAGGATCAGTCAGGTTCAGTACCAGGGGTCCTCCCTGGGGGCCGCCAATTCCCCGGCGTACTGCTCCAGCAGCGCCCAGGTATTCCGGGCGTCGGGGGTGACGGTGATGTTGTAATACGCGCCGTCATAGGGATCGTCCCAGGCGCCGGGGCCTTTGGCCTCGTCGGAAGCGTGCTTGCGCCAGCTCTGGAGATGCAGGGTATAGTATTCGTCGCCGGGGACCACGGTGGAAGAGCCCAGGAACCAGCTGCTAACCAGCTCCAGGGTGCCCGCGTCGGCGTCGGCCAGGATGCCCCGGCGCAGGAGTTCCCGGCTCTCGGCGTCCTCCAGGCCGAATGGATACCCGTCCTCGCCGGTATAGCAGTACACGTCGATGTTCAGAAGGAGGTCCCCTTCCGTCAGCATCTTCTCAAGGCCGCCCCGCAGCTGCCGCTGGAACAGGGCGCGGCACTCCAGCTCCGCCTCCGCCGTGAGGTCTGCCCGGGGGAAGGAACGGTTGACGGTCCTGCCGTTATGCAGATGGTAGACCACCTGGATGGTGGAATAATCGGAGCCGGGTTCCTTTTCTCCGGCCAGGCTCCGGTGGATGGCCTGGATCGCCTGGATATCAGCCGGGTTATTGGTGGTGCAGCTCTGGCCGGGAACGGTCAGGACGGCATATTCCACCTGGGAAGCATCCGGGCAGTAGGAGGAGTAGCCCAGGCCGCCGGTGGCGCAGAACACCACCAGGAGCACCAGCAGCACCGCCAGGATGGGATAGGTTTTCAGGCAGGAAGCCACCTTGAAGGACTTGCGCACCAGCATTTCCGCGATGAGCCAGCCCAGGAGGCCGCCCACGGCCAGGAACACGGCCATCACCGCATAATGATAGCGTTCCTCGGACATGAGGATGAGGTAGATGAGGTTGGCAAAGCACAGGGCGAAGCCGGCGGCGAAGACCCAGCGGAACACGGGCTTCAGCCACTCCAGGGCCACGGTGTCCGTAGCGCTCTCCATGCGCCGCTTTTTCAGGAGCAGCAGGGCCAGGAAGGCGCAGACGAGGCCGAACACGGCATAGACGCCCAGGCACAGCCAGGCGGGAAAGGGCTCCAGGTCCCATTGCAGCAGGAACATATTCACCACGGGGCTCAGGACGGCAGCCAGCTGCGGCAGCCCGCCGCCGAAGCCGGGCAGCAGCAGGTTCAGCACATTGGAGATCAGGGCCCAGAAGCCCGCCACCGCCACATTCAGCAGCACATAGACCACCGGGAGCACCCACAGCGTCCCCGTGAGCTGGGCGCAGAGGGAGCCGAAGCCGAAGAAGCAGAGGGTCAGCAGCAGGTATTTCCCCAGCCATGCGCCGGTGAGCTCCGCCGCCCAGCCGAAGCCGCAGCTGCCCGCGGCGGCCACCAGGGTCAGGAGCGCCGTCACCACGGCGGGGGCGGCCAGCATGGTAAAGCCCGCCAGGGCGCAGGACAGGAACAATCCCTCCCGCTTGATGGGCAGGGAGGCGGTGAAGCCCACGCTTTTGGCGTTGTACATCCAGCCGAAGACCGTCATGACCGCCATGCCGGAAAAGAGGAAGGTGGTGACGACGCTGCCATAGCCCCCCACGGTGCGGATCAGGTCGGCGGCGTCAAAGCCGTCGCTCATATTCATCACCGGCAGGGGCAGGCTCAGGATAAGGCTCAGGAGCAGCGCGGCCCACACGGGCCAGTAGCGCTTCAGGCAGTTTTTGAAAACGGCGGCATTAAAGAAGGACATCCCGCACCGCATAGTGCTCACCTCCCAGCTCATAAATGAAGATCTCCTCCAGGGTCAGGGGCAGCAGGTCATAGAACAGAGGCCCCGCGGCGGCCACCGCCGCGCTGATCTCCTCCGATCTGCCCCGCAGGATGAGGGTGCGCACCTGGCCCACCCGGCTCTCGTGGAGGATGTTCAGGCCCTCCGGCAGCGGCGCGCCCTCCGGCAGCACCAGCTGCACCTTCACCATGTTGTCCTGGAGTTCGCTCAGGCTCCGCTCCACCAGGGTCTTTCCCGCGTGGATGATGCCCACATGGTCGCACACGTCCTCCAGCTCCCGCAGGTTGTGGGAGGAGACCAGCACCGTCATGCCCCGCTCCGCCACGTCGGCCAGCAGCAGGGTCCAGATCTGGCGGCGCATCACCGGGTCGAGGCCGTCCACGGGCTCGTCCAGCACCAGCACCTCCGGCATGAGGCTCATGGCCAGGCGGAAGGCCGCCTGCTTCTGCATGCCCCGGCTGAAGCGCTTGATGGGGGCCTTTTCATCCAGGCCGAAGGCCTCCCCCAGCTTCCGGTAGCGGTCCTCGCTGAATTTGGGGTAGACGCCCTTGTAGAAGGCTGCCATATCCTTGATGCCCGCCTGGGGGAAATAATAGATCTCGTCCGGGATATAGGCGATCTTTTCCTTGGCTGCGGGGTTTTCAAATACCGGCGCGCCGTCCAGCAGCACTTCCCCGCTGTCCTGCCGGTAGACCCCGGTCAGGTGCTTGATGGCGGTGGTCTTCCCCGCCCCGTTGGGCCCCACCAGGCCGTAGACGGAGCCGGTGGGCACCGTCAGGCTGAGGCCGTCCAGGGCCTGAAAGCCGCCGAAGCTCTTTTTCAGCTCTTTGATCTCAATCATGACTGTCTTCCTCCAATCCCCTTCGAAGCTCTTCCTCCGTGACGCCCAGGGCCCGCAGGGCCGAGGCCGTCTCCCGGAGGCGAAGCATGAGCGAGGCTTTCTTCTCCTCCCGCAGGGTTTGCGGGGAGGCCGCGAAGGTCCCCTTGGCCGGGGCCGAGTATACGCAGCCCTCCGCCTCCAGCTCCCGATAGGCGCGCTGGATGGTGTTGGGGTTCACCGCCAAAAGGGTGCTCAGCTCCCGCACGGAGGGCAGCTTCTCCCCTTCCTTCAGCGCGCCGGAGAGGATCAGCTTCTTGAAGCCGTCCTTCACCTGCTCGTAGATGGGGCGGCCGTCCCGATAATCCAGTTGGATCAAGCCTTCCTCCCTCCTCTCTCCGTCTTAACTGTACTAGTCTGTGCTAGTACAGTTACCATAGCAGATTTCTTCTTGCTTGTCAATAGCCGATATGCTATACTTTTGGTAATTAAATAACGACTGCAAAGGAGGTACCTTTCATGGATCAGATGAAGATCGACTCTCCCTGGAAGCTGACGACGGTCCAGGGCAGCGGCCCCTTCCCCACCCAGGAGATCGACGTTTCCGGAATCAAGCGCAAATGGCTGGATGTCGCCTATGCCGACCAGTCTCCCGCCCAGAAGCTGGATATCTTCCTGCCCGACGAGGGAGAGGGTCCCTTCCCCGTGTATATCTTCATGCACGGCGGCGCTTACCTCTTCGGCGCCAAGCGGGACGCCCAGCTCTTCCACGCCATCGACGGCGTCACCAAGGGTTATGCGGTGGTGACCGTGGAGCAGCGCCTGGCGGGGGAAGCCCAGTTCCCCTACGGGCTCTTTGACCTGAAGGCCGCCATCCGCTACCTGCGCGCTAACGCTGCACAGTACAAGCTGGACCCGGAGAAATTCGCCCTGGCGGGGGACAGCGCCGGCGCCTACTACGCCATCATGTGCGCCGCCACCCAGGATATCCCCGGCTTCGAGGACGAGACCATGGGCAATGCGGGGGTTTCCAGCAAGGTGCAGGCCGTCATCGGCTTCTACGGCTGCTATGACCTGATGAAGATGCTGCCCCCGGAGATGCCGGAGCCTCCCAAGGGCGCGGCCCCCGGCCCCGGCGCGGGCGGGCCGCCCATGCCGGACCTGTATCAGGCCCTGGTGGGCGCGAAGCCCCGGGCCATCCACGGCCTCATGTATTTCACCAACCCCTTCAATTTCATCACCGACAAATTCCCGCCCATCCTCATCCAGGCGGGCACCAAGGACCAGATCGTGCCGCCCAGCCAGAGCCAGATGCTCTACGACAAGGTCGTGGAGAAATGCGGCGAAGGCCGTGCGGAGCTGGAATTCTTCGAGGGCTGGAACCACGGCGGCTTCTCCACCGACTGGTATGAGCCCAAGCACCAGGGGCACATCTATCAGTTCCTGGATAAACTATTCAAGTAAAACCATAAGATTATTATAATGAAAGGATGATACAACCATGATCCCCTCCATCGTGAATATGCAGGATGCCTTCTCTCTGAAGGGCAAGAATGCCCTCGTCACCGGCGGCAACCGGGGCCTGGGCCTCGCCATCGCCTCCGCCTTCGCCCAGCAGGGCGCCAACGTGGCCATCTTCTGCCGCGACGCCAAGAAGGCCGCGGAAGCCATTGAGGAGCTCAAGCCCTTCGGCGGCAAGTACCAGAGCTTCAGCTGCGACGTCACCGACCTGCCCAATGTGCGCAAGGTGGTCAAGGAAGCCTGGGACGTTTTCGGCGGCTTCGATATCCTGGTGAACAACGCGGGCGTCACCTGCGTCAGCGAGCTGCTGGATATGGACGAGCAGCTCTCCGACTGGTACCGCGTGCTGAACACCGACCTCAACGGCACCGTCCACATGACCTATGAGGTGGGCAAGCTGATGCGGGACGCCGGCAAGGGCGGCAGCATCATCAACGTGGCCTCCAACGCGGCCTTCATCGTCAACAAGACCCAGGCCATGAGCCCCTACTCCTGCTCCAAGGCCGCCGTGGTCCACTTCACCCACTGCATGGCCGTGGAGCTGGGCAAGCACAACATCCGCGTCAACGCCATCTGCCCGGGCTTCACCAACACCGACCTGAGCCAGTTCATCCCCAAGGATATGTTCGACTACATCAACAACCAGATGCCCCTCGGCCGCTTCGGCGAGCCCATCGAGGTGGGCGCTCTGGCGGTGTACTTCGCCTCCCCCGCGGCGGCCCAGGTCACCGGCACCGCCCAGGTCATCGACGGCGGCTATATCCTCTCCTGCTGAGATGGGAAAATACACCGGCATCCTGCTGGTGAGCGATTGGGACCGCACCGTGACCGGCCCGGACAGGACGATTCCTCCGGCCAACACGGAGGCGGTCCTCCGCTTTATGGCGGAGGGGGGGCTGCTCTCCATCGCCACCGGCCACACCCGGGTGAGCCACCGCAGCCGCTGGTCCCAGCTTCCCACCAACGCCCCCCACATCGTCTTCAACGGGGCGGAGATCTACGACTACCGGGCGGAAAAGAGCCTCTGGCAGGGGGCCCTGCCGGAGAGCGCGGCGGGCCTCTTCGCCGCCCTGCTGGAACAGCATCCCCGGCTCCACTTCGAGATCCAGTGCCCCGGAGAGACCTACGTCTTCGGGGAGGACATGAGCCTGGCGGAGATCTTCAAGAAGATGGGGGTCCCCATCCGGGAGGCCCCTCTGGCGGAGGTTCCCCGGCCCTGGGTGCAGTTCGCCGTGTCCGGAACGCCGGAGCCGCCGAAAAACCCGGAGGCGGCGGAGCCGGACTGGTTCCGCTACACCACGGCGGAGACCGACGCCCTCTACGGCGGCATTGCCGCGGCCATCAACGCCCCCGGCACCGGCTGCACCGCCTCCCGGAGCCTTCCCTTCCTCATCGAGGCCCAGGCGGAGGGCTCCTCCAAGGGGGAGACGGCCCGGCGGCTGCTGAAAATGCTGGGCTGCGATACCCTGGTCTGCTGCGGCGACGCCATGAACGACCTGAGCCTGCTGAAGGCCGCCGACCGGGCCTTTGTGGCCGGAGACGGGGCCGGAGAGCTGCTGGACATGGGCTTCGAGATCACCGTCCCCAGCCCCGAAGGGGTCCTGGCGGACGCCATTTCCAGGCTGTAAGACCCTTGAAAACCGGATGGACCCCTGCCGCGAAATGCGGCGGAGGTCCATTCTGTTTGGATGCTTCGGTTCTCTCAGTGGCAGGCCTTGAGAATGGGATTCACATAGCGCTTTTTCCCCCGGGTGAGGCCGCCGTACTGCACCGCGCCGCAGCGGATGCAGGCCATGCAGAGGACGCACTTGTCCTTCACCCACCTGGGCCGTCCCTCTTCCATGACCATGGCCCCCACGGGGCAGCGCTCCACGCACTTGCCGCAGCCCACGCACTGTTCGTCGATGTAAAATTCCTTCGTGGACCGGTCCCGCTGGTAATAGGGATAGGCCGCCTCGGTGATCTGCCGTCCCCGCTCCGGGAGATGAAGGCCCAGCCTTCTCCGCTCTGCCACGCTGCGGCGGATGAGCTCCAGGGCGGCGGACGCCTCGGCCAGGATGGCGTCCCGCTCCTTCTCCGGGGCGACGGTGTAATGCAGCACGTCGTTCTCCGGCATGATGACCGTATAAGCCGCGTCCAGGGGGATGCCCCTCTCCCCCAGAGCCTTTTCCAGCATTCCCGCCGCCCCGGCGGCGGAAGAAGCGCAGGTCAGCAGGGCAAAGACATAGTCCGCCGGACCGGTCAGGCGAAGGCTCGCCACAAATTCCGGCACAAGGCTGGGCAGACCCCCGTAGTACACGGGACAGACAATGCCCAGGCTTTCCCCCTCCCCCGGGGAGAACTCGCGCCGCCCCTCCCGGAGGCAGGCCGCCAGATCCAGGGGCTCCTCCCCCGGGGCGCACATGGCCAGGGCCGCCTGATAGGAATTGCCGGTGCCGCTGAAATAGAAGATCATACGAACGCCTCCCGAATCTTGCAGTTATCTTGTGCTAATGCCCATTATACCTGCCCCGTTTCCCTCCGTCAACGCGGTTTTTCCCTTGCTCGTTTTCCATTCTTCGGAGATTTATCCAGGCTCGCTCTCAATATTTGAGAATCCGTCCCCATTTTGGTTTTTGACTCTCCTGCGCGTTTCGTTTATGGTGGGTACATAAGGCTCCTTGAATAACAGAAAGGGGGATTCCCCATGGATCGGGAAATCTTCATCCATCATCTGAAAGAAGCCCGGGAGAGCCGCGGCCTCACCCAGAAGGCGGTGGCCGAGGCCCTGGGCATCTCGGACAGGACCTATTCCAAGTGGGAGACCGGAGAGACGGAGCCGGGGATCGAGCTTCTCTGCCGCCTGGGGGATTATTACGGCATCTCCCCCGCTGAGTTTCTCCGGGAGGAAGCGCCCTCCAATGGTGCCGCCGGAGCCGAGCTATCGGGGCTGACCCCGGTGCAGGCCTTTCTGCGGGCCGGGGAGATCGCGGACGAAGTGTACGACGCCCTGTGCGGCAACGCCATCCGCTGGCACGAGCGCTGGGACGACACGGTAGCCGCCCTCTACGCGGAGCCCCTGCCGGTGCTGCCCGTGCCGGAAGGGCAGAACGGCTTTTTCTGCCACGGAAAAAAGGACGAGGGCTTTTTCCTTCGGGAGTGGAGCGAAGACATCAATCTGCGCCTGCTGCTCCTGCCCAGCCAAACCGGCTTTGCCTGGATGAAGGCGCAGGCCGCGGACATGGCCCGCCTGTTCCGGGCGCTGAGCAACGTTTCGCTCCTGGAGCTGCTGATCCAGTCGCCCCCGGACCGGTGGTATACCCCGGAATACCTCAGCCGGGAGACGGGCCTGTCCCCCGCGGAGGCGCGGGAGGTGCTGGAGCTGCTGCGCAGCTGCCATCTGACCCTGCGCATCCCCACCCGGACGCCGGAGGGGGGGCTGGACACCTATTCCTGCCCGGATACCAGGCTGCTGCGGGCCATGGTCAGCCTGGCCCACCTGCT
>JAEEGK010024766.1_pt1 | contig 12404 bp, 12 predicted proteins | sample 8958771 | NCBI WGS metagenome assembly JAEEGK01 (sample SAMN16246547, study PRJNA631951) | gut metagenome | biome: gut microbiome; feature: rumen; material: SC-attached | host: Bos | place: Iran: Karaj | collected 2018-10 | reverse complement strand
CCTGTTGAAGGGCAGCAGCGGTTTTAACTACGTGTTGATCCGCAGTGAGGATTCGGGCGGCAGCTACCTGGTGCCCTCCTCCAGGAAGGCGGACGGGAGCCATCTTCCCTCCGCGCCGCGCAATGTGAACATCACCGTCACCGCGGGCAGCATGCCAAACCGTCAGAATGTCACCGTCACCTGGGACCCCCCGGAGGACGACGGCAATCTGCCCATCATGGCCTATCAGATCTCTTATCAACATGGCGGCAACATCCAATTCTTTACCGTTACCAACGCGCCGGACGGCGGAGCCGACCTGGGCAACGCCAAAGGCAACTGCTATGCGGCCGCGTCCTACAGCGTCTATAACCATGTGGACGTTGGCGGAGGCTTCTTCGGGATCCTGCAAAACAGCGCCGGCAACCGCATCTACACGGTGGAAGCCGGTACGGAGGCCTTCGACAAGCGCAGCTTCACCTTCTACAACATGCCCGAGGGCACGGAGTGCTTCTTCCGGGTCCGCGCCGTCAACGCGCTGAAAAACGCGCTGGAGCTGGACGGGACGGAGGCGATCGCCACCGCATTGGGCGGCAGCACCACCTTCTTCTGGTTCAACGACGGCATGACGGCCAGGGCCAGCGGACGGGGCGCCTGGGGCCGTTACAACGGCGGCAGGAGCACCGTCATTACTTCGGCAGCGGGGCAGGGGGAGACTGCGGTCAATCCCTTCCGGGATGTGCGCGCGTCGGATTACTATTACGATGCGGTCCTGTGGGCCTACCAAGCGGAGCCCCAGGTCACCAACGGCATCGACGATACCCACTTCGGCCCCGCCAACACCGTCACCCGCGGCCAGGCCGTGACCTTCCTCTGGCGCGCCATGGGCTGCCCGGAGCCGACGAGCACAGCCAATCCCTTCGAGGACGTGACCGAGGGCAAGTATTTCTACAAGGCGGTCCTCTGGGCGGTGGAGAAGGGCATCACCAACGGAACCGACGAAGCCCACTTCACCCCCAACCAGACCTGCTCCACGGCCCACATCATCACCTTCCTCTACCGTACCATGGGCGTCGGCGCCAACGGATGGGGCAAGGAGTCGGAGGAATGGGCCAGAGCATCCGGCCTGCTGGATGGGCTGGACGTCACCGTTGCGCCGGGCGTGGATTGCCCCCGCAGCGACGTGGTTCTGTTCCTCTACCGCCAGCTGGGAGCATAGCTTCCCGGCAGCGCAGAAATCCAAACAAGAAAAGGGACTGCATTTCTTGCAGTCCCTTTTCGTATCCGGATTCGGTATTACGCTTCTCTGCGCGGTCATTCCGGCAGCGCGGCCACGGCGGCGGCGATGCGCGCCTCGTCTCCGGGCAGCAGCGTGCGCACGGAAAGCAGCAGCTCTCCCTCGTGAATGCGGGAAACGATGCAGGTTTCCGAGAGGCGCAGGGCTTCCTCCAGGGCGTCCACGCTCCGCCCTTTCGGCACGATCGCCGCCGCAAAGCCGGGCAGAGACACGTTGGGTAGGGAACCGCCGCCGGCCTCATCCGCCGTTTTCCGCAGCCGGATATCCCAATCCGGCCGCAGCTCCCGCAGCTGTCGGACAAGATCGGAAGCCCGGTCCCGAAGCGTTTCCTCCCCGGCTGCGAGCATCCGCAGCGCGGGAATGCGCTCCATGGCTTCCTCCGGGCAGCGGCAGAGATCCAGCGTGGCCTCCAGCGCCTGCAGCGTCAGCTTATCCGGGCGCAGGACCCTTGCCAGGGGGTGGGCCTTCATGGCGGCGATCAGCTCCTTCCGGCCCGCCAGGATGCCCCCCTGGGCCGCGCCGAAGAGCTTGTCGCCGGAGAAGCAGATCACGTCCGCGCCCTGCAGGATGCCGTCCCGCGCGGTCCTGCAATCCCGCAGCCAGGGAAGCTTCGGGTCAAAAAGAAAGCAGGAACCCATATCGTAAAGGAGGGGAAGGCCGTGCTCCTTCGCAAGATCGCTGAGGGCTTCCACATCGACGGATTCCGTGAAGCCGACGATCTCATAGTTGCTGGTGTGGACCTTCAGCAGGACCTCCGCTCCGTCCTGGACGGCGCGGGCATAATCTTTCAGGCGTGTCCGGTTGGTGGTGCCCACCTCCGTGAGAAGCGCGCCGGAAGCGGCCATGATGTCCGGGATGCGGAAGGAACCGCCGATCTCCACCAGTTCCCCCCGGGAGATGGCCACCTGTTTTCCCGCCGCCAGGGCGGAGAGCATCAGGAACACCGCCCCCGCATTGTTGTTCACCACCATGGCGGCCTCCGCCCCCGTGAGAAAGCAGAGCAGCCCCTCGATGTGGGCGTAGCGGCTGCCCCGGGTCCCGGAAGGAATATCGTATTCCAGATTGGAGTAGCCGCAGTAAACGTCTTCCGCCAGGGCGTAAAGCTCTTTCCCGAGGGGAGCGCGGCCCAGGTTCGTGTGCAGCACGATCCCGGTAGCGTTCACCACGCCCCGCAGACCGGGCCTGCGGTCTGCTTTCATTTTTTCCAGCACCAGGGTTGCGCATCGGTCCGGGGAGGGAAGGGTATCCCGTTTTCCGGCCAGTATATCGGCGCGAAGCTCATCCAGCAGCTTCCGCGCTGCGAGCTTCACCAGCGTCCGGTTTTCTCCCAGTAACAGGGGATGCTCCAGCAAACGGTTCATATTGGGCAGTTCCCGCAGCAGACTGTGATCCATGTGGCGCCTCCGATGATCCTGCCCGCATCCGCGGGCGTAATTGCTTCTGAAATGGCAAAAAAGACGTCTTCTCCGCCGGCGCTTTGCCTTATTGCGGTCAGAGCCTGTAGCAGAGCTCGTAGGATTCCCAAATGACGCTCATCAGGTTTTCCACCTTGTGCGCGTCGCCGACGATGTGGAGCCTGTCGGCAGGGCAGCCGGATGCCAGCAGGTCGTCGGCCAGCTGCCGGGAGGGGACGTAGCCCACGCTGAGGATGCAGCTGTCCGCTTCCAGCAGGCGTTCCTCCGCCGCGTCCTTCTCCCTGATCCGGACGCGGAAACCGCCATCGTCCGTTACGCCCGCCAGCGAAGCGTTCACATATACCGGTATGCCGTAATAGCGGATGATCTCCCGCAGATAATTGGAATTGGCGGCGCAAAGACCGGGCACCAGCAGGATATCCTTCTGCATCTCCACGATCACGGGCTTCTTGCCCTTCAGAGCCAGATCATAGGCGATCTCCACACCGGTGAGCCCGCCGCCGATGACGACGGTCCTTTCCCCGGCTTCCTTCACACCGTTCAGGTATTCGATGGCCTCGATCACCCGCGCATCTTCCAGGCCCGGCAGGTCCAGCTTTCGGGGACTGGCGCCGGTCGCCGCGATGACCTCGTCAAATCCGGCCACGTCTTCCGGACCGGCCTGGGTATGCAGGCGCACATCCACACCCAGGGTTTCCAGCTGCCGCCGGTACCAGGCGAGCAGCTGCTTGTCCTTTTCCTTGAAATCCGGAGCGGCAGCGGCGATGAAGACCCCGCCCAGCGTGCCGGACTTCTCAAACAGCGTCACGTTATGACCGCGCAGAGTCAGGATCCGGGCGCATTCCATGCCCCCCACGCCGCCGCCGACGACGGCGATCCGCTTTTTCGTTTCGGCGGGTGTAAGCACCCAATTGCGCTCCTCCAGCGTGACGGGGTTGAGGGCGCAATGGGCAGTAGGCCGTCCGCTGCTGCCGGGCTTCGGGATCCCCCCGATGGCGAAGCAGCCGTTGTGGCAGGCGATGCAGGGACGGATATCGGCTTCCCGGCCCTCTCTGGCTTTGTTGAGCCACTCCGGGTCGGCCAGGAACTGACGGCCGACGGAGATGCCGTCGATCTCCCCTGCGGCAATGACCTTCTCCGCGAAGGCGGGATCCTCCATCCGCCCGGCGCAGAATACCGGGACGTCCACGAACTTTTTGAGGTAGGCGACCTCCGGGAAGTTGCAGTGCTGCGGCATATAGACCGGGGGATGGGCCCACCACCAGGCGTCATAGGAACCGTTGTCCGCATTCAGAGCGTCCGCACCGGCGGCCACCAGCAGCCGGGCGGCGGCGGGGCTTTCTTCCATGCTCCGGCCGAATTCCTCGTAGGCTTCTCCCGGCAGGGCGCCTTTGTTGAAGCCGCGCATTTTGCTGGCGACGCTGTAGCGGACCATTACCGGATAGTCCTCGCCGCAGGTACGCTTGATTTCGCGGATCACCTCGGTGACGAAACGGAAGCGGTTTTCCAGGCTGCCGCCGTATTCGTCGGTCCGGCGGTTCGTGCAGGCGGTGGCGAACTGATCCAGCGTATAGCCTTCGTGAACGGCGTGGATCTCCACGCCGTCGATCCCGGCTCTTTTGCACATCAGCGCGCACTTTCCGTATGCGTCCACGAACTGGCGGATCTCCTCCGCCGTAAGGCCGCGGTGTCTGATTTCCGGCCTCCACACGTTGGGCATATCGTCCGAGGCGGACACCAGCCGGGACAGCGTTTCCTTATCCAGGTCGCCTTCCGGCACATGCTCGGCCCGCCCGAAGCCTGCTCCCAGCTGGAAGAAGAACTTCGTCCCGTAAGCGTGGATCTCGTCCATCAGGTCCCTGATGGGGCCGAGAAACGCGGCTTCTTTATTGTAAAGCCAGCCGCCGGTATGCACAAACGTGACGCCGGGGATGATCAGCCCCACGTTGCCTTTTGCGCGGGCCAGATAATAGTCCCTTACATTGGGGTTGAACTCACCCGTGCCGGGAAGCAGCAGATTGGTGCCGCCCATGGCGGCGATCGCCACCCTGTTTTTCAGCGTCACACTGCCGATCTTCACGGGGGAGAACAGCGCGGGATAGCGTTCCTGCATATCGGATCATCCTTTCCTGAGCGGCAGGTTTTCTTGCAAAGCATAGAAAGCATAGTATTAAGTAAATTCTACCATGTATCACACGGCCTTTCAAGACCGGACCGCCGGAGAAAATCCGGAGACGGGCGGGCCGAAATGGCGCCCGATAAACCATCGGGAGCGCTGCATTTTACAACGCTCCCGTAAGGCATCTGATGTTTTCGCACAGTCTGTCCGCGCTCTTGAAAGGACCCTTCCAGCAGTCGTCGATGGACCCTATTCCGCTGCGCTGTGCCCTTCAAGATACGCTTTGGACAGTGCGACATAAGGCGGCGTGCCATCAAGAAGGGAAAGCTGCTCCGAGCCAAGCTCCCGCACACATTTTGCCGGGACGCCCACCATCATGGTTCCGGATGCAACGACCGTATTTTCTTTCACCACGGCGCCTGCACCGATCACGCAGTGATCGCCGATGACCGCGCCGTCCAATAAGATCGCACCCATGCCGATCAGCGTGTTGCTGCCGACGGAGGCGCAGTGGACGACAGCGCCATGGCCAATGGTGACATTGTCTCCGATGGTCAGCGGATGACCGATCTCCGTATGCAGGACGGCGTTATCCTGGATGTTGGCGCCGCGGCCCACGGTGATCCGGCTGCAATCCCCGCGAATGACGGCTCCGAACCAGACGGAACTGTCCGGCCCGACGGTCACGTCCCCGATCAGGGCCGCGGTTTCTGCCACAAAAGCCTCGGAGGAAATCTGAGGCGTTTTACCTTGGAATGTGACGATCATATGCGCTGCCTTCTTCCACTCATATTCTGTGGACTTTGCCCCAATCCGCGTCAGACAGGGTGTGCGCCTTCGCTTCTTCCGCCGGAATGCCCAGGGACAGAATGCCGGCGATGCGGAAGCGGGACGGAACTGCCAGGATTTCCCGCACATTCTCCTCCGCCGCTTTTCCGGAGGCGTCCGTCCGGAAATGGATCTGCACCCAGCAGCTGCCGACGCCCTTTTCCTCCGCCATGAGCATCATGAAGGACATGGCGATGGAGCAGTCCTCGACCCAGGTGTCCGCCTTTTCGCTGTCGCCGAATACGGCGATCGCCGCGCTGCACTGCGCAAGCATCCCGCCGCCCGCGGTTTTCGCCGCAGAGAGCCGCCTCAGCGTTTCCTTATCTCTGACCGCGTAAAACTCCCAGGGCCTGAGATTGCGGCTGGTCGGCGCAAGGAGTCCCGCCCGGAGGATCTGATGAAGCGTTTCTTCCGGGATGTCCTCGCCCGTGTACTTCCGTATGCTGCGCCGCTTCAGAATAATATCCATGAGTTCCATAGATCGCACCTCACCTCATCATGTGAACCTCGCTGCCGTGTCCTTCTCGCGCGGATTTCGGAGAACCCGCTTTTCTGTCGGGGCTGCCTCATAAAACGTAAAAGACGGATAACGGATTCCGGCCGGAGCCTACCGGAACGCCCGTTTCAGGAAGCGGATCCGCTTTTCTATCAGGTCCTTTACAATGCCGCTTTTCAGGATCATGTCATAGCCGTGTACGGTGCCCGCCGTGTTGCGGAGCTCCACCGGGACCCCGTTTTCCCGCAGCTTTTCCGCGTACAGGATGGCGCCGTCGCGCAGGCAGTCAAATTCCGCCGTTTCGATATAGGTCATGGGCAGGCCCTGCAAGGATTCTGCCTCGATCGGCGAGCGATAGGCCAGTTTGCCCGCCGTCTCGTCCTGAACGTACCATTCGCCGTAGGTGTTCATGTCCCCGGTATTGCACATGGGGGTGTCCGTATATAGCCGGATCGACTCCGTCTCGCCGCAATTGCCGACGGCCGGATAGGCCAGGAGCTGCGCGCAGGGTACGGGCAGGTGACGGTCGATCGCCATGAGCGTGACCGCCATTGCCAGCGTTCCGCCGGCGCTGTCGCCGCATACGGCCGTCGGGGCCCCGTTCGCGTGCGCAAGAAGCCAGCGGTAGGCCGCAAAACAGTCTTCCGGCGCGGCGGGGAAGGGATCGCGGGGGGCAAGGCGATAGTCCGGGAACAGGACGCCGCACCCGGCCCCCTGCGCATACATCCGGGCAAGCCGATAATGATAGGGCGCAGCCGGAAAGGCATAGCCGCCGCCATGGCAGAACAGAAGAAATCCGCCGGCCGCTCTGCCTCTGGGCATATAGAGCAGCGCCCGGACAGTCCGCCCCTCCGCTGCCGGGATCCGGATACGCTCCACCCTGACGGCGCGGTCTGACCTCTGCTGAAAATACAGCAGCCTCATTGCTTTCTGGATGATCGGGATCGTCTTTCGGTTCAGCGGAGGATGAATGCCGGACAGGATCCGGAAATCCGGATGGATCGGATAAGTGACTGTACGCATGCAGATTCCTCATTCGATGGAATAGTCCTTTTGCGCCTTGCCGCGGCAGCCGGCCGCGGCCGCTGCAAGGGCGGCCGGCAGGTCGGGTTTTGGGCAGAAAGCAGGATTACAAGACCTGCAAGAAAGGAAACAGGCAGCAAAGCGCCGCTTCCTTCCCGGTCTCTGCTGTTCCTGTCCGGGCTTTTTCATTTCATGCGGACATACTCGCTGCCGTCCCTGCGCAGGATGCCTTCGCCGATCATATCCCGGCGGATCGTGCAGTAATCTTCGTGGATCTGCGCGATGATGTCGTTCAGTTCCTGCTCAGTATAGACTTTTCCGGGGGTGAAGCTTTCGGCGATCACTTCGTAACAGATCAGTTTCTTTTTTCTCTGCACGGGAATGGCTTTCAGTTTCCCGTATTCAAAGAAGCTGTCGATCACCTTTTGCCGGTATTCCGCCTCTCTCTTTTGCTGCTCGTCGATCTGTTCCGGCGCCGCCGCCGCAACGTCGAACAAAGAAGATTCCAGCACATCCCGGTTGAGGGAATATACCGTATAATACTGCTCTTTTCGGGATATGACAAGGCCCGCGTCCTCCAGCTTCTTCATGTGAAAGGAAACGGTGGACGGCGTGATCCCCAGCCGCTCAGCCAGCAGCTCCGTGTACATTTCCCCTTTGGTGAGGGACTGCACGATACGGAGCCTTGAGGTATCCGCAAGGCTCTTGAAGATTTTTAAAGCGTTTTCCTGTGTCATTTTGCCGCCTCCGGGAAGTGTGCAGTGACGTCCGCCAGCGCTTTCAGCTTGGCCTCTTCGATCACAATGCTTCTTGCATCGTCATGTTTCCCGGCGTTAGCGAGGGCTGCGCCCCAGATCGTCCGAAAGTTTTCAAACTGTTTCTTTATCGCTTCCGGCCCCGCGCCCGGGCGATTGGCGAGTGCGTTTGTCACGGTCCGGCAGACTTCGTAGATATTCGTCCGGACTTTGGCAAAGTCGGCATCATCCCTGCAGCCGTCCTCTTCCAGCCGGGCGATTTCGGCCTTGCCTGCGTCGATCTGCTCTGTCAAATACTGGATGAAAGTGTCCATGTTCTGTTTCTCCTGTTGCTGTATCTTGAAATTGGTTTCATAACCATCGAATCAAATATAGCACGCGGCCGGAATAAAGTCAACAATTATTTCGATAGATGTCAAATCAAAATTTGCCTCGGGTTGACGGACCGCGTTCAGAAGTAAACAGGATCGATCTCCATTCACTGGGGAAATCAGCCCCCGGATAAACAGGCAATGCGTCGTAAAGAATGGTCGAAAACGGTTTTTCGGAAGACGCTGATGTGGTTAGATAAGCTTTCGCAGCATCTGTTTTAGAGGGCGGAGTATAAAACTCGTCGATGCCGCTTTCCCGGATGTAGTCCGAAAAATCTCCGCTGGTCAGCGCATTGGCTTTGTCTTCACAAAGATATCAACCAGCTCCAGGGACTGCACCAGAAGAATGCCTGCCTATTTTGCGTATGAGGCGTAGCACCACTTCGCAATGTCTGCAATCAGCTTTTCTGGCAGATCCTGATCGTGCGGAAGCCGGATCGTTCCTTTGCTGACTTCAAAACCGGCAAGTTTCTCCGCAAAAGCAGCAGTTGCGTCATCTCCGGGATACAGGCCGATATGCTTCTTGAAGGCAGCAAAGTGAATCAGGTTCTTTCCTTTCCAGAAGGTAGGCATCGACCATGCTATCTTTTCTTCCGCATCCGGTATGGCTTCATGGATGATAGACCGCAGCTGCCTGAGCCTCGGCCTGATGGATCCTTCCTGAGCGGCAATATATTCATCGATCGTCTGCGGCTTTATACAGAAATGGTCCTGATCCTTTCTGCTGAATTCTCTGCCGCATTTGGGGCATTTCCAGGTCATCGTCTCACCTCTGCAAATCAGGATCTAAAACGGACAGGGACCCGTTTTTGCCCGATCCTTTCCGATATCTCGGCGATCGGACGAAGGCTTCACCGCACACGAACAGCCTGGGCCTGGGCGCGGAGGCAAAGCTCGGCTGCCTTGAAGGCGTGGGCCTGGGTCATGGCCGATTCCGTCCGCTCCAGGCAGTCCAGGATCAGCTGCCCGAAGAAGGGGTAGCCGGTGACGCCATGGGCGTCAAAATACTGCTCGCCCCGCCCGTTGACCAGAAAGACATGGTCGCCCCCCTGCCGTTGGGAGGCGATGTCCACATATTTTCGTATCTCGATATATCCCTCCGTCCCCAGGATGAGGGTGCGGCCGTCTCCCCAGGTACGGAGCCCGTCGGGGGTGAACCAGTCCACCCGGAAATAGTTAGTGCTTCCCTTTGCGCCGACGATGGAGCAGTCCCCGAAATCATCCAGCTCCGGATGGTCGGGATTGGCATAGTTTCCGATGCGGCTGTAAGCCACACGGGCATCCTCCTCCCCGGCGAAATAGAGATACTGCTCGATCTGGTGGCTGCCGATGTCACAGAGGATGCCGCCGTATTTCTCCTTTTCGAAGAACCAGGCGGGCCTTCCCGCCGCTCCCAGGCGGTGGGGACCAAGGCCTTCCACATGGATGACCTTTCCGATCTCTCCCTGCTCGATCATATAGCCCGCCAGGATCGCCCCCTCCACATGGAGGCGTTCGGAATAATACACCATGTACTTCCGTCCCGTGGCAGCGGCGGTCCGTTTCGCATCTTCCAGCTGCTCCAGGGTGGTGAAGGGGGCCTTGTCGGTGAAATAATCCTTTCCCGCTGCCATGACCCGGCAGCCGAAGGGCCCCCGCTCCGAGGTGATATGGGCTCCGGCCACCAGGACGGTCTCCGGGTCGGCCAGCAGTGCCTCCTCGGAAGGGGCGGCCACAGCCTGGGGATAGGTTTTGAGGAACTTCGCCAGCCGCTCCGGCTGGGGATCATAGACGGATTTCAGGGTGCCTCCGGCCTCGATGAGCGCCCCCACCATGCCGTAGATATGCCCGTGATCCAGGTGGGCGGCGGAAAAAAGGAATTCCCCCGGCTTCACCACCGGACAGGGTTTGCCCTTGGGCGCGTAGGTCATACCGTCGGAAATCTTCATGCCGGACCTCCTCAGCGATAGCTGCTGCCCAGGGTGATCTCTCCTTCCAGGTCGGCAGCGGAAGTATTCTTTTCGTGGAAATGGGGCACAGCGGCCATGATGCCGGACACGGTATAGAAGGGATCCTTCGGATCCAGGGGCAGTCGCACCGTCTCTCCCAAAGCGCCGGACTTGAAGATGGCGGTGATGAGCTCGATGGTCCTTCTTCCGTCCTCTCCGCCGATGGCCGGAGCCCGCCCCTGCTCCAGGGCGGTGAGCACATCCTCCAGCTGCCCGTCGTGGCCCTCCAGCTCCAGCGGCGGCAGGGAATCGGCATAGGCGGCGATCTCCTTCTCCAGCGCTTCGTTCCGGATGGGGAAGCCGTTGGGCTTTTCCACGGAAGCATAGACCTTAAAGGGGGCGGAGATGCGTGCCCTTTCACACTGGAACACAAGCTGCTGCTCCTCCCCGTGATGCACGACGCTGGCAGTGAGCTGACCCACGGCGCCGGGGTATTGCAGGATGGATACGGACAGATCCTCCACCTCGGCATTGTCGTGGCCCACATTGGCCAGCAGGCTGGTGACCTTCTCCGGCAGACCCATCATCCAGCAGAGCATATCGATGTGGTGGACGGCGTGATTCAGGGTGCAGCCGCCCCCTTCCTTTTCCCAGGTGCCCCGCCACCACAGATCATAGTAGCTGTGGCCCCGCCACCAGAAGGAATCCACCTGTACGCTGCGTACCTTGCCCGCCAGGCCGCTGTCCAGCAGGAGCTTCAGATCCCGGATGGGCTTCCGGAACCGGTTCTGAGCAATGACGGAAAGCATCTTCCCGCTCTCATCCCTGGCCTTCAGCATGGCGTCGCATTCCTCCAGAGAGGCGGCCATGGGCTTCTCGCAGACCACGTTTTTCCCGGCCCGGAGGGCGTCGATGCTGGCCTGGGCATGGAGGAAGGGTGGGGCGCACACATCCACCAGGTCGATGTCCTCCCGTGCCAGTAGCTGCCGATAATCCTCATAACAGTCGGCGTTCAGACCGTACTGTGCCTTCATCTGCTCCGCCTTGCCCGGCACAAGATCGCAGAGAGCCGCGACCTCACACCGGCCCTGCTGCCGGAGGAAGGCGCGCATATGGGCATTTGCGATGTTCCCCGTTCCGATGATCGCGATGCGGATCATGCTGCCACCTCCTCATCCAGACCGATATTGGCGTCCAGCAGGCCGATCCAGGCCCCGCCTGCGGCCTCCGGCGCCTCCGCGTGAGCCGGAAGCCGCTTGTTCCGGCCCCACAGCAGCTTGTCCTCCGGGTCTTTTCCCGCTGGGACGGTATTCTCTGTGGTTTTACAGATATGAGTTTCAGACAACTCTTCCGATTTCCGGATGTCTATCGTGTCTGCCATGTAGAATCCCTCCTTTGGATAGAACAGGGTTTTTCATGCTCTAAAAGGTTTACTTTTTGAGATTGACACTATCGGACGGTTCATCACACCCATGGCCAATCGCGGCGGCATGCCGACCTGCTCGGCTATCCGCCTGACCACTTCGATCCTTTTTTGCTCGTCATCGCCGGCTGCCGCTAATTCTTCCCGGTGTTGCTTTTCCAACTGCTCAGTTTTTTGCAGCCACTCCGTTGCCTCTTTCATATCCTCATCAGCAGATTTTACGTGCCAGGGATTATTGTGTAATTCTTCCATCCTGTTTCTCCCTATTTCTGTTTTGCCTGTCAATTGAACACTATTCCAATACACTGTGCCCGTCAAGATACGCTTTTGACAGTGCGACGTACGGCGGAGTGCCATCCAGAAGGGAAAGCTGCTCCGGGCCAAGCTCCCGCACGCATTTTGCCGGGACGCCCACCATCATGGTTCCTGGCGGTACGACGGTTCTTTCCTTCACCACCGCTCCGGCGCCGATCACGCAGTGATCTCCGATGACCGCGCCGTCCAATAAGATCGCACCCATGCCGATCAGCGTGTTGCTGCCGACGGAGGCGCAGTGGACGATGGCACCGTGACCGATCGTGACGTTGTCTCCGATGGTCAGCGGATGACCGATCTCCGTATGCAGCACGGCGTTATCCTGGATGCTGGTGCCGCGGCCCACGGTGATCCGGCTGCAGTCCCCGCGAATGACGGCTCCGTACCAGACGGAGCTGTCCCGCCGGATCATTACGTCTCCGATCAGGGCGGCGGTTTTCGCCACGAAATCTGCG
>JAEEGK010024765.1_pt1 | contig 12405 bp, 8 predicted proteins | sample 8958771 | NCBI WGS metagenome assembly JAEEGK01 (sample SAMN16246547, study PRJNA631951) | gut metagenome | biome: gut microbiome; feature: rumen; material: SC-attached | host: Bos | place: Iran: Karaj | collected 2018-10 | reverse complement strand
CAATGAAGCCGCCCCTGGCAAGGAAACCGACCTCATGCGCTTCGACAACGTGAAGAATATCGAGGACACCTACGGCGTGACCTACGAATTCCAGAACCTGACCTATGCCGGCGTGCAGGATTCCGTGAACAACTCCATCCTGGCCGGTGAACCGGACTGCGACGTGTACATGGTCGAGCTGGGCTGGGGTGTTCCTGCTGTGATGAACGGCTATGCCATGGACCTGCGTGACGTGCTGGATCCCGATGATCCGCTGCTCACCCATAACGACACCGTCATGAACTATGTGGCCCTGGAAAGCGGCGCTGTCTCCCTGCTCACCGTCAACGGTGCGGAGGACCAGGTGGCCGCCACCTATCCCCTGGCGTTCAACCTCCAGATGATCGAGGAAGCCAACCTGGAGGATCCCCGGGAACTGGCCGCCCGCGGCGAATGGACCTGGGACAAGTTCCGGGAGTACTGCATCGCCCTGACCAAGGATAACGACGGCGACGGCGTCACGGATGTTTACGGCTACGGCGCCTGGATCACCGACTGCCTGCCCTACTGGTACATGTCCAACGGCACAACCCTGGCCTCCACCCCCAAGGAGAACCTGTCCTCTGTGGAGATGGGCGAAACCCTGAAGTTCCTGCAGGATCTGTGGACCACGGACAAGGCGGCTTATCCGCTGCCCGAAGAAAACGGCTGGGACGTTTGCCGCTGGCTGTACCGTGACAAGAAGGTGGCCTTCACCACAACCGCCGCCTGGATCATGGCCAACTATGATGACTATAACTGGGACGGCAAGGCCGAAACCACGCTGGACTTCGACATGGTCTTTGTGGATTACCCCATCGGACCGCACGGCAATGCCGAAACGAACGCCACCAAGATCGCTGCCGGCAGCTTCTACTTCATCCCCGTCGGCATCGAGAACCCGAAACTGGTCTATGATGTTTTCCGTGCCTATCAGAACTGGTACCATGACGATGTTGCCCTGCGGGATGATCCGGAAGAACTGGAATGGTGGTATACCACCACTTCCGACAAGCTGGATCTGCAGGAGTGGAACTTTGAAATCATGAAGAAGATGGGCGAAAAGACGGTGGTTGACTTTGCCGGCACCGTGCTGGAGCAGATGCCGCTGGTTGAATTCATCAACGGCGACCTGACCCCCGCCCAGCTGCAGGAGGAATACAAGCAGGTGGTTCAGGATACCCTGGACCAGATCTTCGGAGCCTGATTCCGGAGCCCTGTTTTCCCAAAAGAAAAGGGAGAGTCACAATTCTGTGGCTCTCCCTTTGGCATATCCGAAACCTGTATTCAGGCCGGCGGGAATGATTACAGCACCTTATTCAGGAAATCGCGGGTCCGCGGATGCTGCGGATTACCGAAAACCTCCTCCGGAGTACCTTCTTCCAGGATGTTTCCGTCTGCCATGAAAAGGACGCGGTTGGCAACCTCCCTGGCAAATCCCATTTCATGGGTGACCACGACCATGGTCATGCCCTCCCTGGCCAGTTCCTTCATTACATCCAGCACCTCGCCGACCATTTCCGGGTCCAGGGCGGAGGTGGGTTCATCGAAGAGCATGATATCCGGCTTCATGCACAGGGCCCTGGCGATGGCAACCCGCTGTTTCTGTCCGCCGGAAAGCTGATGGGGAAAAGCCTTGATTTTATCCTGCAGGCCGACCCGTTCCAGCATGGCCAGCGCCCGCTCCCGGGCCTCTTCCTTACTGCACTGCTTCAGGTCCACCGGGGCCAGCATCAGGTTGCGCAGGACATTCATGTTGTTGAACAGGTTAAAATGCTGGAAAACCATGCCCACCCGTTCACGGAGTTTGTTGATATCCGTACCGGGATCCGTCAGGTCTTTCCCGTCGATGAATATTTTGCCTGAGGTGGCTTCCTCGAGCTGGTTCAGGCAGCGAAGGAACGTGGACTTGCCGCTGCCGGAGGGGCCGATAACAACCACAACCTCTCCCTCGCAGATTTCCGCCGAAACATCCTGAAGCACCTGCAGATGGCTGAAATCCTTCTTCAGGTGTTCCACCCTGATCTTTACTTTATCTGGATTCATACTTCAGCCTCCTCTCCAGCACCTTGGCTGCCCACTGGAGCAGCAGGATCACAATGAGGTACATGATGGCAACGATTCCCCAGGTCTGGAAGGAAAGGAAGGTGGCGGCCACCACGTTCTTGGCTGTGTTGACCAGTTCGGGGAAACCGATGACCGAGAGGATGGAAGTGTCTTTCAGGGTAATGATGAACTGATTGATGATGCTGGGGATCATTGTGCGGATCGCCTGGGGCAGGATGACGCGCTGCATGGAACGCCAGTAGGGCAGTCCCAGGGAACGGGCGGCTTCCATCTGGCCGACATCCACAGACTGAATGCCCGCACGGATGATTTCCGCCATATAGGCACCGCAGTTCAGGGCCAGGCAGATGGAGCCGGCCTGCAATGCCGTCAGGGTCACACCCCCGATATGCAGGATGCTGTTGAAGAGGAAGGGGATACCAAAAAAGATAAAATAGGCCAGGACGATCATCGGAACACCGCGGATCAGATTGACGAACACCAGTGCAAAGCCGCGGCAGAATCTGCTTTTCAGCACACTCATGATACCGACGATCAGACCGATGATGCAGGCAAAAAACAGCCCGTACAGCGCAAGGAGCAGCGTCTGCCCCATGGCGGTAATCAGGAGCGTTCCGTATTTGTTAAAAATATCAACCAAGAAAACCCTGCTCCTTTCAGGTACAGGGATCTGCGAACAGACTGAAAAGGAGGGAGGGCTTGAAAAAAGCGCCTCCCTGCCTGAAAATCACAGATCCGAAGACATTATTCACCCAGGTATTTGGCCAGAATTTCATCGTACTTGCCGTTTGCCCTGATGTTGGCCAGACCGGCATTGAACTTATCGACGATTTCCTGCTTTTCAGGGTTGAAGATGGCCATACCGTAATCCGCACCTTCGCTTTCCGTGCCGGCAACCAGCTGGATCGGTACACCGTTGGACTTGATGTAATCCGCCATGATGGGGGTATCATCGAAGCAGGCGGCGCACTGTCCGCTGATCACAGCCTGGTAAATATCAGGAGAGCTTTCGAAGGTCACGACTGTGAAGTTATAGGTTCCGGCCAGGATGTCGGCATAATCCTTGCTCTTTGTGCCGGTCTTTACGGCAACGCTCTTTCCGCTCAGGCCATCGAAGGCAGTGATATCGGAACCGGCGGCAACAGCCATGGACTGGGTGGCGGTATAGTATCCGTCAGAGAAGATCCAGCCTTTTTCCTTCCGCTCTTCAGTAATGGAAGCGCCGGCGATCATGGCGTCTTTCTGGCCGGCCTGGCAGGCGGCAATGGAAGCGTCCCAGCCCAGGGGCTCAATGGTATAAGTGAAACCCTGGTCTTCCGCGATAGCGGCCAGCAGTTCCACGTCAATTCCCACCAGTGTGCCTGTTTCATCCGTATACTCAAAGGGCCTGAAGGCAGTATCGGTTCCGAAGGTATAATCCTCCGCAAAAGCAGCTGCACTTGTAAGCAGCAGGGCACAGAGCAGGACAGCAATCAGTTTTTTCATGGTTTTTCCTCCCTCAATCTTTCTGTGGGTACTCCGGGAAAAAACATGAGGCGCAGGGGATGCTTTGCAGCCGCTCCCTTGCGCCTCATGATGCACGCATTGTATGCTTACGAAATCCCCCTGTCAAGGGCTAATACACGCAAAGAACAGAAGCCTGTGTTTCAGCGAGCGGCATCGGTAAACGCTCTGAAAATTTTCCGGCTGTTTTCATCGGTCTGCCAGGAAAACTCAGGATGCCACTGCAGTGCCCAGAGGAATCGCTGATCCGGCTTGTACAGGGCTTCCGTAAGACCGTCCGGGGAGACAGCCATGGCTGAAAGGCCGGAGGCAAGCCGGCAGACAGCCTGATGATGGTAGCTGTTTACCGGCAGGAATTCAGTTCCCAGACAGTTGTGCAGCGGAGTACCGCGAAGGATCCGTACATCATGTGTGGGTATGTTGTATGGCGGGTTTTGATGATGATTTACGTCGGAAGGATGCTGTGACGGAAGATCCTGCCAGAGTGTTCCGCCCAGGGCGGCGTTAATGAACTGGATTCCGCGGCAGATCCCGAGGATCGGTTTATCCGCTGCCATGGCTTTCCGGAGAATAAGAGTTTCCATTTCATCCCGTTTCCTGCAGGTATCCACAAGTCCGGTAAGAGGAGTTTCTCCATAAATCTCCGGTGAGACATCGTGACCGCCTGTGAAGAGAAAACCTCCGCACAGGCTGATCAGGTGATCCAGTTCCTGTTCGTCCGATGAAAAAGGAAAAATGACAGGGATGCCGCCGGCTTCCGTGATACCGTCCAGGTATCCCGGAAGCATCCAGAGGCTCTCTTTTTCATCATCCCATAAAGGCATTACACCAATAATCGGTTTCATCATTGTCACCTCGTCAAAAAGAGTCGAAAACCAGGGAAAGTACGCTATACTTTGTGGCTGTCCATGATTTCCTGCAACCGCCGTGTCAGCAGTGTGTTTTCCCTGTAGTCCACCGGACAGTCAATAACAGCCGGAACATCCTGCCGGAAAGCATCGTCCAGGATTTCACATAGTTCGTCAGCATGCCGGACACGGTATCCTTTACATCCCATGCTTTCGGCCAGCTGGACAAAATCCGGGTTGGTGAAGGCGGTCAGGTTCGCGTGACCGAAGCGGTCGTTTTGCTTCCACTGGATCAACCCATAGGCACTGTCATTGAAAATGAGCGTAACAAAGGGCAGATGCTCCCGCTGTGCTGTTTCAAGCTCCTGGCAGTTCATCATGAAGCCGCCGTCTCCGGTCACAACCAACACACGGTTGTCGGGCCGCAGCAACTTTGCGGCTAGTGCGCCGGGGAGGGCAATGCCCATGGAAGCAAATCCGTTTGAAACCAGGCAGGTATTGGGTTCGTCACAGAGGTAATGACGGGCGATCCACATTTTATGGGCGCCTACATCACTGAGCAAGATATCACCGGCTCCCATGCATTTTCGGATATCGCTCAGGATGCGCTGCGGCTTCATGGGATATGCGTCGTCTTTTTCCCAAACGGCGTATTCCCGCAGCATTTCATCCCGGAGGGCGAAGGCAGCTTCAGGTTCCTGAATTCTTGCGGTCAGCTGCGCAAGATGCCGCAGCGTTTCGGCCATATCTCCCACGACCTCGATGGCCGGCGGATAGCTGCGGTTGACATGGGCCGCAGTTGTACTGACATGGATGATTGTTTTATCCAGCCCGGGATCCAGCCGTGAAGGGGCAAGTTCCACGATGTCATATCCTACACACAGCAGCAGGTCGGCCTGTGCAAGCAGGATATCCTGGTAATCTTTCTGCGGAATACCAACAGTTCCCATGGCATAAGGATCGTCGCTGCGGATGATTCCTTTGGCCATCATGGTATTGATTACGGGAATGTGCGCAGAGTGCGCAAGTTCAGTGATTTCGCCCGAAATATTCACACCCGGTCTCGACGCGTCCGCGCCGACAAGCATCACGGGGCATTTTGCCCGGGCAAGCAGCTTGGCGGCCTGAGCAATGGTTTCCAGGTCAGCATATTCCGGACGGCTGTGACGGGGAAGCATCGGATCCATGCCTTCCGGAACTTCCATACGGGCCACGTCCACGGGCAGGTCGATGTGGGTCGCTCCCTTTTCTCCCTCACGTTCAGCGTACTTAAAGGCCAGACGGACGATTTCGGTGATGCTGTCCGGGCGCATGACCAGCTTGGTTCTTTTGGTAATGGGCTCAAAAAGCTTGGCAAGATCCAGGTATTGGTGTCCGGTGATATGCATCCGCTCAGAGGATACCTGTCCCGTGATTGCTACCAGGGGAGCTCCGTCGGAGTTGGCATCGGCTACACCTGTGATCAGGTTGGTCGCGCCCGGGCCGAGCGTGGCAAGGCATACGCCGGCTTTGCCGGTGAGACGGCCGTATACATCCGCCATAAAAGCGGCACCTTGCTCATGACGGGTTGTGATAAAGCGGATGGGAGACGAAGCAAGGGCTTCGATGACCTCCAGGTTTTCCTCCCCGGGGATACCAAAGACATACTCCACGCCTTCTGCAACAAGGCAGTCCACGAGTTTCCGGGCAACGTTCACGGCGGTTTCACCTCCCTATAGTAAAAAAACGAGCTGTTTCCCGGCGGAAACTGCTCGTCTTTGAACAACGCCAATATACGCTTTTTGATGAAAAAGTCAAGACGTTTGTATGCAGTATTCAGGGATGCGGCAGTTCCGGATTCTATTGACATTCATTCCAGGGCAAACTACAATAATGCAAAGAAGTGCAAGGGAGTGCTGATTTTCTGTGCACTTCTTTTTTTGCTGCCTTTACCCTGCCGTGACCGGCGGCCGGAAAAGGCCGGCCTTTTTGCGGAAACTGAAGAAAACCCGGTTGACTATGAACCTGAAAGAGGAAATGTTATGCAGAAAAACCCTGACAGGAAGATCATCTTGGAAGACGGCCAGGAGTACTACGGCCGGGGCTTCGGGGCGGAAAAGGAATGTATCCTGGAAATTGTGTTCAACACATCCATGACCGGGTACCAGGAAATACTGTCCGATCCGTCCTATACGGACCAGGCGGTGGTGATGACCTATCCGCTGATCGGAAACTACGGCATGGCAGAGGATGATTATGAGACCGACACGCCGACGATCGGCGCGCTGATTGTGCACGAGTACAATGATAAACCGTCCAATTTCCGGTCAGTGTCTTCCCTGGGACAGGTGATGGTGAAGTACGGGATTGCGGGTGTCTCCGGGGTGGATACCCGGAAACTGAACCGCTCCATCCGTGATTTCGGCAGCCGCATGGCGCTGATCACATCGGCGGATCTGCCGCTGGAAGAGGGCCTGGAAAAACTGAAGCGGTACACGCCGCCCCGGGACACGGTCAGCCGGGTCAGCTGTAAAGAACTCAGGGTATTTCCGACGGCGGATGAAAAACTGCATGTAACGGCAATTGACTGCGGGATGAAGCGAAACATTGTCCGCAGCCTGAATGCGATGGGATGCCGTGTCACGGTGGTTCCCTGGAATACGCCTGCGGAGGAAATCCGGGCCCTGAACCCGGACGGGATATTCATTTCCAACGGCCCAGGGGATCCTGCGGATGTGCCTGAGACAATCCGGACAGTTCGTTCCCTGATCGGCTTCCGGCCGATGTTCGGGATCTGCCTGGGACATCAGATTATATCCCTGGCGTACGGCGCGCGGACATACAAGCTCAAATTCGGCCACCGGGGCGGCAATCATCCGGTGAAAAACCTGGAGACAGGGAAAATCGAAATTACTTCACAGAACCATTCCTACGCGGTGGATCCCGGAAGCCTGGAGGGAATACCCCTGAAGGCGACTCATATCAACCTGCTGGACGGGACGGTTGAAGGGGCATGCTGTGAAAAAGACCGGGTATTCAGCGTACAGTACCATCCGGAGAGCGCACCCGGGCCGCAGGACAGCCGGTACCTGTTTGAACGGTTTGTCAGGATGATGGAGGAGGACGCGGATCATGCCGAAAAGAACTGATATCCGGAAAGTGCTGGTCATCGGCTCCGGCCCGATTGTGATCGGCCAGGCGGCTGAGTTCGACTACGCGGGAACACAGGCCTGCCTTGCCCTGAAAGAGGAAGGGTATGAGGTGGTCCTGTGCAATTCCAATCCTGCCACCATCATGACGGATACTTCCGTGGCGGATAAGGTATACATGGAGCCCCTGACGCTGGAGTACATTGCGAAGATTATCCGGTATGAACGGCCGGATGCGATTCTGCCGGGAATCGGCGGACAGACCGGCCTGAACCTTGCGATGCAGCTTGAAAAGAAAGGGGTACTGAAAGAGTGCCAGGTGGAACTCCTGGGTACGGACAGCAGTTCCATCGAGCGGGCGGAGGACCGGGAACTGTTCAAAGAACTGTGCGAATCCCTGGGGGAACCGGTGCTTCCTTCCGTGACAGTACACGAACTGGAAGAAGGACTGAAAGCGGCAGAAGAAATCGGTTATCCGGTCGTCCTGCGTCCGGCGTTCACCCTGGGCGGCACAGGCGGCGGCTTTGCGGATACTCCCGAGGAGTGCGCGGAACAACTGAAAAACGCCCTGGAACTTTCTCCTGTAGGGGAAGTGCTTGTGGAAAAAAGTGTCAGGGGCTATAAAGAGATCGAATATGAAGTGATCCGGGACCGGAACGATACGGCCATAACGGTCTGTAATATGGAAAACATTGATCCTGTCGGTATTCATACAGGAGACTCCATTGTTGTGTGTCCCTCCCAGACACTGACCAACAGGGAATATCATATGCTGCGGGACAGCGCACTGAAAATCATCCGTGCGCTGAAAATTGAAGGCGGCTGCAATGTACAGTTCGCCCTGGATCCGTATTCCTTCCAATATTATCTGATCGAAGTCAACCCCCGGGTGTCCCGCTCATCGGCACTGGCATCCAAGGCAAGCGGTTATCCGATTGCCCGGGTATCAGCGAAGATCGGCGTCGGCATGACGCTGGATGAAATCCGGATTGCCAATACACCGGCCTCCTTTGAACCTACGCTGGATTATGTGGTGTCCAAGCTTCCCCGGTTTCCTTTTGATAAATTCGCGGATGCCAACAATACGCTTTCAACGCAGATGAAAGCGACCGGTGAAGTCATGAGCATCGGCCGGAACCTGGAGGAAAGCCTGCTCAAGGGAATACGCTCCCTGGAAATCGGGACATATCATCTTCACCTGAAAAAGTTTGACGGCTGGACTGAACAGGACCTGCTGGCCTATATCCGCAACGGTACGGATGACCGGATTTTCGCGATCGCAGAACTGTTCCGGCTCGGCTGCGGGATTGAGCCGATCGCGGAGGCAACACAGATTGACTGCTTCTTCCTGAGAAAGATCCGACACATTACGGAAACTGAACAGGCGCTGGCAGCCAGGCCGGAAGATACGGACATGCTTCGGGAAGCCAAACAGTACGGCTTTTCCGACCGGGAGATCGGCCGGCTCTGGCGTATGCGTGAAGAGGATATTTTCCGCCTGCGGGAAGCCGCCGGCATTATGCCTGTATATAAAATGATCGATACCTGCGCTTCCGAATTCGCAAGCTATATTCCGTATTTCTATTCCACATACGAAGAGGAAAACGAATCGGTGGTTTCCGACCGGAAGAAGATCGTTGTGCTTGGCTCCGGCCCCATCCGGATCGGCCAGGGAGTGGAGTTTGATTACTCCACGGTTCATGCAGTCAATACGATCCGGCAGGCCGGGTATGAGGCCATTATAATCAACAATAACCCGGAAACAGTATCTACGGACTATACCTGTTCCGATAAGCTGTATTTTGAACCGCTCTGTCCGGAGGATGTCATGAATATCCTGCACCTGGAGAAGCCGGAGGGTGTCATTGTGACACTGGGCGGCCAGACGGCGGTGAACCTTGCCATGCCGCTGCATGAGCGGGGCGTCAGAATTATCGGGACAGACTGTGAAGCGATCGACCGGGCGGAGAACCGGGATAGCTTTGAAAAACTGCTTTCTTCCCTGAAGATTCCCCAGCCGAAGGGTCGGGCGGTCACGAACGTGGAGGATGGTATCCGGGCGGCAGAGGAAATCGGCTATCCGGTGCTGGTGCGGCCGAGCTTTGTGCTGGGCGGGCGGGCCATGACCATCGTGGCGAATGAAAAAAAGATGGCGGAATACCTGCGCAACGCCGTGGAAGTGGACGCGGACAAACCGGTGCTGGTGGATCATTATATCCGTGGCAAGGAAGTGGAAGTGGATGCTGTCTGCGACGGACGGAACGTGTTCATTCCGGGCATTATGGAACTGGTGGAGCGCACCGGGGTCCATTCCGGAGATTCCATCAGCGTTTATCCGTCTTACAGTCTGCCAGACAGTGTAAAGGAGACAATCCTGGAATACACAGAGAAGCTTGGCCTGAATATCGGGATTGTGGGCCTGTTCAATATCCAGTTTATTGTGGATCCGGACAACAAAGTGTATATCATTGAGGTGAATCCCCGTTCCTCCAGGACGGTTCCGTTCCTGTCCAAGGCGACGGGATACAGCCTGGCGGATATAGGGACCCTGGCCATGCTGGGCGTTTCCCTGAAGGAACAGGGTCTGTTCCGTCGCTATCCGGAGGAAAAGAACCGCTACTATGCCAAGGTGCCGGCTTTCTCCTTTTCAAAGCTGCGCGGGATGGACGCGTATCTTTCGCCTGAAATGAAATCAACCGGCGAGGCCATCGGCTATGATGTCAAACTGCACCGGGCCGTATACAAAGCCATGACGGCTGCGGGGCTGAAGCTGAAGAATTACGGGACTGTGCTTGTGAGCGTCGCGGATGAAGATAAGGAAGAAACAATCCCGCTGATCCGCAGGTTTTACCGGATGGGCTTTAACATTGTGGCCACTTCACTGACGGGACAGCGGCTGATCGAGGCAGGAATCCGCACCCGGATCCTTGGCAAACCCAGCGAAGGAAGCACGGCTGTGACCGATGCGATCCGTGACGGCTATATCAGCTATGTCATCAATACCCGGGCAGTGCTGTCCGGCCTGCACTTCGGGGATGGCGTGGCGATCCGGAAATGTGCGGCCCAGAACAATGTCACCATGCTGACCAGCCTGGATACGGTGCGTATGCTGCTGGATGTTCTGGAAGAGATGACCATGAAGATCTCCGTCATTAATTCATGAGCAGATGACCGGAGAAGAACAGCGAATATGAAAAGGGAGAGCCTGGCAATAAACAGGGAGTCCGAAAAGAAATCCGCCGCCCGGGAGGGGCGGCGGATCTTTTTGCCTGCCGGTTTTTCCTTTCTTTTCCGGCGATTTGAAGGTATGATAGACAGCGGCAAATAAACCGGGGCAAAAAGTTTTTCAGAAAAATGCAATTTTCCGAATCGTCTCCGTCTAACAGGTGAAAGGAGTTGGTACTGTGAACCGGGAAATCGGGGGAAGCGGCCGTTCCGAACTGGAGCGGCTGATGGAACAGTACGGCAGCAGCCTTCTGAGGATGTGCGCCCTTTACCTGAAGGACGCGGATCTTGCGCAGGACGCTGTGCAGGAGACATTCATCAGGGCATACCGGCATATTGAGGATTATCGCGGGGAGAGCTCAGAACGGACCTGGCTGACGGCCATTGCCATCAATGTGAGCAGGGACATGCTGAGGACCGCCTGGTTTCGACATCAAAGCCGGTCGACGGATATCGATACGCTGCCTGAAAAGCCTGCTGAGTTTGAATTTCCGGACAACACGGTACTGACCGAGGTCATGCATCTGCCTGCAAAGTACCGGGAAGTGGTGCTTCTCCGGTATTACGAAGGGCTCAAGCTGAAGGAAGTCGCAAGCGCGCTGGGACTATCCGACGGCCGGGTGCGTTCCCGGCTGAACAAGGCGAATGAACTTTTGCGGGACAGGCTGAAGGAGTGGTATTTCAATGAAGAATAATGAATTTCAGGAGCTCGTTGACCAGAACCTTTCCGGGCTCGTATGGGACGAGCAGAAGCGCTTTAGGGTGCTTCAGGCCGTCAGCGAGGAGGAAAAACCCATGAAGAAGAAAGTTTCCATGACATTTATCCTGGTTGCCGCCATTGTCTGCCTCAGCGTGACCGCCCTGGCGGCGGGGCTGATCTTCGCGAACCGGATCAGCGTGAAACAGACGGCCGAGCAGGCTGTGTATAACAAGTACGGTGTGACGGATACCATGCTGGCCTCCTTCTTCAGCAGCAAGGTGGAGGAAAAGAGCGACAAAGAGGCGACGGTGGTTTTCTCCGGCACATACGCGGTTCTGGGCGACTATACGGTTGATATCAGGGATGGCAAGGCTGACGCTTCCTGGAGCTTCGAAGGCAGGGATACGTCCGGCATGTTTGACGCGGAAGCCTGGGGACTGGAACAGCTGCAGGAAATGCTCCGGGCGACCACCACGGACCATGATGTGACGTCTTTCTTCCACAAGGCGGAGGAAATTGAAAAGAAGATCAAAGCGGAGAACGGCCCGGAAGATGCCGAACGCAAAGAAGTGAAGCCTGCCGGCAAGGCGGAGGCTATGGATGCGGCTGCCAAAGCCGGGAGAAGCGAGGAGGACCTGATCCTGCTGGCCAAGGATGCCATTGCCGAAGCTTACCGGATGACGCCCGAGCAGCGGGCAAAGCTGGAGAGCCCTTATGAAACAGAGGATATTGAACGGGAAGATATTGAGGACTGGCTTGTGACTTACTATACGGAAGAGGGGAACCCGCTCTTTGAGGTTCGGATCGGCCTGCAGCAGCAACAGGCGGACGGCAATGAGGAATTCCCGCCCTTCACTGAAAAAGACGGCTTCTATTTTGTGACAATCAATGTGGAGACAGGCGTGATCGAAAACAT
>JAEEGK010024764.1_pt1 | contig 12406 bp, 11 predicted proteins | sample 8958771 | NCBI WGS metagenome assembly JAEEGK01 (sample SAMN16246547, study PRJNA631951) | gut metagenome | biome: gut microbiome; feature: rumen; material: SC-attached | host: Bos | place: Iran: Karaj | collected 2018-10 | reverse complement strand
TTCAAGCAGGGTCTCTGCGGTCTCGCTGGCAGCCGCCAGATTGCCGACGTACTTCAGCTGGATAGGGTTGACCCTACGGCTGCACTCCACATTGACGAAGTTGATGATGTTGAACTTGAAGTCCCTTCCCGCCTTGCGGTTCGCCGCCAGGTTGATGCGGTAATGGTAGTAGAGCTTCTGCGCGAGGGTAGGGAACTTGTAGTCATATACCACCATCGCGAAGCCCTTGCGGCAATGCTGCCTTATGAACGGCTCGATGATGGAGAACGTCTTGCCCGATCCTGGTGTGCCAACGACCCACGTCCCACGGAACGGGTTTATGACATTCACCCAACCCTTGCGGAACTTGCCCTTATAGTAGTAGCGCATCGGTATGTTCACGCTGTACTTGTTCTCCACAAGCTGCTCCATCTGCTCGAAGCTCTCGTTCTCGAAGTTGAAGCGATCCTTCATAAGACCGTCCTTCATGTGCTTCGATATGTTGTCAAGTGCCACATGCGTCAGCACGGTGCCGACAATTGACATGACAAAATAGAGCCACGTACTGCCGTAAAGAGTGAAGAACGTGGGTGTCCACCGGCGGTAGAAGACCCAAATGGAAAGGAACATGAAGATGATGCCGAAGGATATGGGATAGACCACCATCCTGCGGGCGTTGAACTCAAGCTTCTTCTTGTTGCGCGTACCGATGCAGGTCACGCATATCATCAGAAGCGTCATTACCTTGCTGCGTATAAGATGACCGTCCTGGTATATGTCCATCCGCTTCAGGCGACCGTGGACGTCAAGGAGTATGCCGCCCCAGAAGTCAAGCATTTCGGGACGGATGGCGTACTCGAAGAACTCGACAAGCACGGAAACATACACCAGGGTACGGAAGATCTTGTAAAGCGACTGCAGATCCTTGCTCTCCTCCATGTCACTTCTCCTTTCCGTTAAGACGAATCATCATGATCGGACGAACTGGGAGCATGGTATGCTTGTCCTCGCTCTCGAAACGTCCGGAGAACAGGCTGTATCGCCAGGCCCTGTCCCTTTCAGCACCCTTGCACTCGGTGCTCGTCCAGTACCAGCAGCTCTCGTCGCTGACAGGTAGTGAGTCACCGCCGCAAAGTCCGAGCGTGCCGTTAACCGCATCGCGAGCCGAGAACAGGCGGTAGTACTCGGCCACTGAAGGTATGAAGTATTTCGGCGGGAGGGCAGCGGCAATAGGGGAGGGGAAGTTACCATAGCGCATGGACACGGTGTTCGATTCGCCGTCGCTTTTCTCATAGTCGGCAGAAGTTCCCTGCACCGCATAGACGGTGTCCGAACGACCAAAGGACTCAGGAGCCGTCTCGTACAGGCCCACAGCGTATGCCTGTCCCTCTATCTCCCCTGCAATGTCCACATAGAAGATGACAGCCTCGGGAACGAAGCCATCCTCAGTGCACTTGTCGAAATCGGCAACATGACCATTGGAACAATAGACCATGCCGGGCTTCCAGTCATGCCAGGAAAGATCATCGACCAGATGGTCATCACACGAGGTAAGTGACAGCAATGCCAGTGCGGCGATACCCGCCAGGGCGATGGCCGTCCAAAGCCCTATGGTCATCCGGCAGCTGTTGCCATTCACGGCATCGACGGCAAGCTTGATTCTTGATGCTTTCATAATTGCGCTGTTTTTTATCTTGCTCCCACAGGCAGCTTGACTCCCAGGACGATGCCTGTGCGGAAAAGATCCCTGCCGTTGATGCAGACATCCGTCTTCACCTGCCAGTAGAGATGCCATCCGTGACGCAAGACATAGTTGTGTTCATAACCTATATTCACCCAACCGACCACCTCATCGGTGTCGGAGCCGAGGCTTCCGCCCAGGCGAAGACTGCCGAAGCGGTTGCGGGAACGCACCACGCACGGCTTGTATGCAATGCCAAGGCCCCACGTGAAGTAGTTGTGCCAGAAGGAATCGTATGTGACATGTCCCACCGACTTGTCCTCGTCCCACTTGATGTAGGCGTTTCCGAAGTATTCCCACGCATTATGATGCCTGGTCTCGTGCTCCACGGACAACGTGGCATCAAACCCCCTTTCGTAGAGCGCACCCGCGCCCAGCGAGAGCCGGTTGCCATGCACCTGTCCCATGACCGAAAAGGCCATAAGAAGAAGCAAGATGGACATACCGGACCTTAATGAAAAAATCTTTCCCATGGCAGTGACATTTATTCCTGCATAAGCAGTACCTTGTTGAACGAGTCCGCACTGAGCACGTCCTCATAGTCGATGTTGAGGAAGATGGTTCTACCGCTGATCTGCTTCTCGCTGAGCTCTATCGACAGCACCTTGTCGTTAGGAAACGTCATCTTCCTGATCACAATGACATTGCGATATCCGTGACGGAACGATGTCGCTGGATCAAGTACCAGTTCCGGGGTCAGCTCAAGCGATTGCACCGAGGTGGCCTTTGCCGTCTTCTTGTCGTTGAGCTTCACCCTGAGCTGGTCGATGTCGAAGCGGATATTAGTGCGGTTATCGACGGAGAAGTCAATGAAGAAGTACTCGCCTACGCTGTAGATGTTGTTCAACCGCATCGTCATGCGGTGCATCTTCGTAGCCACGTTGCGGAACCTGGCGGGCGAAGACCATATCTGCCTCGCATATCGCGTCATATCCTCCGTTGACATGCTGACAGCGGGATTGTTGTATGGGATGCGTTCGTCCGCGAGAATGGTCTTCTCTGTCACGGCCTCCTCCATGCGTGAGGTGTAGATCAACGCATACTGCGTGCGGTAACGCTCCGTGACAATAGTCACAACTGCCAGTATATCACCGTCTCGATTAGTCTCCATGCCTTCCTTCGGCTTGAGACGGACGGTGTTACTGATAGGCTGGTCTCCCACAACCCTGGCAGTACTTATGTCAACGAAACGCACGGGCTCGCTCGCCGTGACAACCGTAGTGATGTTCTCGTTGATTGTAAGATACTGCATATCATCCATCGTAGTCTGCCCCTTGGCCGTAATGACCGACAGAGAGAAGGCAAGGCAGACGAGGACGAAAAAGAAAAGCTGTCGCCATATTGAAACCCTGCGGTTGAAGTTGATGGCATCATCGGCCATCCTGATTCTAGATGCTTTCATATCTTAAACTTGTTTTGCGTTATCTGCCATTTCTTTCCCTTCTTTCCTGTCGGGAGTTAACAAGATAGACCTGCGTGCCGTACTTGATGCGTGTGGTCTTCTTGCGAATGTTCTTTGATATTGCGCTTGCGGTGCGCTGGTAGGCATTCTGTATGGCCTGCATACCCCACCGGCTGAAGCTGTCTCCTCCGGAAGAGCCGTCGTTTATCGACATGCTCTGTCCCATGGCACTTCCCGCCACGTCCTGTGCCGTTTCGCGGAATGTGCTGCGGGGAACGTATAGGCCCTCCATGCCGTCGGTATCATATACACTCAGGTTCACCTTGACAAGCTCGTCATCGACGAGGATGCTCCTTACACTTGCCTTGATGCGCTGCTGCCCGGAGGAGCCGATGGTGCTGTAGAGATAGCTGCCGCGCCCGATGATGCGCCCGCCGATCTCTATATCATCAAGCAGCCTCAGACGCAATCGCGAGCCGTTAACGACCTTGGCCTCCTCGTCCACGATGGCGCGAATCAGCCTATGCTCAGGCTCGTTCTCGGCAATGGTGTTGAAGTAGTCTGATGTGCTGCTATGGGCCTTTACCACCTCCTCGGCATCGGCATTCTCGGAGAGTTCCGTTACCGCGTGCTCATTGACGGTTATCTCTACAGGTGCCGAAGCCTGTTGCGAAGCATCCGCTGCATCGGCACTTGGATTGTCAAGGCCTGCAAGAAGCCTCTGGTTCTGCTGCCGGGTGGTCTCAAGGGCCTGCTGAAGATCACGAATGGTACGCTCCTCTTCGGTAAGACCGTCGGAACCGCCGCCCTGCTGCTTCATCTGCTCCTGCATCTTGCGGAGACGCTCAAGCGCATCCTTCGCATCCTGTGCATCACGCGCATCGCGTTCCATGGCCGCACGCTCCTCTTCGGTGTACTGGGAGGTATATTCCTCCGTCTCGGAGTTCTCTTCGCGATCGACGTTCTGGACTGCGGTCTCGTCGCTTATGCGTCCGAAGCCTCGCTGCATGTTCGACATCTTGTCTCCGATACCGTCGCCTCGGATGTTCGCCTCAGGCAGCTTGTCATTCAGGTATTCCGTTATCTCAAGGTTCGTCGGGCTGTAGTCTGCCTTCTCGATGTCGAAGAACCGAAGCACAAAGAATCCGGTAAACAACAAAGGGAGGTAGAGGATGGCCGGAAGCATGTACTTCGGCTGCCTGAAATTGATCTTGTCAAAGGGTTTCGTCATAATAGTAGATCTCCTTAATACTGTTATCGTTTCCTTTCCTTGATCCGGCGGGCGCATGGTGACGCTTGAAATGCAATTCCTGCTCCTGCCGCTCCACCGCCGATGAACGGGTCGGACGATGGTTCAGAGCGTGGTTAAGGCGGTAGAGGTGGACGGTTAGGCAGAACAGCACGAAGGCGAAGATGATGCAGAGGAAGATCTTCGAATGCCTGTCCGCGAACCGCTGGACGGCTGCCACCACCGCTCCGAGGTGCAACAGCTCCGCGAACTTGCGGCCTGCCGCTTCACTTTCCTCACGAAGCTTCTGATACTCCGGGTCATCCCTGTCGGGAGTCTTTTCTCCAAATAGGATTCTCTTGATGTTCATGGCTAATAGCTTGTTTTACGACGTTCATACAAATCCTTGTTGAGGACAGTGCGCCAGTTCACGATGAGCAGCCCGTGAGGGTTGTTCTCCGTGCGCGGCACGCGCCTCAGATAGCCTTCCGTCACGAGCTCTCGCATCAGGAGGTTGCTCCTGCGCTCGATGCGCTGACGGCCATAGAAAGTGAAGGACATGTCCTCCCGGTTGAAATGGATGCTGTCGCAATAGATGCTGAATACCGCACTTGTGGAAAGGATGTTGTTGTAGAAGCCCCTTTCCTTGAGTGCATTGTACTGCGCAAGACCCGTCTCATCTACAAGGTACATGGCCTTGTCCATCGTGTACTTGATGTACTTGTCATCCGGAGCGAGCGTGAAGAAGAAGCTGTGGAACATTTCCACATGGCTCTTCGCCTCCACTTCAAGCGTCTCCTCCATCGTGCTTTGCGTGACCAGGACAGGCACGTTGCCGTCCAGCACATAGACCTTCTTGTGCGCATCACTGACCATCCCGCGGGCTGTAAGTATCACTCCGAAGGATATCACCGTGCAGCCCAGGAGGAACAGGCCGCAAATTATCAGCACAAGCTTGATCTTATTTTCCAGATTCTTTATTACCATAATAATATAATGAAATAAACTGTCATATCTATATGCCTCTTCCAATTATGCGTCCAAATTTCTCTTTAGTTGAACCAGCTACGCCCTCGCCAAAGCCACGTGCGGCAAAGGTCGATTCTCCTTCCGGAATTATCCAGGCTGCAAGTTCAGGAACCAGGCTCAGGCACTTAACTGCAACCACACTTGCAGCCATGAGGTAACCTGCCGAGAAGAACGTGTTCTTCAGATAGGCTGTAGTGGTCTCACTGTCTGCCACAATTGCTGCAAGATCGTTGTACTGGATGTTCAGAACTATGTCAAAGAGCAGCAGGACGTAAAAGCCAACGAAATAGAGCATGGCACCGTACAAATGTACCGTCAAATACCTTATTATCCATTTTGACCACGCATTCTCGAACTTCGGAAGAAGCGAGAACGCCCACTGTATCGGGCCGAAGATGGTCAACATGCCGAGAAGGATCTGCTGGCAGTATATCGTGCCCCACCATCCTATTCGGAAGGTGATAAGGGCGATGAACATGATGATCTTGTCAATGGCCATCATTATACCCGCAATGAGCGTGGTGCGCTGAGCCTTCGTGATGAGCTGTTCCTGCTCAAGAACGGCATCGGCTTCGACGGCCTGCTGTACGCTTGACTCCTTGGCAAGCTGGCCCATGGCATTATAGGCAGCTTGGATAGTGGAAATCGGATCTGCCGCATTTTCATCCAGCTGGTACATCAGTCTTTGCACGTCCTTCATCCTGTCGCCGACCTGCGCCGCTTCGGCATTGTAAAGGTCATGCGTGTAGCTGCCGATGGCGTTGGGAATGACGGCGAGAACGTCAAGGATGCAGTCATTGGCTGCACCTCCGGCAATGCCGGTCATCGATGGCGGGTACCAGAATGCGAGCACGAGGCTGATGGCAAGGGGGCGAAACAACTTGAGCACGTCAATCGGTTCTCGTTTCACCATCATCCTGTACGCCATGCCTGATAAGAAAATGATGGAGAACAACCCCGCAAGTGCCATCGACATTTCCAGGATCCACCAGAATGGTCCTTGTGATCCGATGAAGGTCGGATCGGTAAGGAACTCGTTGGTACGAAAAATAACGTCGTCTATCTCCTCTTCAAGGAGGTTTATGCCGAAATCGACAAGTGTGCTGTCACCTTCCATATGATATAATGATTAATCTGTTATTGAAGTGAAATTCCTTTATATACCAATTACGCAATTACGGATTGACTTGTGTCGAATCATTCTTCTGCCTGCCAGAAGCAGCCTCCCTCCAGCGGTTATAGGCTGCGGGAGCCTCCTCCTTTGCCCTGTGGCTGAAGTTGGCAAGAGCAGCATTTAGCTGGTCAGCCCTTTGCTTTAACTTGAGATAACTAATCCTGCGAACCAGGAGGTCGTTGCCCCTCACTATCTCGTTGTAGATGCCGAGATACATCTTCTGCCGCTCGCTGTTGGCGAGATAAGCCTCATGAATGGCCTTGGCGGCGAACTCGTACATGTTGCCCATTTCAATCCAGTTGTCTATCTCCTGCTGCTTCGCCTTGCCGGTGAGGAACAATATGTTGTCCCTATAGGTCTTCAGCTTGCCCTCGATCTTGGGGCCTTCGATAACCCAGATGCCATCGACGAGCCTGTCAAGGACGTTGGCAGCCTCGACCTCCGCACGCGATTCAAGGTCGGCACGGATGGTGTCGGCGGGAGACGCCTGCGTGTACGATGCCGCCGCGGCCTGGCCGCGAAGAGACTCCTTCACCCACTCGACGGAATTGGCATTCGAATAATAGCTGCGGTGCGTAAGCTGGTAATAGTACTGCGGAGTCAGAGCCTTCTGGCCGAGCTCCATAACGGAGATCTGCGCCGACTTGGACTCGTCATGGTAGAACGTCATGGTCTGCGACATCCCGTAATGCACCGCACACGTCAGCGCAATCATCAGAGCAATCCTTTTCATATCTTTTTACATGTTCAATTTTCAATAATCCAGTCCTCCCCAGGACTCCTGCCACCTGCCGAAGGCCTCATTGGCCATTTCCCGGACGGTCTTGGAACGATAAAGCTCCCTCTTCCAGAGTCGCGTCCTCGCCTGTATGAAGCGGTAGGCACGGTAATATGCACTGTCAACTATGGCACGTATGTGGTCAAGGGAGAGATTGACATTCTCGATCATCAGCGCAAGCGTGGCGGTCGTGCACGGAATCTTGCCTGTGCAGAACCCGGCGATCACGATGACATGATGGTATAGGTTCTCGCACTCGTCGGCCAGATCCCTTACGGCCCGTACGGTGACGTTGACCAGCAGCGTGTCTGCACTCTCTATGCGCCCCCGGCTAACGATCTTTTCATTGAACTCATCTATGAGTTCCCTGTACTTTTCGATCTTGTCCTTTACGTCGTTGTAGGTGCCGAGTACGTTGAAGCCCGTACTGGCAGTCTGATAAACCAGGTCGATGATGTCGAAGGCACGCTTGTACTTGTCAAGCTCGATGTTGATGTCCCTGTAGTCACGGTTGGTGGCCTGGCTCAGCTTGTGCAGTATGGTGTTGCTCTCCTCAAGGGTAGCACGGGCAAGCAGGATGCTTCGCTGCTTCTTGTGGTCGTTGATGTATGCCTCAAGGGTAAGAGGATCCTGGGGAAAAAGCTGCGCTAATGACACAACAGGGGCGAACTGCATCAGAAGAAACGCGACGAGCGCAACAGTGTTGCGGATCATCCCTTTCCCTTTTATCACATTGCTGATACTGACGTTGTTCATCGTAATACCGTTTTTTTCATTAACAAAATTGGAATGACACTGCATCACGGATCTTCAACTGCATCCGATTCATACTTCCCGCTGCCCGCGTTGAGCATCCACCTGCGGCGGCTCTGCTCCGCAATGTTGAAGCGGCGGTCACGATCCGCGTTGAGCCTCGGAAGAAGGGTCTCAAGCATGTCGCGTACCCCGTGCCTGTAGTGCAGGAACTTGTTCAGGTTCACGAGCTGGACATGTATGTTCACGAGACGGTGCTCGATGTCCCTCGCAATCTCCAGGCGGTCGCTTGCCCATAGAAGATGGTACGTTCCTGTATTGTCCTGTATGGAATCAAGCCCCGGTGTCCTGTTGCACTCCACCCTGACCTCGCACGAAGGGTATTCCCTTGCGAGCTCACTGAGGCGGTCGTTGACGATGCGAGCCGTCTCCTCCTCCTTCTGCTCGGGATCGAGCTGCAGGATCTCTGCTACGGTGCTCTCGCTCCAGCTGCTGGTCATTTCCCAGTCTATCTGGACAATGGCACGGTGGACCTGTACGCCGAACACCCACTTGGGCTTGCGAATGATGGAAAGATTGGCGGTGAATTTCACCGTGCCCTCTTTGCTGCCGACCATCGTGCCCTCCCTTGTGAAGGTCGTGCCGCTCCATGAGCCTTCACCGAGCCACCTTATCCCATAGGTGTCCTTCATGAAATCCATCAGATATGGGATGCGCTCGTAGTCATCGGTCTCGTTGCCCGCCTCCTGCTCTGCTTCGGTGATGCCCGATTGGAGTTCTCTGATATCCTGGTTCACCTGTTCAAGCTGCTGCTGAAGACTCCGTATCTCGTCCGCATTCGCGTTCCACTGCTGCTGAAGGCTGGCATACTCCTCATCGTTGATGGTCTGTGCCAGCTCGCGCATGATCCTGCTGTTCTCAGCATTCAGCGCATCAATGCGGCTTTGGAGGCTTACGGCTTCGGCCTGCTTCTGCGTGAGCTCCTTTTGCAGCTCTCCCACGGCATCGTCACCACCTCCGTCAATGGTCGTAAGCATCGAGCACTGCTTCGTGTGCTCGCTGACCTCCTTGCCGCAATGCTCGCACTTGTATGTCGTGCTGCCCGAACCGAGCTTGCCGCCGTCGGAGCAGGTTACCGTGAAGGTGGCCGTTGATGACCCCTTCACCATGCGGTTGTCGGCGGCCTTGTAGTAGTGACGCTCGTCATAGCCGATGTTGTAGGTGCGGCTCGCCTCCTCGGGATGGCTGTCCATGTAGGACTGAAGATCCTCGGAACTGTCGAAGGATGAATTGTCACCGGCCTCATTGAAGGCCCTGAGACGGGTATTGATCTGGTTCATGAATGTGTTCCAATCCATGCTGTAGCTGTCGAACACGTCCTCATAGACGGTCTCCGTCTTGTCCCACGTCTTCGTCACATCTATATGGAACGCTATCGCCGTGCCGAATACACCCGCCTCCATGCCGTTCATGTGTATGGTGATCGGGTGGGACTCGAAGTTATAGTGCTCTCCGTTCTGTTCGCCTGCGGCATTGAGCATCTGTACCCTCTGACGGCTCCATCCGGCAAAGCTCTCCGAGTTTTCAAGCGCGGCATTAAATTCCGCGGTTGACGGATAGTAATTGACATCCTGGGTATATATGCGCGTCCACTCGCTGCCGTGGACGACGGACTGCGCATCGGTGGGAGGGGTGTAGTTGCAGAGACGCTCGCTGCCGGACTCGCCGTAGTATATGTACACGCGCTGCGTGTAGTAGTCACCTTCCGCTGCCGAAGCATAATCATCAATCCACCTCGTGACGTTGTAGTCACCGAGCTTGAACAGACCCTCTATCTCGTCTTCACCTACGATCGAGGTCAGAACCTGAGCTGCAGACATGTCCTTGTACTGGTCGTACATGTCACCCGCATTGTCAACGAGCGTTATCATGCTGCCGATCTTGTCGGCGATCGTGCCGCCGAAGTCCGTGCCCTGCATGGCCTGGTCAACCACGCCCTGGGCTCCAGCCTGGGCAAGCCCCGTACCCTTCATGATGAGCTGATTCAGATCATCCATCAGCTTCTCCTTGGTGAAAGAGCCCTGAATGTCATCGAAAAGATGCTCGAAAATATTCTTCCAATCCATGCCGCCGATCTTGGTTATATTGAAGATGTCCTTCAGCTGGTCAGAGATCTCGACAAAGGCAATATCCTTGAAATCAAGCTTGCTGTTGGTGACAACGGTCTCGAACTGCCTGCACAGCGACATCACGTCCTCCGTGGTCTTAAGCATGTAGCTTCCCCAGTATATCGAATTTACGGGATCCTCGATAAGCAGTTCCGCACAATGGACGGTCTGCGGGATGATGCCTTGGGTGACGATACGATATATGCGGGTGTAGTAGTAGTTCTCATTGCGGTCATCCCAGAGGTCAAGGCTTGTGAGCGCGCGGCGGTCAAGGTACTTCGACGAGAAGATGCCGGAACTGGCGACCGCCGCCTGCTTGTACGAACCATAAATCTTCTCTATGTTGTGCAGGTGAGCCGACTCGGTGAGGGCTGCGGCACCATAGGCTGCCGTCATGACCTCCATTGTCTCCGCATCAACATTGATGCTGACATAATTAGCCTTGACGGATGCAGCCGTCATGGCAAGTATCAGGATGACTGGAAATCCAACATGTCTTCTCATATACTTAATCAATTTGATTATAATCCTGCATATAATTAATACAATACCCTTTATTTTTTCAACAGGGTCTTCGAGTGATATTCATCCAAAGCTTCCATCACTTCGGATTCGCTCATGCCGATATGGATGCCGAATTTCTTCAGCCACTCATTCAATATGCTTATTGTATCTTTCTCGATACCATTGCCCTCGAGCCAGTCAACGGAACTGGTGATCATATCCAGGGCAGTACCCTTGCCTTCGATGACAGATCCGAATTTGTCACCATAATCCATCTTGCGTATCAACCAATACTGGGAAGGCCGCAATCCAAGATCTTCTACAAAGATATGGGGCAGCCATAAAAGGTCATAGTCATCCAGATAAAGCATACAGAACAAATCATTTAAGGTTCAACACATGCCCGGCCTTGTTCACCTCCTGAGCGAAGGCAAGGGACTTGCCTATGCCGGATCGGTTCCAGTCACGGACGTACGCCTCTATGGCCTGCTGGTGCGAGCACCTGAGCTGAGACTTGTAGAGCTTAAGGGCCTCCTTCTCGGCACGCTCCGTGGTATAGGTCATGTAGCATTCCCTTGGTTCCTCCACGCCGTACACGTCACTTGCGAGGCCGCGACGTATGAAGACCTCGCGGAAGAAGGCGCGCCCCTCCTTGTTGTCGAGGCGGTTGATGGTGAAGATCTTGCGGCACTCGACATCGGTAAGGCCGAGAATGGCCTTGATTTCGTCAAAGCGTTCCTTGAACTTGCCCTGGTCAAGCAGCATGATCACATCGGAATTATTTATGATGGCCTCCTTGACGATGGGACTGCCGATGATGTCCTGCAGCTCCTGCGTCACCACGCCGACCATCGCCCAGAACTTGCGGGCGGTCTTGTAGAGGTACTTGATGTATTCGGCCATCATCGGGGATGCTACGGCCTTCCATGCCTCTTCGATGACAAGCACCTTGCGGTTCTTCTTGATACGCATCTTCTGGATGAATACATCCATGATGATGAGCGTGACTAGCGGGAAAAGAAGAGGATCGTCCTTGATGGTGTCAATCTCGAAGACAATGAAGGTCTCGTCAAAGAGCGTCGAGTCAAGGTTCTCGTTGAGCGTGCGCTCATGACTGCCTCCCTTGTAGAAGTCCATGAGCATATAGTTATACGTGGATATGTCAATGCCAGTGATGCTGTTCTCATTACAGATATAGGGAATGCGTTGTGTGGAATATTCATAAAACGAATTGAAGGACAGCTCTGTCACCTTCAATGCCTTGCGGCGGTCTTCCATTTCCTTGATACGCTGGCTGATGCGGGCCTCGACATCCTCGTTGGTGTCTGTCGGTCGCGTCAGTGTGGCTGTCTCGATAAGATACTTCTTGTGCAATGCGTCTCGCTGGGTCGCATTGTAGCCATGGAAGCCATTGAAATAGGCTTCATAGTATTCAGTGATGACCTGCTCGATGAGCCTGTCTTCGGTCTTTGAAACCTGTCCATTGCTGCCTTTCCAGATCAGCATGATAAGGTTCCTGAGAAATCCCACCTTCTCGACATTCAGCTCCTCGCGCTGTATGCGGAAAGGATTCATGGTGATGGGGTTCTCCTCGGTGTAGCTGATGTACTTGCCGCCGACATACTCGCAGAGACCCTCGTACGAGTTGCC
>JAEEGK010024763.1_pt1 | contig 12406 bp, 4 predicted proteins | sample 8958771 | NCBI WGS metagenome assembly JAEEGK01 (sample SAMN16246547, study PRJNA631951) | gut metagenome | biome: gut microbiome; feature: rumen; material: SC-attached | host: Bos | place: Iran: Karaj | collected 2018-10 | reverse complement strand
GGGTCCCAGTTGACCATACGAACGCCACGGTAAATCAGCCCCTTGTCGTAAAGGTCGCAGAAAACCTTGATAACGCTCTTCGAGCGCTTTTCGTCCATAGTGAAAGCGGTACGGTCCCAGTCGCACGAAGCGCCGAGCTTGCGAAGCTGCTGCAGGATGATTCCACCGTGTTCGTGAGTCCAATCCCAAGCGTGCTTGAGGAATTCGTCGCGGCTGAGGTCGGTTTTCTTTATGCCTTGCTGAGCAAGTTTGTTGACAACCTTTGCTTCGGTTGCAATGGATGCGTGGTCGGTACCGGGCACCCAGATTGCATTCTTTCCCGACATGCGGGCACGGCGGACAAGAATATCCTGGATAGTATTGTTGAGCATGTGTCCCATGTGGAGGATTCCCGTAACATTTGGCGGGGGAATTACAACAACATAGGGTTCACGGTTATCGGGTTCCGAATGGAAGAACTTATGTTCTGTCCAGTAGTCGTACCATTTCTTTTCAATCTCTTGCGGTTCGTATTTGGCTGATAATTCCATATTGAAATATTTACATGTTTAAAAAGTTCGCAAAGTTACGATTTTTAAAGGTTATTTGGAATATTTTTTTGAAATGAAAAAATACCCTGTTGAGCCGTGGCTCGCCGCGGCACCACAGGGTATTAAAATATCAACATTTTAGAATTTCGGGCATTCCCATTTCAAATTCTCAACGCAAGGGTCGCATCCCAAATTGAGGGCAAGCCCAATACATTGCGCATTTTTCCCTTTTTTGATGTGGGAATACGCAAGGTCGATAGTTTCCGAAACCTTGTTGCCGTTGGCATCAACGCCCTCTACCACAACTTCGTAGAAATCCATGTAGTTCGTATAGCGGTACGAAACCGACGTAATCTTCACATATTGCTTTGCATCGTAACCGTCGGCACAACAACCGCAATACAAAAGAACATACTTCTGCTTCTTGAGAAGCTTCACTGCTTCTTGTGCATCCTGCTCAGAAATGTACTCCAACTGGTCGGCAAATGCAGCCATCGAAAGACAAACAATAGAAAAAAACAATAAAATCAATCTTTTCATATCAAAACATCATTTAATTTTTCACAAAAATAATCAATCTGCTCGAGACGACAAAAAAAACAACATCTGCCAGCATAAATTTCTTTGAATTCGCCAATCTTTAAATCCTTGAATTTTTGTATAATATTTTTTCTCTATTTAATTATACATATAAAAAAAACACTTACCTTTGTGCGCTTGCTTCAAGATTGTATTTGAGGTAATTAAGTTAAATTTGGATTGTTTGATTTTAAAGCCGAGGGATCCGATGGCATATAACGGGAGGTTTGAAATATGAAAAAACTATTATTTAGTGTGCTTCTACTGCTAGCAATGGCATTTGGAGCGGTCGCTCAGACAGAAGAAGTTACGATTGGCAATGGTACAGAATCGTATTATCATTTGCCAATAAACATGTGGTACAATTATTCACTTACTCAGCAAATTTTTACGGCTGAAGAAATTGGTTCGGCAGGAACAATTACCTCTATCAGTTTCTATTATGATTACCAATATTTTTTCGACCTGCCAGAAATCAAGATGTACATGATGAATACTGATAAAAGTTCGTTCGAATCTGGTGACGATATGGTTGATATGACTGGAACCACATTGGTGTATGAAGGCAATATCAGTGCGACAAGCAGTGGCTGGATAACCATTGAACTTGATGACGAATTCTATTATAATGGCACCGACAACCTTTTGGTTTGTATGTATGATCACATCTATGGTTATCCTGGTTCAAGTTATACATATAGATGCACCGAAACTACCGATTATATGTCAATTAGCTATTACAGCGATACTTATTGCCCCGATTTTGATAATTTGACATCGTATTCTGGAAATAAATATATATATAATTATCGTAACAACATTAAGCTAACGATTGATCCTAATGCAAGTACTTCATGCCATAAAGTAAATAGTCTTGCAGTAAGCGATATTACTACCTCGACTGCCTATGTTTCGTGGATGCCTGGCGGCAGCGAAACATCCTGGGTGCTCAAGTATGGAGTTCATGGCTTTGATGTTGAAACCGAAGGCTCTACCGTAGAACTTACAAGTACAAACTTTACAATAAATGATCTTGCAGATAATACTCCATACGATGTATTTGTAAAGGCAGTTTGCGGTAGCAATGACGAAAGCGCATGGAAAACGGTAACATTCCGTACAAAATGTTTAGGTATTGTTTCTTTCCCATGGAGTGAAGATTTTAATACCTACGATAGTGGCCATTTTTCTGCTCCATGCTGGGAAAACGAACACTTAGAAGGCTATGGTTCTGGTATTTTCTGGATATATCCGTACGGTAATGAATCGAATAATACAGGATTAATTTATCTGCCCAATATGACAAGCGGGACATTGACCAAGCTGGTTCTGCCGGGAATGACAATACCCGACGAAGGCATTTACAAATTCTCAATTGATGTGTTGCGAAATTCTGACAGTTATGCAAATGAAGGCATACGAATTTTTGCAAGTACCGATGGAGAAATAGAAGGAGCTACAGAGCTGGGATTCGTATCGCGTGACTATACACAGTCCGATGGCGGCGTAGTGACAGAGGAAGATGATTACGGGTGGTACACATACGCGTTCACAATTCCTTTCTCTGGAACATGCTATATCATATTGAGAGGAGAAAGCCAGTACGGAAGTAGCACATATATGGATAATTTTGTTGTTCGTGAAGCTTATAGCGAAGCCGAGATTCTTACATTTACATTACCTACCCAGATGTCAGAAGCTACAATCAATAGCGGAAACGGAACTATTGCAGTATCGGTTGCAAATTCGACCGACATGGATGCACTTGTTCCGGAAATTACAATTTCTGATTTTGCAGAAATCAGCGATCCGACAATCACGGGCGAAGGAAATGTACGTACTTTTGCATACACAGTTACCGCTGAAGCAGGAAATACCAAGGATTGGACGATTACCGTTACGAGAGCTCCTGTAAGCCACAACGCTTTCATTACCGGATTTACATTCTACGGTCAGAAGGAAGGAACAGAGGCTACAATCGTTAGCGACACTGAAAACGGCATTTATACCGTAAATGCAGTTGCAGAATGGGATCTTGAACTTTATGACATTGCTCCAACAGTAACAGTTTCAGTTGCTGCGACTATGACCCCTGAAAGCGAGACATCTCATGATTTCACAAATCCGGTTAACTATACGGTAACAGCAGAAGATGGAGAAACTACTCACACTTACGCAGTTACAATAGTAAACGACCCCGACGCTTGTATAACCCCATGGAATATATATGTTTCAAATATTACGACTAATTCGGCAACCGTGTTGTGGGAACAGGCATATATCGAAACTTCGTACCGCATAAAAGTGTCAACCGAATCCATGCGCGACATGACATTAACCGCCGATGTATTTGATGGAATTGTTGATACTACAACCATGGACATTGAAGGTTTGACACCAGGTACATTGTATTATGTATATATCCAGTCGAACTGCGAAAATGCCGAGGATTGGGAATACATTGATTTTACGACAGCTTGTGAACCAATTTCCGTATTGCCGTATGAAGAAGGTTTTGAAAATTATTTTCCATTTATGACTCCAGTTTGCTGGACAAAAGTCGGCGACGGATATGCGATGATTACTGACTATAACGGAAATACAGGTGCTAATTCTGTAATATTTGGTGGAACAACAAACGGAAATATACTTGCATTGCCGCAATTTGAAACGAATGGATCGGCGATAATGCTGGATTTCTATACTAAACCAGAGAGCTATACTAATTCAAATTGTGGTACTTTTGAGGTAGGATATATCACCGATCTTAACGATGCAACTACATTTACAACATTAGAAACATATTCATACGATGATTGGTCAGATAACCAACATGAGAGAAAGGTTGTAAATATGTCATCGGTTCCTGCTGGCAGTTATTTTGCATTCAACCATAAGGCTAATTCACATAATTGGTATTGGTTTGTTGACGATGTTGTTGTACGTTATATTTCTGATGAGGCCGAAATCGTTGACTTCGACTTCCCGACCCGCATGTCTGCTCCTGTAATCGACACAGCAAATGCAACCGTTGCAGTTGTCGCTTCGTATCAGGCAGACTTTGATGATCTTGAAGAAACTGTTATTGTATCGGACTATGCTACATACGTAGAAAATACAGCAAACATTGCAGGAACAACAAAGACTTACACTTATACAGTTACTGCAGAAAACGAAACAACTACCAAGGACTGGACCGTAACCGTAACCAAGGCCGAGGCTGCAAGCACTGCAAACGATATTCTTTCGTTCACATTCGATGGTCAGCATGGCGAATCGATTGTTGATGCTACAGAAAAGACCGTTACAGCATACGCAGAATGGTATATCGACCTTGATGATTATATTAGTCCAGAAATAATCGTTTCGCCAATGGCTACTATTACTCCGGAAAGCGGTGTTGCACAGATATTCAACGAGCCTGTACAATATACGGTTACGGCCGAAGATGGCGAAAGTGTTGCAACATGGACAGTCACAATAACTACCGATCCGAATGCATGTGTAAATCCATTTAATTTGAATGTTTACAACATTGAGGAGACAACTGCGACTTTGCAATGGGACCAGTCATTTAACGAAACTTCATACCTTGTAAAGATTTCTACCACCGAAATGGACGACATGACAGCAACTGCCGATGTTTTTGATGGCGAAGTTGCTCTTACAGGCGATGAAGTTGAGTTTGATCTTACAGAATTGGCAGCAGCAACTGCATACTATGTATATGTACAGTCGAATTGTGGTACAGACGAATGGGTAGAAACTTTCTTCATGACAGAATGTGATGGTTCCGCACATTCGCTTCCGTTTATCGAAACATTCGATGCGACATCGGCTACCAGACAGTGCTGGAATATTATTGATGTCAATCATGATTATTACACATGGAGTTACGATTACGATTATATTTATTACGAAGAAGTAGCAAGATATAATTATTCCTATTATAATGCTAACGACTGGTTGATCTCGCCAAAACTTGCTATTGTTGAAGGTGCGAACTTAACATTTGAATACTGGTGCGAACGGGATTATCCAGAAAGGTTCTCTGTTTATGTAATGGATAATCCTGCTAACTATGCATCGGCAATACAGGTTCTTGCTACGCAAACAGCAAACAGTTCATATGTTTCCACTATTCCAAGCATCAATCTAACGGCATACGCCGGACAGGAAATCTATATAGGCATCAAGTGTGAATCTGAAGCAGATCAAGAGTCCTTGTTTATCGACAACTTCAAGATTGAAGTAATAACTCACACAATCACTCTTACCGTTGGTGAACACGGTTCTGTTACCCCAAGTGGTGAAAATGGTGTGGTAACCGTAGGTGATGGCGCAGATGCAGAATTTACTATCACTCCAGACTATGGTTATCAAATCGAAGCTATATACGTTGACGGTAATCCTATATATTGTGATGTTGCAGGAGAAACTTATACTTTCACCTCTGTGTCAACCGACCATACTCTTAGCGTTACATTCGTACCGTCAGTTTCTGTTGACGAGAATGAAGCCGCTTCGATGTCGGTTTACCCGAACCCGAACAACGGTATGTTCAGCATCGACTTCAGCAATATCGAAGGTGATGCAACCTACCAGATTATCGATGCTCGCGGTGCTATCATCGAAACTCGCGACATCAATGTTGCAAATGGTGAAACAATGACATTCAACCATAACCTCGTTCCCGGCACATACTTCGTAAGAATCATCAATGCCGACAAGGTTTACGTTGGTCAGATTGTTGTTGAATAGTCAGCATACATTAAAAACAAAAAAGGTCGCTTTCGGGCGGCCTTTTTTTGTTTCTGGGTCAAAGTCCAATGTTCAACGTTTAACTTCGTTGAGGGCTTCGCCGTTCTGGTTTTCGGTCACTGAGCTTCGCTCTCTGAGCCTGCGGCGTACTGAGCCGTCGCACTGAGTGAAATCGAAGTGTTGTCGAAGTATCGAAGCATTTTCGTTTTCTTCTTTTCCTGTACATCCATAAAATCAGAAAAAGAGTTTTTCTTTCTGAAAAAAACGTTTACTTTTGTAGCCCGAAATATAATATATGAGGTTTATATATTTTTTAGTTTGTAATTAATTGAGGTTTTTTAAAGCCGAGGGGTCCGATGGCATATAACGGGAGGTTTGGAATATGAAAAAACTATTATTTAGTGTGCTCCTATTGCTGGCAATGGCATTTGGAGCGATCGCACAAACAGAAGTGACGATTGGTGATGGTTCTGGAACGGACTTTTATTTTCCTGTAAACATGTTCTACAATTATTCGCTTACGGAGCAGATTTATACTGCAGAAGAAATTGGTGTGGCAGGAACAATCACCTCTATCAGTTACTATTATGATTTCGTTAATTCTTTCGACCTGCCAAATATTAAGATATACATGATGACTACGAGTAAGAGCTCGTTTAGTTATTATGGTGATATAGTTCCTTTAACTGACGCCACATTGGTGTACTCTGGCGACTTTGCAGCTTCTGATGTCGGTTGGATGACTATTAACCTTGATGATGAATTTTATTACAATGGTACAGACAATCTTATTGTATGCATATACGATCCGGTTTTTGATTATCCTGGGTCGAATTATAAATTTTATTATACAACAACTAGTGGACACACGGCAATTACCTATTATAGTGATACTGATCTTCCTAACATTGACGATTTGTCATCGTTTGGTGGAAATAAGGAGGTTTTTAGGGGGCATAGCGATATTAGACTCGTTATTGATGTAGAAGAAAATCCTGCATGTCCGAAGGTTAGAAAACTTGCTGTGAACAATGTTACTTCTTCAACTGCAAATGTTTCGTGGAGGCCGGTTGGTAGCGAATCCACATGGGTGCTCAAGTATGGAGCTTATGGGTTTGATATTGAAACCGAAGGTACTACCGTGGAACTGACAAGTACAAGTTATACATTGGAAGGTCTTGAGACAAGGACTTTATATGATGTATATGTAATGGCTGTTTGCGGTGATGATAGCGAAAGCGGAATAAGAATGCTTACATTTGAAACAGAATGCGAACCAATTGCTGATTTCCCATGGACAGAAGACTTTGATTCTTTGCCAGATTTAAATTTCCCAGAATGCTGGTCGATTATTGATAATAATCAAGATGACGATTATTGGTATATAGACAATTATGATCTGGATAATATTCAGGCTGCCATTTATACAGATTATAATGAAGGAAACAATGACGACTACCTCATACTTCCTCCTTTTGAACTTGACGGCAACTATGGATTCAGTTTCGATGTGCGCGTTGAAAGCGCTGACGAACCCAATGACTACGAGGTCCTTCTTTCCACCACATCATCAAGTATTGAAGATTTTACAGTGGTACTACAGCCCCTTGAAACGGTTAACAATACATCATTTCAGAGAAAAAATATTCCATTGACAGATTATCACGGAACTGTTTATATCGCTATTCATGTTCCTCAGGGAGGTCTTGATGGATGGTATTTGTTCTTGGACAACTTTGAACTCCGTGATGCACTCCACGATGCAGAAATTGTTGATTTCAGATTCCCAACACGTATGGCTGCTCCTGTAATCGACAGCGAAAATGCAACTGTTACTGCAATCGCTTCGTATCAGGCCGACCTCTATGATCTTGCCGAAAGCCTTACACTTTCGGTTGACGCTATTTATACCGAGAATAGTGCAACCATATTAGATAATGAAAAAACATATACATACACCGTTACAGCAGAAGACAGGACAACTACCAAGGACTGGACTGTCGTTGTTACAAAGGCAGAATCTGCAAGCACCGCAAACGATATAGTTTCGTTCACATTCGACGAGCAGGTAGGAGAGTCGGTAATAGATACAGTAAATAAAACCGTCTTGGCGTATGTGGAATGGTATTGGGATCTTACATCTCCTATATTCCCGGAGATCGAGGTTTCGCCAATGGCTACCATCAGCCCCGAAAGCGGTATTGCTCAATATTTCAACGAACCGGTTGCATATACCGTTGTAGCTGAAGATGGCGAAAGTATTGCCAACTGGACAGTAACAATCATCAACGACCCGAATGCTTGTATTATGCCATATTACATTGATATTGATAATATTACAACTACAACTGCATCTTTGGCATGGGATAGGATGTATACGGAAACATCTTACCTCCTGAAGGTTTCTACAACCGAAATGACAGATATGGATGCAGCAGCCGATGTATATGACGGAACGATTGCTGTTAATGGTGACGAGATTAACGTTGATCTTACCGGATTGACGGCCGCCACAACTTACTTTGTGTACCTTCAGCCTAATTGTAGCACCGATGATTGGTACGAAACCTTCTTTATTACAGAATGCGGCAGTTCTGCATATCGTCTCCCATTTGTCGAGACATTCGAAGAAGTTTCGGGATCAAGACAATGCTGGACTATAGTGGATGCAAATGATGATAATACCACTTGGAGTTATGATAATATGATTACTGGTAATGGAGAATCAGCATATTATAATTTCGATTCATTTAATGATGCCAACGACTGGTTGATTTCTCCTAAGATTGCGATAGTAGAAAATGCCTATTTGACATTCGATTATGCAGTAAACTCTAATACTATTTCGGAAAGATTCTCGGTATATGTAATGGATGATCCGGAAAACTACGAAAGCGCAACACAGATTCTTGCAACACAGACTGTATATAATGATGAATTTGTGGCAATAACAGACATTGACCTTTCTGGATATGCAGGACAGGATATTTACATTGGTATCAAGTGCGAATCGGAGGCTGATCATTATTCTTTCATTGTCGATAACTTCAAGGTTTTATTGCCATCGTACACAATTACAGCAACTGCTGGTGAAAATGGTACAATCAGCCCTGCCGAATTAACAGTTTACGAAGGTGAAGATGCCGAATTCACAATTGTAGCTAATGGCGGCTACAGAATAGCAAGCGTAATGGTTGATGCAACAAATAATGTTGCCGAAAGTCTTGTTGCTGGTGATGGCGTATTCTTATATACATTCGAAAATGTAACAGCAGACCATACAATTGACGTAACATTCGAAGAAATTCCTACCTATTTAATAACAGTAGAAGTTGGCGAAAATGGTAACGTTTATTATAACGACGTATTGGCTTCCGATCATGTAGCAGTATATGAAGGTGATACTCCGGAATTTGTAATCACACCTGCTACAAATTACCAGATAGCAGTTCTCACAGTAGATGAAAATGCTATAGATCTTACGCCGGTACAGTTGGGCGGTTATACCTACACATTCGAGCCAGTTACGGCAGCTCATACTCTTTCGGTAACGTTTGAACTGATACCAGTTACCCATACAATCGTAGCAAGTGCAGGTGAACATGGAATTATTTCTCCGAGTGGAAATGTAGATGTAACAGATGGCGAAGACCAGATATTCTCAATCACTCCTGATGGTGGCTACCGCGTAGCAAGCGTAACGGTTGATGCTGCTAATGTCACTGAATCTATTGTCGCTGGTGATGGCGTTTTCTTCTACACATTCGAAAATGTAACAGCAGACCATACAATTGACGTAACATTCGAAGAAATTCCTGCTGTTACCTACACAATCACAGGAACAGTAATCGGTGGCCACGGAACAATGGATCCCGACGGAGAAATCACTGTTAACGAAGGTTCCAATTATGATGTTACTTTTATTCCTGACGAGGGATACGCTTTGGATACTGTAAGAGTAAACGGTTTGATTAAATATCCTGTTGAAGGAACTGGCTATATAACAAACAATGTGTATTCGCTTACCAATATTTCGGAAAATTACACAATAACTGTCAAATATAAGGATATAAGGACTTACTACAATGTCCATGTTGAGCTTCAAACAGCAGGCGGTGATGCAACGCCAAGGGATACATCTGTTCTTGCTGGTTCCGACATAACAATACAGGTAATGCCTAACGAAGGATATCATATTTCTCAGTTGGAAATCGATGGCAGTATTATTGGTAGCACAGCAATAAATGAAATCTCTTTCCGGAATGTACAGGCAGACCATCATGTTAAGATAGCATTCTTCCACAACTCGATAGAAGAGAACGCCCTCTCTGCATTGAGCGTTTACCCGAACCCGAACAACGGTATGTTTAGCATAAACTTCAGCAATTTCGAAGGTGATGCAACCTACCAGCTCATCGACGCTCGCGGAGCTATCATCGAAACCCTTGACATCAACGTTGCAAATGATGCAACAATGAACTTTAACCACAACCTCGATGCTGGTACTTACTTCGTAAGAATCATCAGCGGCGACAAGGTTTACGTTGAGCAGATTGTTGTTGAATAATCAAAAACACATCGTAAATAGCAAAGGCTGCCTAACGGCGGCCTTTTTTTGTTATGTAGAGACGTAATGCATTACGTCTCTACAATAAAATATACACATATCCCATTTTTTTGTTACAAATATTTCATATATACACAAATAAACATTATTTTTGCGCTGACTAAAAAATATATATGAGGAAAATATTTTTTAGTCGTAACTAAATTGGAATTCGTAAAGCCGAAGCCCCCGATGGCATATAACAGGGGGCGTAAAAAATGAGGAAGCTGATATTAAATATCATATTGTTGCTTGCGATGGCAATTGGAGCTGCCGCACAGGAAACATTGACGGTTTACGACGGAACGGAGACAAGCAATCATGTGCCTGTTTATGGTTTTTACTGCGATGCCTACTTGAAAGCTGAATTTGTTATCCCGTCTTCAGACTTGGACGAAATGAACGGTGGAACTATTTCAGGAATGGAGTTCTATTTGAGCTCTCCAGCAGCGGAGGCATGGACAGGTACTTTTCAGGTGTTTTTGAAAGAAGTAGATGCAACTACGCTAAGTGCATATAGTGGCACTGAAAATGCAACTATTGTTTATACAGGAACACTTGATGGTACAGGAAGTACAATGACTGTTGATTTTTCCGAGAATTATGTTTATCAGGGAGGCAATTTGTTGGTTGGTTTTTATCAAACAGCAACGGGAAATTATAAGAGTGTTTCTTTTGGGGGAACAACAGTTGATGGATCTAGCATACAGGGATATTCTTATTCCTCATTGGAAGGCGTGGCACCTAATCAAAGAAACTTTATCCCCAAGACAACTTTTACATACGACGGATCATGTACAAAGCCTACAGAACTTGCTGTAAGCAATGTGGGTTACACTAGCGCAACACTATCATGGACTGCTGGTGGAGAAGAGACTGCATGGGTTCTAAAGTACGGCCTTTCTGGTTTTAATGTCGCAACTGAAGGCACATCGGTTGAACTCACAGAACCAACATATAGTTTAACAGGACTTGCCGATAATACTTCATACGATGTTTATGTAAAGGCTGTTTGCAGCGAAGGCGATGAAAGCAGTTGGCAAAAGACGACTTTTAGAACTTCAAGTTGTTTAATTACAACTTTTCCATGGGAAGAGAATTTTGACTCATATGATAATGGTAACTTTACTGCACCGTGCTGGGTTAACGAGCATATATTGGGGTATTATTCATATGTTTTCGAGATATATTATCACCTGTTGGAATTGCACACTATGGCAAGCGGAAATATGACAAAACTAGTCCTTCCAGAAATGAATTTCGGGGGTGTATTTCATAAGTTTGTTTTTGCTATATATCGTACCAATTTTTATATGCCAGAAGGAGGTATCAGAATTTTTGCAAGTGTTGATGGCGAAATAGAGGGCGCTACAGAATTGGCTTTTGCTAGTGTTCAATATAGTGCAGCAAGCGGAATAATCCCCGCTGAAACTAGTACAGGTTGGTACACCTACGAGGTGAATATTCCTATATCAACAGGTCCATGCTACATTATAATACGAGGAGAAAATCCGACTCCCTATGAAATTAAGTTGAATAATTTTATGGTAATAGATGCAGGTCTTTGCCATGATCCTACCGATTTGAATGTTTCTAATGTGACCGATCGTTCTGCTGTAGTATCATGGACTCCTGGTTCTGACGAAACTTCTTGGCAGATTTGTATAAACGATGATGAGGACAATCTTATAGATGTAAATACAAATCAGTATGTATTGAGCGGTTTGGACGAGGCTACTTCTTATTCGGTAAAGGTGCGTGCAGTTTGCGGCGGAGAAAATGGCATAAGTAAGTGGTCTGAGGCAGTTTCTTTTGAAACTTATGAGGATTTGTGTAAAATACGTTTCGAACTTACCGACTCCTATGGCGATAGTTGGAATGGTGCTGCAATTAATGTAACAAATGTTGCAACGGGTGAGGTTTTGGGAAC
>JAEEGK010024759.1_pt1 | contig 12407 bp, 9 predicted proteins | sample 8958771 | NCBI WGS metagenome assembly JAEEGK01 (sample SAMN16246547, study PRJNA631951) | gut metagenome | biome: gut microbiome; feature: rumen; material: SC-attached | host: Bos | place: Iran: Karaj | collected 2018-10 | reverse complement strand
ATCCCCAATCCCCAATCCCCAATATTTTTATATAAAAATAAAAAATATATTTTTTTTCATTTATTAATCCAAATTATTTCAATTTATAAATTTTAAAAATAAAAATAAATAATTAATTTTAATTTTTCCATAAAAATAAATAATATTTTAACAAAAAAAAAAAAAACAATGATGCGTATGCAACTAAAACGAAAATTCCAACGAAAATGTAAAATAAATATATAACAAAAAAAAAAATAGTCGAAGCTCAAAATCCAATAAACCAAAAATTCACAACCGCCACATTATCAACCCCATCGGGAACTCTTTACAGCGCAACAGACAATTCCAACCAAATTTACATCTATCGTGCAGGAATCGGCACACCAATCGTAACAATTCCCCCTCAATCAACATTAATAAACAAAATGTTATTATTCTCCGACGAAAGTGAATTATTTTCGGGTTTAAACAGTGGATTAATTTCAACATTCGACATAAACACAATGAAATTAAAAAATTCCTATTCAGGTCATTCAAGTCCAATCACATCTTTATCAATTTATCGCCAGAATAATACAAATTGTGTTCTTTCAAGTGCGGATGCGCAAGGAAAAATAAAATTGTGGGATTTAAAAAGCAAAAATCCTGCTGTGAATTACAAAGGTCATTTTGCTTCTATAAATTGTGTTAAATTCAGTCCGGATTTGACTTGTTTAGCAAGCGGCGATGAAGATGGTTATGTGAAAATTTGGGACTTGCGAAATGGAAAAATAATGAAAGAAATTAACAATTTTAATAAATCGATTATTTCATTAGAATTTAATCCTGAAGAAATTGGTTTATTATTTTCGTGTAAAGATAAAATTGTTAGATATTATAATTTAAAAAATTATGAAATTGTTACTGAAACAAATCCGGATAAAATTCAAATTGAGAATATTATTTTTGATAAGAAAAATTTCGTTTTTTTATGTACGAATGATAATTTGAAATATTATGAAATGACTGCGCATAAAATGCTGCTGCATAATACGTTTGAAACGGGATGGAAAAAATTACAAAGTGTGATTTATGTGAAAGATAAATACATTAGTGGTTTGAGTGTGTTGAATTATACAATTTCGTATTTTTATTTGAGATGTTTTGATTTGTTTAAAGGAAAAAAAAATAATGAGAGTTTTATGTCGAATATTGATGAAGAAGATGATGAAAATATTATTGATGATGATGATAATTTTGGAGTCAAAGAAAATAATTTTCTTGTTGTTAATAGTAATAAAAAAAAACATAAAATTAAAAATAGAGCAAATTCGGTTAAAAGTAAAATTAATAATAAGAATGATAAAAATAAAGATTTTGTTTATTCGAATAAAATTTTGAAAGATATTTTAAATGATGAAAATGATGATGATAGTGATGAATTAAAAAATGATAATAAAAAAGATGATTTTTCTTTGGGAATTTCGAAATTTATTAATTCGAATATGACTGATGCAACTGTTAATGAAAAAAAAGATGAAAGTATTTTTATTAAAAATGCAAAAAATATTTTGGGAATTCAAAATAATAATTATACGAAAAATCTTGAAAATTTTATTAAAAAAAACAATAAAAATAATAAAAATAATAACAATAAAAATAATAAAAATAATAATAATAATAATTTATTACCTTTAAATATTTCAAACATCACATTAACAACTCAAAAAGAAGAAAACAACGACGACATTATAGATTTCATTCCAGACAAAAACACCTCCGATTTAATAAAAAACCTCTCAAATCAAACAAAAACAAATTCAAACAACATCAGCGAAGAAAAAAATCTCCAAGATTTCATAAACTCCGACAAATCCAACGAAATCGACAGTATAAGTATAATAGACAACATAACCGAAATCGACGATCCATTTTTAGAAGATCCAATTTTCACAAGCACAAAACGTTCAAAAAACGCATTAAACGAATCCAATTTCACATTAAGCGAAAACAACAACAATTTAAACAACACAAACACCACCTTCAAAACAATAAATTCAAACGAAACATTAGGATTAGACATTGATAATTTCATGAACAATTCCAAACTAACAATTTCATCAGCTCAAAATCAAATGAATTTCAATCAAACAATTCACGAAATTCCAAAATCAAAAGATCTTCCAATTTTAACCGAAATTAATTCTCAACATGACAGAATTCGTAAAGAAATAACCAAAAGAAAAAATCATTTAATTAACATAATTTCCGCTTGGAATGATTCAGACATGTTCAGCGTGATTAAATCGCTTCAAAAAGCGCATGATTTGAGTGTTGTGAATGATTTTTTTACATATGCTTTTGTTGGTAGAAATGACATTGCAAAAATTCCAATTTCATTAGAACAATCTTTGATTTTGTTGCCGTATGTGAAAAATTTAATTAATAATCAATACAATGCTTATAATATTACTGGTTGTAAAACTGGAATGATTTTTATTAAAATTTTGTTTGAAATTGTTGTAACTACGAAACAAAATTTGAATAGTAATTTAAAAGGTTTGGATGTGTTTGAAAAATTAGACAGTGATTTTGAAGAAAAAGTGAATAAATGTGATGAAATTATTAGAATTTTTAAGGAAATGGAAGAAAATAAAAAATTAAAAAAACTTTGTTTAGAAAATAAAAAAGTCGTTTCTGAAGCAGCAAAAAATTTTCTATCAGAACTTGAATTTTTTTTACAACCGTTTAAATATCAAAATTATAATGAAAGTTCAAATAAAATTTTTATTAAACCGGAATTTTAATTTTTTTTTTGTAAATAAAAAATTAATTAATTATTATTATTAAAATTAATATTAAAAAAATGGGTTTGAATGTTTCAGTTCCAATAAATTCAGATTTATTTGGCTTTAGAATTTACAAATTAGTTCCAAATGGACCATTATCAAAAGCGAAAATAAAAGAAATAGAAGATTTTATAATTCCACCAAAAGAAATTTATGAAAAAAACATTCCATTTGATGAATGGATAAAATCAAACGCGAATAAATTATTAACATTAGAAATTTATTCAATATTAAAACGGAAATTTTTTTATATCGAAATTCAAACAAATCCCGAAGGTTCTAAAGAAGGTTATTTAGGCGCTTCAGTTCGATATGAAAATTTTATAGACGCGCATAAAAAAGTTTTGCATGTTTTGGAAATAAAAAAAGATTCTTTCGCTGATAAAATATTAAAATTAGAAGAAAATAATGATTATTTAATTGCGATTAAACCTGAAAAAGGTGACATTTTATCTTTGAATAGTAAAAATGATATTACTCCTTTGGATTTGTTTACTGAAATGATTAAATTTAATATTGGAAAAGAATGTGAATTTTATATTTATAATAGTAAAAATGGAGCGAGATTTGTGAAATGTAAAATTCCCGATGATGAATTTTTTGAATTAGGTTGTAATGTTGCTTATGGAAAAATTCATGAATTTCCTATTGATGAAAATGAAGATAAAACACAAATAAATGGAAATTTAATTAATATTTAATAATAATAATAATAATGTTTTTTTTTATAAATATTAAATATAAATTTTTTTATTTAATTAAATTTGAAATGAATTTAAAATTTTTGAATATTTTTTTATTTGATTATTTTTATTTTCTATTTGATTTTTTTGGTTTTTTGAGTCAATTTGTTTTTCTAAACATTTTTTTTCTAAATTTTTATAAAAAAATTGAATTTCATTTTGTTTGTTTTGAATGTTTTTTATTTGATTTTTTATTTCTAAATTATTATTATTAATGTTATTTTTATTTATTTTATTTAATAAAATTTTTGCATAAAGAAACAAACAAAAAATTTTTTTATTTAAATTTTCATTATGAAATTTTAAATATTTAAACGAAATTAAATTATTTTCAATAATAAAATTAATTTTTTCATAATCAAAATTGATTTTAATAATTTTTTTATTTAAATTATAATCAACAGGAATTTCATTAAAATTTTTAATTAAAAAATTTTTTTTTTGAAGAATTTCATTAATTTCATTTTGAATTTTTTCATTTTTTTTAATTTCATCATTTAATCTTTTATTATTTTCATTAAATTGAATAGTTAATTTATTAATTTTATTTTTATTATGTTGAAGAATTTCTTCTTTTTCTTTTAAAATATTTTTTTTTGATTTTAATTCTCTTATTAAAAAATCTTCTAATTTTCCTTTTTCAATAATTTTCGTAAAAAGATTTTGATAAAATGAATTATTATTATTTTTATATTCATTTTTTGCTTTTTTTACTGAATTTATAAACGAATTAAAATTTAAATTTTCTAATTTTTCTAAAATTGAATTTAATTCGATTTTTATTTGTGAATTTTTTTCTTTGTAATTTAATAAATTTTCGTTATTTAAATTATTTTTTTCGTTGTTTAAATTATTATTAATTTCATTGAATTTTTGAATAATTAAATTAATCAAATCAATTCGATTTTTAATTTCGTTTTTTATTTGATTTAAATCATTTAAAATATTTTCTTCTTTAATTGAATTTAATATTGAAAAACATTTATTAAAATAATTTAAATAAGAATTTTTTTTTTCTTCTTCATTAAAATCAAATTTATTTTTTTCTATTTGAAATTGAGAATATTTTAATAAAAGTTGATTAAAAATTGAATTAAATTTTTCAGTCATAATTTTTAACTAAAAAAATATTAATTTAAATATTAAAAATTAATAAATTAAATTATTTATATTTAAATTCATTTGATTAAAATTCATAAAATTTTTTATTTGTTGATTTGGATCTGTTTTATTTTTATAATCAAAAGTTTTTAAATAATTTTCTTCTTTTGGATATTTATTAAAATTGCTCATTAAAAAATAAATTAAAATTAATTTTATTATTATTATTATTATTAAATTTATTAATACAATTTTTCGCAAAAATTTTAATTCGTTGTAAAACATAAAATAAATGTCATTTGATTTTTCTTCTTTTATTGGAAAAATAAAATAAATAGAAAAAATGTCAAAAATAAATGAAAATAAAATTGTGTGAAATGAAAGTTTTATTGAATAAATTACACTTAAATTGTAAAAATTCTTTATAAAAAAATTTGATAAAAATGAAAAAATTAAATTTGGTTCGTTTTTTAATAAACAATTAAATATTGATAATAACTTTTTATTAAAATTATTATTATTTTATTCTTACGATGTATGTTAATGATAAAATTTTTATTGAATTTTGAATCATAATTTTAATTAAAAATTTTAATTTTAATTATAAATTTTAATTATTAAAAAAATATTTATTTATAAAAATTATATTAAAAATTGAAAAAAATAATAATTATTCTTATTAATTATTATTATTATTATTATTAACAAGAAAAAATTTATAGCGATTTACATTTTTATTAAGATTTTTATTTCGATTTTGAATATATTTTTCTTTTTTAATATCAACATAATCTTTAATATCTAAAACATTATTATTTAAATTATTTCTAATGACATTAATAGAATTTATAATAATTTTTTTCTTTTTATTTTGATTATTAGAAAACGCATTCATTGTGCAAGTTTTATTTATTAAATACGAATTATTATTTTTATTATTTAAAATATTTTTTTTATTATAAAAAATATTATTATTATCAATTAAATTATTATTATTATTAATTGTATTTAAACAAATAGATTTTTTTTTATTATTAATATTTTCCCAAATTAATTCATTTAAAAAAACATAATTTTTTTTATTTCTTGAAGTTAAATTTTTTTTTATTTCAATATTTTTAAAAATATTATTATTTATTCTATTTGTTTTAAAATAAATTTTATTATTATTTTCATCATCAGAAAAATAATTTTTTTCTCTGTAAATTGAATATTTTTTTATTCTTTCATCATCAATTAATAATGTAGAATTTGTTTTTATTTTCGAATGATAAATTTCTTGTTTTAAAAATTCAGTTTTTAAATTTTTATTTGAACTTGAATTAAAATTATTAGTTTCAGATAAATTTTTTTTTCTTAAAAAACTATTTGAAAAATTTATTTTATTAAAATTTAATTTTGGCACAATAATTTTATTATTAAAATTATTAAAATTATTATTAAAATTATTATTAAAAAAAGTATTTTTTTTATTAATTTCAAATCCAAAATTTTCATTAATAATTTTATTATAATTTTTATTATTAAAAATTTCTTTAACATTAATAATTTGATTATTAAAATCGAATTTATTTTTATTTTTTAAAAAATCATCTTCAATTTTTTCAAATTCATTTTTTATTTTAACATCAATTCCTAATTTTACATTTTTAAAATCAAAAAAACTTTTAATTAAATTAAAACGAATATTTTCAATTCTTTTAATTAAATAATCAAATTGTTTTTCATAATAATTTTTTTCGCCGAATTTTATAGTAAAATCTTTATTTTTCATTTCAAAATAAAATTTTTTTTTCAATAAATAAATTTCACTTTTTGAACTTTTACATTTCACAGTAAAAATATTTTTATCATTTATTAAATAATCATTTAAACCAATCAAATTTGGACAATTTAATTCAAAAAATAAAATATTTTCTTTTTTATTATAAAAATTTTTATAATTAAAATTCAATCGCATATTATTTTCATCATTTAAAAATTCTTTTTCTAACAAAGAAATTTTTTGTTTATTTTTTGTTATTTTATAAAAATTTAATAATAATTTATTTAAATCAAAAATATTCATTTTCGCATAAACATTAAAATTTCCTTCTTTAATAAAAATAATTTCATTACAATTTTCATTTTCTGTTGTAATATTATAATTTTTAAACACAGTTTTTTTACTAAAATAAATAAAATATTTTTTATAAAAAATATGTGGATTAATTTCATTAAATATTTCAAATGAATGTAAAAAATTCACTATTGATTTTAATTGTTTATCAGCTGAACTTTTAATTGATTCAACATAATTTGCTTTATTTAATGTTCCAAAATAACAAACACTCGTTGTTATTATTGTCGCTGTTCGAATCGCTTGAGGATCGCTCAATGCAATTTCGCCAAATAATGCGCCTGTTGTGCGACTTATTATTTTAATGTATGAATAAATTTTAAGTGAATAAATTGTTTCTTCTGATGATGTTTTTTTCTTTTTTGATAATGATGTTTGGGAAAATATGTTTATGCGAGAAATGTAGTTTGATGTTGTGGTTTGAGATAAGGAAGTTTGATAGGATTTTGAAAATAGGGAGAGATTTGGGAAAAATTTTTGGAGGAGATAGGATGCTTTGAATTTTTGACATTTTTTGGAACTACTTAGATAAACGTTTGAGGGAGTTAGTTTGAAAAATGATTCGGTTTCTTTTTCATTTGGGTTTTCTTTATTATTATTTTCATTATTGTTATTATTTTCATTATTATTATTATTTTCTTTATTATTATTATTGTTATTATTTTCATTATTATTATTATTTTCTTTATTATTATTTTCTTTATTATTATTATTATTATTTTCATTATTATTTTCATTATTATTTTCATTATTATTTTCATTATTATTATCTTCATTATTATTATCTTCATTATTATTATCTTCATTATTATTATTATCTTCATTATTATCTTCATCATTTTCATTAACTTCATTAAAAACATTTCCTTTTTTAAAATTTTTTTTCTTCATATCTTCCAAATCATCAATAATAACAACAGGATAGACCAAAAAGTTATCATTAACAACGAAATTCAAAAGACCATATTCTTTAAATCTAATTAAATTAGTTAAATAATAAAGATATTCATATTCATTTAATTCAAAAACATTAACATTTTTAATAAGAATATCAATATTACCATTTAACATAATATAAGCTTTTTTACCTTTTTCGCCCATTCTCATTAAAATCATATTTTCATTCCATTTTTCATACCCTAATTTATTACTAATTAAAGTTAAATCTTGATTTGTTTCTAAAGAATTTTTATCCGAATTTTTTGAAATTAAATTTGTAAAATCTTTCATTAAAATTAAATAACCAGAAATTAAATAATTTTCTTCATTTGATCTTGAAGATTTTTTAGATAAAATCTGCTGAATTAAAGAAAAATATTGTTCTATTGAAATAGAATATTTTTGTAATAAAGAAATAATATCTTTTTCTATTCCTAATGGCGAAGGTGATTTAATAATATTTTTAATATCATTAGATAATAACAAAACATTCGAAATCGAAGCTAAAAAATCATTATTTTTTAAATTCATAAATTTCTTTATAATAATAATATTATTAATAAATATAAAAAATAAAAAAAAAAAAATAATATTCAAAATATGCAAAAATTTTTTTCATTATTCACATTATTCCTCTTTTTAACATCCACAAAAAACGATGTTCCAGCAGACATAGTTTCAGACCTTCCAAACTACAACTATCATAATTTAATGTATTCAGGTTATTTAAAAGCCGGAACATATAAATATTTTCATTACATATATCATTTAGCTGATTCTGACCCGGAACACAAACCTTTAGTTTTATGGCTAAATGGCGGCCCCGGATGTTCAAGTTTAGATGGATGGGCGGCAGAACATGGACCAATGACTATTAAAACCGGGAGCGATGAATTTACAGAAAATGTATATAGTTGGAATAAGGTAGCTAATATGATATATCTCGAATCTCCTGGGGGGGTTGGTTTTTCATATATCGATAGTATGGTTGAGAGTGAAATTGCTGTTGATGATGAAATTACTGCGAGGGATAATTTAAATGCTTTGATTGATTTTTTTAATAAATTTTCTGAATTGAGAGACTATGATTTTTATATTGCTGGAGAAAGTTATGGGGGTATATATGTTCCCACTTTGGCGAGATTAATATTGAAATATAATGAAAATGTTTCAGCGAGTAAGAAAATAAAATTGAAAGGAATTTTGGTTGGAAATGGTGTTGCTGATTGGAATTACGATACTGAACCTGCGCTTTATGATTTTGTTTTTACACATCATTTAATTAGTTATGAATTGAGATTGCAATTTGTTGAATATTGTAAAAAAAATGTAGATAAAGAAAAATGTGATAAAATTAAAGAAAAAATCAATCAAAATATCGAAGGAATTAATATTTATGATATTTTACAAGAATGTCAAAATTCAACATCAAATGATAAAAATAATAATAATAATAATAATTTTTATTATAATTACGCTTCATGGATGTTTAAAAACAAAAAAAATAATAATAATTTCATAGAAATTATAAAAGATCAAAACATAAAAAAAAATTCATTAGAAATTCCATGTATAGATGTACGAAACATAACAAAATATTTAAACATTCCCGAAGTAAAATCCGCCCTTCACGTAAACCAAAACATAAACTTTGAATTATGTAGCGAAGCAGTAGCAGAAAGATATGGTATTTTAGGTCAAGGAAGTATATGGACATATCCTGAATTGTTAGGAAAAATACGTATATTAATCTTTTCAGGGGACACTGATTTAGCAGTGCCTTACAATGGAAATCAAGCATGGATTAAAAATTTGGGATTAGAAATTAAAAAACCTTGGGAACAATGGAGAGCATATGATGATGAAGAAAATGTCTCTGGTTATAGAATAGTATATGATGGACTTATATTTGCTACTGTGAAAGGAACAGGACATATGGTTCCTCAATGGAAACCTAAAGAAGCTTTGTATTTGTTTGAAAAGTTTTTAAAAAATGAAGAATTTTAATATTAAAAATAATTATTATTATTATTAATAATTAAAATTATTTATAATTTTTTTATAAATATTGAAATCCAGTTTTTGGATTGTATTTTATTCTATAATCATTAACTTCGAAATTAATGTTATTTAATAAGTCGCTTTTTAAATTATTCAAACAAAAACTATTATTATCAACAATATTATTATTATTATTATTATTAATATCATTATCATTAATATTATCATCATTATTATTATTTTCATGAATTGAATTATATTTTTCAACATCACATTCGAATTCCATGAATTTAATAATATTATAAAATTTTCCTTTGTTGCATTCAACAAACGGAAATCTTCCATCGCATGTTAAAATTCCATCTACTAATAATTGACATCTGTATTTTCCGGGTGTTAAATTTTCAAATGGAATGTATAAAATGAAAATTTTTCTTAAGGGGCACATATAAAAATTATATAAATCAAAATTATCATTTAAAAAATAATAAATGTTATTTTTTAAGAAATTGTTTGATTTATTATGAAAAATTTTAATTTGAACTGAATTTTTTGCGTAATAAGGATAAGTAATAAAATAATTTGATTTGTTTTTTGTTAAAATTTTTAATGTTAATTTATGTGTTAAATAAGTTTTTATAAAAAATTGAATTTTGAGCATTTTTTTTAAAAAGTTGTTTAAAATGTTTTCTAAAATTAAACCTTTTTTTAATAATAATTTTTTATGATATTTGTATTGAAATTTATAAATTTTTTTATAATATTTTTTACGTTCGTTTAAAATGAATTTTATAATAATGAATTTTTTGTAATGTTTTTTTATTAAAAATCTTCGAATGTTTTTTTGAATGTGAATTAATTTTTTTATTAAACGTTGTTTAATAATTTCATTAATCATTTGATTTAAAAGTCTTCGTGTTAAATAACCTAAATAATATTTTTGAATAATAATAATTTTTTTTATTTTTTGAAAAAGATAAATTTTATTATAATAATTAATTAATCTTCCATAATTAAAATTTTTTCTATTAAAATTTATAATTCCTTTATTATTAAATTTACTAAAATTTTCTTCAATTTCTGTTTTATGATTAATATTAATATTTATTATTATTTTTTCAAGAGAAAATTGAAATTCATTATTGAAAAATTTTTTATTTTTTATTAATTTTTTATATTTTAATGTTGATGATTTTAATTTCAAAATATTTTTATTATAATAATTTACAGCAGGAGTCAAACCAAAAATATTAATACAACGTTGAAATGTCATTGAATTCATTTTTCTATTCGCAAGTTTATTTAAAGAATCTTTCGAAAACGGATAATTTGATTTTATATATTCAAATTCCATTTTAATTATTATAAAAAAAGATTATTATAAACAAATCAAAAAAAAAATATTATAAAAAGAAAATAATAATAATAATAATATTTTTTATATTAAAAATTAATGTGTATTTTGAATTTTTTTCAAAAACTCCGAAAAATTTAAATATCCATCAAAATCCAAATCAGCTTCTTTAATCATTTGCATTAAATCCTCTTCAGTAGGACTTTCTCCCCAAACATATTGACCTAAAATGCTCATAACATCTCTTAATTCATCAATGGAAATTAAATCATCTAAATTTTTATCAAATAACTTAAAAGCTTCAATATATTCTTCTTCATTATCAAAATCTCTCATTTTTCTAGCCATTAATTGAATAAATTCCTTAAAATCAACAGTTCCGTTTCCTTCAATGTCAACTTCATTAGTCATTTCTTTTAATTGCTCAGGCGAAACAGGCTGACCCAAACTTATTAATAAATCGCCTAATTCTTTTAATGATAAATAACCATCTTCGTCTGTATCAAATGTTTTAAAAGCGTCTCGAAAATCACTAATAATTTCTTCGCTTAAATTTTGAGGGTTCATTTATTTTATTTATTTTTTTTATTATTTTTAATTTAATGTTTAGTAATCGTTCGAAATTACCAAAAAATGTTTTATTTAAAGACATTACGAATGTTAATGATGATCAATTTATTTTTTGTTTTAATTTTCCGGAATTTGAATATGATTTTTGTTGTGGATTTTCATTAAAAAACGGGTCGATTTTTTTATCTTTTTTATTTTTAATTTTTAGTATAATTTCATTATTAAATATTTTAAATTCAAATAAAAAATTTGAAATTTTTTCTTCGATTTTTTTAATAATAATTTATTCAATTTGTTTTTTATTAATTTTAATTTCAACTTTTAATTACAATTTTACATTAGCTTATTATGCGTATTTAATTTATACAATAATGTTAATATTAAATTTAAGCGAAATTTTAATTTCGACGATTTTTATTTTCTGCGGAATTTATGTTCCAAAAGGAAGAGAAAATGTTTTTATAAAAGGAATTAGTTTTCTTTTAATTGGAAGTTTGTATGTTGGAGTTTATGTTTATTTTTTATGGATTATTTTTTGTTATGTTATTCATTTGAAATACAATAGAATTGAATTAATTTGTGGAAATTTTTTAGAAAGTAAAGAATCAAGTAGCGAAAAAATTAAAGAAGATGAAGATTATAATTTATTACAAAAATAAAATATTATTATTATTATTTATATTAAGTGTTTTATTTTATGTATTTTTAATTATTTTTTTTTATTTAATTTTTATTTTTTTTTTTTTTAAGATTTTTTTACTATTTTTATT
>JAEEGK010024757.1_pt1 | contig 12407 bp, 16 predicted proteins | sample 8958771 | NCBI WGS metagenome assembly JAEEGK01 (sample SAMN16246547, study PRJNA631951) | gut metagenome | biome: gut microbiome; feature: rumen; material: SC-attached | host: Bos | place: Iran: Karaj | collected 2018-10 | reverse complement strand
CCATAATCCCTAGCAAAACTACGAAATCATAACCGCATGTACTAAACAATAACGATGTTTAACATCAGACATTTAGAACATTTTCTATAGTCTGATGCAAAGGTAAGAGAGGTACTTAGGTATGACGGCTGCTATGACTCAGGCACCTGTCTTAGAAATTCCCACGGCTATTTTGTGCATAAATAGAACAAATTGAATAGACAAATTTATGAAAAAGACAATGTTATGGATGCTCGCCGCCATCCTCATTTGCGGCGCAAGCGTATTCACGGCGTGACACAAGAGGGACAGTCCCTTTTGTGAGTAGTCGCTGGGACAGGTACTTGGGTATGACGGCTGCTATGACTCAGGTGCCCCCGTGACTAGGAGGAATCATGTGCGGATGGCGATCGGCTGTCCGCACTTTTTTCTGAAAAAGCTTGGAAGATTGGAAAACTTATCGTAAATTTGCACCCAGAAACATAAAAGAAACAATTATGGCGACATTAGTATTACATATTCCCGACGAAAGTCTCGTCCAAAAAGTGAAGCAGGCCTGCAAGATGTTGGTAGGTGTGGCTTCGGTGAAGGTACAGAAGGATGCCAAGCCAAAGGAGTATGATATCACCAAAACGGCAGGTTACCGTGAAGCTATGGATGACGTGAAGAACGGTCGTGTTTATCACGCCGACAGCGTGGACGACATGTTTAAGCAAATACTTGGCTGAGGTATGTATAGCATCGACTATACCAAGCGTTTCGAGAAGGACCTGAAACGTTGCAAGAAACGCGGACTGGATATGCAACTTATACAGGACGCTGTGGCGTTGCTTGCTGCTACTGGCACGCTGCCCGCACAGTATCGTCCGCACAAGTTGTCGGGCGACATGGACGGACAATGATAGATCACGGGACGGTTCTTTGATCTGTTCCCCAAAGATGAGAATAGGAAACGGAAGTCCGCGCGGCTTCCGTTTTTTCGTCCGAGACCCTCTCTTATCCCCCTGCGTAGGGGGAAGAAGGATAAAAAAGTAGGGGAAATAATAAAAATAGTTATAAAATAATTTGGATGGTAACTAGAAAATAGTTACATTTGCACCCAAATTTCAGTTACAAATGGGTACAAAAGAAAAATTAAGAAACCGTTTTCTGAAGATGCCATCGGATTTCACTTTCGATGAGATGCAACGATTATTGGAAGGATATGGTTACGAAAAGAGCAATAAAGGGAAGACCTCAGGATCTCGACTGATATTCAAGAATGGTAACAAGCGCCCTATCATGCTCCATAAGCCTCATCCTGGCAATATCGTAAAGGAATATGCCATGAAGCAGGTATTTGATGATTTGAAAGAAGCAGGTTTTATAAAAGAAGAGGATTGATTATGAATTCAATGACTTATAAAGGCTATTTAGGCTCTGTAGCCTATAGCGAGAAAGATCAGGTGTTCTTCGGTAAGATTGAAGGCATCAATGGTTTGGTAAACTTTGAGGGTGAAAGTGTGAAAGAACTCACTGAAGCCTTTCACGAGGCTGTCGACGATTATCTGGCTTACTGCGAAGATGAAGGCATTGAGCCTGATAAGAGTTATACGGGAGTCCTCAATGTACGTCTGACACCATCCATTCATCGACAGATAGCGATGTTAGCCCGCCAAGCCGGATTAACCATCAATGCATACATTAAGGACACTTTAGAGAAAAGAATCAAGACTGCAGCGATTTTGATGTAGTCATGGGGACACCTGGGTATGGGTGCCTGTTTTCATGGCTGCCCTGGCTGGATGGCTGTGCTACTGGAGCCAGTCCCCGCACTCATTGTGAGGTGATCTGCAAATAATTCATAAATTCCCGATGGTCTGAAAGGATTGTCGGGAATTCTTTGTACCTTTGCAGTACAAATATAATTATCAAAACATTAATAATATAGTAATTATTCAGCTTATGACAACAAAGAAAAAGTATGAGAAGCCCTCGATGAAGGTATTCCCGTTGAGACGAAAGCCGCAGCTGCTGGTTGGCAGCTACACTACTACCGCCACCATGAATGACGAGTGGACTGAGGAGAACATCTGATCCCCCAGCGATCCGAGTATTAACAATTAAAAAAAGAAGAAGAACAATGAATACAAAGATTATCTTCAAGGCGCTGGCATTTGCTATGCTGATGCCAACAATGCTGCTAACCACTGCTTGCAGCAACGAGGACGATGTTGTAAACAACGCCGTGAACTCTCAGACCGTTGCCCATAAGGGCTATGCTCTGCCCGTAACCGTGAATGTAACCCATGAGGGCGACGCCACTACCCGCGCCACGTTTGACGGTAGTAAGCTTGCCTTCAGCGCAGGCGACCAGCTGTTTGTGGGTGGCAATTATGATGATTGGGATAAAAGATTTGCCGGTACGCTGGATTATGACGCAGAATCTGGAAAATTCAAAGGCACCATCTATACCCAAGATGATACTTACAAAACATACGAAGAACTTTTCGGGAATTCTGATTATACCATCGCCACGCTGCTGCCTGCCGGCTACAAAGACCATGGCTATTTAGTTATTAATACCAATGATCCTGATGTACAATATGACGATTTTGTTGAAGAAAGTAACGAATATACTCTTGCCACCTCGAAGGCTGATGGTGTAGCGCAGTTCAGCTATGAGAAATCGTACAATTATAACGATGGCTTTGCCCTAAGTCCCGAAAATGCCATTCTCAACTTCACCATCACCGGTCTGGCTGCCAGCACCAGTGTTAATGTGTCTTTAACGAGTATGGCATATAATATTACCGGGACTGTAACAACAGATGCTTCTGGCAATGCAACATTTGCTGCGGGTATTATGGCCGGATTAAATTTACAACCATTTAGCCTGACCGTGGGCGGCAAAAATATCACCATCGTCAGCAGCGATAAGGTGGTCGAAGAAGGCAAGATTTACAACATCGCCAGGAATGCTCTCATCGTCAACCCCGCTGTGGGACAGGTCATCGGTAACGACGGCAAGAACTATGCTGATGCCGCCGCTGCTACTTCAGCAGGCGCAACCGCCGTGGCCAAGATTGTCTATGTGGGCAGCGACAACGGCGAGGCCGCTCCTTACAACCATGGCTTGGCTCTGGCCCTGAGCGATGCAAATGGTGGTAGTTCTTGCAAGTGGAAGACATCGCAAGCTGATGCTGGCCATACCAAGCAGACCAGCAACACTTTCACAGAAGAGAGCGGTCTGCAGTACAATGCAATGCACAACTCCGAAATAGATAATTATCCTGCCTTCAAGGCTGCGATAGCCAATAATGGTACTGCAGCGCCTACGGGCTGTTCTGCATGGTTCCTGGCTTCAGGCTATCAGTGGAAGAAGATGGCTGGTGCTGCAGGTCTTAGTAACGTCTACTGGTCGTCGTCGGAGCGCGATGCCTCCAAAGCGTGGGCCTTCATAAACGGCAGCACTTGGGCCCAAATCAATAAGGACAATACCTGCCGAGTTCGTGCCTGCCTCGCTTTTTAACCTATTTATATCACGGTTACAGACCCTCTGAAGTAGTCATGGGGACAGATTCTGTCTTAATCTCCAAATAAAAGAGAAGAAAAATAGAACATATTAACAAACATTATCCGTTTGACATTTAAAAGCATAATTATCTTGTCCTGTTTCATAGCCAATATGGAGCAGGACATTTTTCTGGATATGTTTTTTGCTTTTTTCTTTGCTGTCTCAGAGAATTTGTTTACCTTTGCAGCCATCAAGGGAAGTCACTGGCGCAACTTGCCAAAGGTACTATCTCGTGTGGCTGTGTTTCGAGACGCGGCCACTTTTGTTAGAAAGGGGGATTTCCGTGGATACAGAGGGACGGTTCTTTTGTTATATGTTCCCCTGGATACAGAGGGACGTTTCTTTTGTTACATACCCAAGTGCGGATGGCGATCGGCTGTCCGCACTTTTTTCTGAAAAAGCTTGGAAGATTGGAAAACTTATCGTAAATTTGCACCCAGAATCATTAAATAGTTACAATTATGTGTACCATAACGTTAGAATACAATCAGAGCAACGCCCTTGCACGGCGCAAACTAGCCGCATTGCTAGCAACGGGGCTATTTGTACAGAAGGCTGTCAGTAATGATCAGCCGACTGAGGAAGAGTTGCAGGTCCACCGCGAACTGAGGGATGCAGCCCTTGAACATTCTCGCAAGTCTATGGCTCCCATAATTGCCCGCTACCTATGAAATACCATCAGAGAGACATCGTCGAGGTGAGTTTTCTCTTTCCCGATGGCACTTTTAAGCCCCATCCCGCCATCATTGTTTCAAACGATGAGTTGCAGGAGGACGAGGACGGAATGTTCTACCTCGTGCTCATCACATCAAACGACTGGCTCAATCCTCAGTATTCCTATAAGTTGACCGATGATATGGTAGAAGGCTTTTCCTTCTCTAAGCCCAGTCTCGTAAAGTGTCAGATTCTTACGGGCAATATCGAGCGTGATGTTCAGCGTCGCCTCGGCAGTATCAAGCAGAAATACTTCGACGAGATCGTCGACAAAATTATCGTATCAATCTTTTAGGAAACTCGGGACACACAAGGGTCTGGAACCTCTGTGACCTCATAAAGATCATTTAACGAAAGATTTCCCGGAAAACATGCTCGAATGAGCGGGAAATTTCATACTTTTGCAGCTGGTTATATCAACCAGAGGAAACTCACCCCAAACTGAGTATTTCTGAAATGGAGGAAGACAAACAATTGCCAAAGACAAGTGGCGGTTGTGAGGCGGACGTGTCACCCACAAAGGCCGGTTCAGAGAGCAGCCCCACGGCGGCTCTCTGCATGAAGATGATGGCCATTGCGGCCTCTCGGGGCGACACGGACTACACGGAGCATGTGGCCACCGACACGATGATCGCCCTGCTCCAGAGCGGCATGCCACAGGAGGCGATGATGATGTCGAACGCAGTCCTGAGCGTCCGCCAGCAGAAGCTCGTGGAACGGCAGCAGCTCGAACAGCGCCAGACGGCAGCCCTGCAGCAGCAGATGAACCTGAACCTCACCGGCAGCAACCTGGCGGTGGAACAGCTGAAGGCCGACAAGGTGACAGACATACACCACAATGACACAGTAAACTTTAACGATCAAGATGGAGGTAAAAGGTAATTTCATCAATTACGGCTCATACGTAGACGTACACGACAACGACGTGGTAAACCTGACGATAGACAAAGGGAAGGTGAAAGTGGACAAGGCGGAACTCACCAGTACAACCACCGCCGCGGAGGCCGACAAAGAGGAGGAGTCGCATGAGACCGGCGAACCCGAGCCCTGCGAGGCCGAGACCTTTGCCGACCGGGTGAAGGCCATCATACGGAAGGCGGCAGAGAAGAACGGACAGCGGATCGAAAGTCACGCGCGCGGAAATGCGGGTACATATATCTATCGTATAGACGCCGACGCCTTCTGCAAGGCGATGGACGACATGGTGAGCATGCACGGCGCGAAGCTGAAGGCATTCCTGGGCGGCACGATGCAGAACGTGCAGGTGACGAAGGTATGCTTCTTCATCGGACAGGTGATCAGCCGACAGGTCATCAACGACTCGCAGCTGCAGATGGCCGACATGTTCTTCGCCTTTGAGCCGTTCTACAAGCTCACTACCGTCCAGAGCCGACTGAGCGTGAAGCGCTGTACGGACGAAGAAAACGTCATGCTGGGCACTTTTGAGGGGCTTCTGAGGAAACATAAGTCCTGACTTACGCTGACTTATTTTCAAGTTATTCAGAGTTATCCAGTAAAGCTTTGATTTTCAGCCGTTTGCTGAGAAAAAGTTTTGCTGGATAACTTTGTTTTTATCCATTGTTATTCAGAATCTTTGCACCAGAGATTTCAAATGAGTCTCTGGTAACAGTTTTTATTCACTTCATTAACAAAAAACATTTATGGCAAAGATTCAAGAAGAAGTGCTGGAGTCGGCTCAGCTGACAGACACACAAGAGGAGAGACTGAGAAACGAGGCGTATCAGATGACACAGATGCTGCACCACCTGGCCCCATGGATTGAGAAGACCGACGGCGAGGAGGTGTTCGGCGACTGGATGCAGGCACTGCCGGTGACGATGATGATGAAGCTGCTGGGGCTTTGGCTCACGGAGGAGAGCCGACACCGACTGCAGAAGATGCTCGACTTCTATCATCCCGTGGACCGTGCGGCGATGGCCTATGCGCTGGTGGTGTATGTGATGACGGGCACGAGGATGACCTTCAAGAGCGCCGTGGCAAAGCATCACTACAAGCTCGCCTGCCAGATGCTGAAGGACGACATGCCGACACTGATGTTCGCCGGACACATGCGGTACATGATCAGAAGGTACGGACCGAAGAAGACAAGAATTAAGAGTTGAGAGTTAAGAGTTGAGAGTTAAGAGTTGAGAGTTGAGAGTTGAGAGTTATGAGGACAACGGACAAATTATTGAGAAAGCTGATGGAGCTGGAAGGGCTGAGGTTAGAAGCCTACCGGGATGCAGCGGGAGTGGTGACGATCGGCTACGGCCACACGAAGGACGTGGAGATGGGCGACAAGATCAGTCCGTGGTGGGCGAAGGAGCTGCTCGTGAACGACATCCGGGAGGTGGAGGAACAGGTGAGGGCGCTGGGCGTCGCAAGGACGGAGGCGCAGCTGGACGCGCTCGTGTCGTTCGCCTTCAACCTGGGCATCGGGCGGCTGAAGAACTCCACACTGCTAAGGTTCATCAGGGAACAGCGCAACATGCGGGAGATCAAGCGGGAGTGGAACCGCTGGGTGTTCGCCGGCGGCCAGCGCCTCAAAGGCCTCGAACGCCGTCGCGCATGGGAAGCCAAGAGATTCTTTGAATAGGTCATACAGGCCTGCGAGAGAGAGGAAAAAAACTATGATAAAAAAGTATATTTTACTATTAAACGCTATCGAACTGTTGGAGAAGATAGCAGGTGGCAAGAGAGTGCCAGGCGTTCTGTATATAGACGAGGAGACGGGCAGACTGACATTCAAGGCGTACAACCGCAAGCCTTACGTCCGCAAGAAAGACCTTCTGGTGAAGAAGCTGCCGTGGGGCTGGGTCAGGGAGTCGCTGGAGCGCATCAAGGTGTTCGGCAGTTTCCCCAAGGACTACGGGACGGCCACGATGATCGGACTGCTCGAAGAGCACGCCAAGGACGCGAAGGAGGCACTGATCGACCGCGAACTGGACCTGATAGAGTTCTGCTAAATTTCCGAGAACAGTAACAAACCTTAATGATTAACTATATCTATATGGACAGGAGCGGGCATAAGAAGGCCCGCCCTGTCAAGACGAGGAAAGAGTATTTCGCCATCCGCAATACGGAGGCCAACATCAGGAACTTCCGCCTGGCACGCGACGGGGACAAGAAGGCGAAGGCGAAGCTGAAACAGTTCAACTACAACGACCTGCTGCCCGACGGGGTGCTGAAAGGCTGCTGCCACAGCGCCTCGACCTTCGCCCACGACATCGACTGCGGCAAGGAGGAGGCATGCAGGGAGATCGCCCAACGACTGCTGGCGAAGAAGGACGAGATCGGCCTGCTGGAACTGACGGTGTCGAGCGGATGGGGACTGCACGCCGTGTGCCGGCGGGAGCCGGGGAAGACAATCTTAGAGAACCAGGTGAGACTGGCGACGGTGACCGAGACGGAGATGGACACGAGCGCCCACGACCAGCCACGGGTGATGTACACAGGGCCTGCGACGGATGATGTGCTGCTGTATCTGGACGATGCCATCTTCGAGGAGGGGCTGACGGAGGAAGAGAGCGCCAAAGAGTATGCAAGGCTGAAGGAGCGTGAGAAGCAGGGCAAGGAGGATGTGCCGAAAGGCGCGAAAAAAGCGAACAAACACTATCGGCCGTGGGAAGAAGCATCGGACAAACAGCATCGGACGAATATAAAAGCATCGGACAAACACGGACTAACACGGACTAATAATTCCGATGCAGAAAAAGAAGTCCGAGACAGTCCGAGACAGTCCGATGCTGAAAAAGAAGTCCGAGACAGTCCGAGACAGTCCGATGCAGAAAAAGAAGTCCGAGACAGTCCGAGACAGTCCGATGCTGAAAAAACCTTCCGGGGCGTGCCGTATAGTGAGATTATTGCAGAATGGTGGCGCAGGAACGGCGGAGAGCCGCAGGAGGGAGAAAGGAACGTGAAGCTGTATCAGCTGGCGGTGAACCTCAGGGCCATCTGCGACAACAGTCCGCAACTGCTCATGCAGGTGATGCCACGGCTGGAACTCGACGAACAGGAAATGCAGGGCATCGTGGAGTCGGCCTGCAAGGAACCGCCCAAAGGCATCAGCAAAATGATGCAAGGGATTGTGGCGAAACTTCTTCCAGAGGCGGTTCAGGCCACCCCTAGCCCCTCCTACTCTGGAGGGGAAATCGACACCCTGCTGTGGAAATGGGGCGAGCAGATAGAGGCGATGATGGAGGATTATCCGCTGATCCGTGATATCTGCAAGGGACTGAAAAGGAACCAGTATCCGGCGGCGCTGTTCGTGGGCGGCGGCCTGATGATGACCTTGATGACAAGGTGTACGTACAGGTTCTACCACCGTCCGGAGGAGCTGAGAAGACTGAACAACTCGACGCTGATCATCGGCGACCCTGCGAGTGGAAAGTCGTTCGCCACGAGGCTGTTCAAACTATTGGCTGCACCCATCGTCGCGGCCGACAAGAAGGGCAAGGAAGCCATCAACGCCTATCGCGAGGAGATGAAGACGAAGGGTGCGAACAAGGAGAAGCCCAAGAAGCCGAAGGTGGTGGTCAGGGTGCATCCGGCAAGAACCTCCAATGCCCAGTTCATCCAGGACATGGTGAATGCGGTGGAGATTGTCGATGGCGTGGAGATGCAACTGCACATGCTCACCTTCGACACGGAGCTCGACAACACCGTGACGGTGCAGAAGGGCGGCTCGTGGATCGACAAGCAATCGATGGAGCTGAAAGCCTTCCATAACGAGGAAGACGGACAGGCCTATTCGAACGTAGACTCGATCTTCCAGGACTTCTTTGTAACGTGGAATTTTATTTACACCGGCACGCCTATCGCCCTGAAGAAGAAGGTGAACGAGCAGAACTTCGGAAGCGGCCTGGCCACGCGTCTGACCTGCATCCCGCTGCCTGCAACGAACTTTGAGATGATGGAGCGCGAGGAACGTCTGGACTTCGCGAGTGACGAACGGCTCAAGACCTGGGCATTCAAACTCGACAGGATGAAGGGTGAGTTGTCTGTTCAGAAGCTCGTCGATGAACTCTATGACTGGACGGCGCGCCGTATGGAGGACGCCAAGGAGAACGACTCGAGGGCAGACGAGATGCTGCTGAAGCGCTGCGCCTACCACGGTCTGAACTTCGCCACGCCGTTTATCGTGATGCGCCACTGGGACCAGATGCATCAGGACGGTGACTACTGGTGCGGGGAGTTCGAGACGGACGATGTGGACTGGCGGCTGGCCGAGCTGCTGACGAATATCCAGTATGCCTGTCAGCGTCACTATTTCGGTGCCCTGGCAGAGACCTACTTCGACAACAAGACGCGTGAGGCATCCATCAACGTGCAGCGTCGGCAGAAGACCATCGAGGCGTTCTCACGGCTGCCGGAGGAGTTCACCAATGAGGATGTGATGCGGTGCTTCAACCTGAGCAGTGCCGGGGCAGCCCGCAGTAAGACACGTCGGCTGATGAAGGATCACCTGATCGAGAAGACGGCCGATGAGACAGCGGAGGGCACCCAGATAGCAGTCTATCGGAAGACTGGGAAAATGATGATGTAGCGTGCCACGAGTGCCGCGTGCCATGCGTGCCATTTGGTAAAATAGACAGGAAAAGAAATGCGCCATGGTTACGGATTATTCCGATGCCATGACGCTTGTTTTGGAGGGGAAGAGGTTACTACAGGTCGTTGTAGTTCTGGACATCGAAGGTCGAGGTGCGCATGTCACCCGTCTCGAAGCCCTTCTTCAGCCAACGCTTGCGCTGGTCACTGGTACCGTGAGTGAACGACTCTGGAGTAGCACGGCCCTGGGCCTTCTTCTGCAGCCAGTCGTCGCCGATGGCCTTGGCCAGCTCAAGTCCCTTTTCCAGGTCACCGTACTCCATCGAGTGGTTCATGGCATCCTCGTAGTGGGCCCACACGCCGGCATAGTAGTCGGCCAGCAGCTCCAGGCGGACGCTGATCTTGTTGGCGCTCACCTTATCGGTGGAGTTCATAGCCTGATGGGCCTTCGAGAGGGTACCCGTCAGATATTCCACGTGGTGACCGATCTCATGGGCGATGACGTAGGCATAGGCGAAGGTGTTGCCATCGACGCCCAGCTGGCGCTTCATCTGGGTGAAGAACGACAGGTCGATGTAGAGTTTCTGGTCGCCGGAGCAATAGAAGGGTCCTACGGCTGCCGTCGCATTACCGCAGGCAGAGTTCACCTGATTGGTGAAGAGCACGAGCGTGGGGCTGGTATAGGTTCCTCCCATCTTCTCGAACACGGGTCCCCAGACATCCTCCGTCGAAGCGAGGATCTTCTTGCAGTCGCTGGCCAGAGCCTGTTCCTCCTCCGTGAAGTTCTCCTCGCCAACGGTCTCCGTCCTCTGAGCCATCTGCTCCTGGGCGGCCTGCAGACCTGCTGAGAGGGGATCGCCGCCACTCATCCAGGCGAACAATGCAGCGATGATGACTGCGCCGATACCACCACCGGCCACTGCTTTTCCACTAATTCCTCTGCGGTCTTCCACGTTGGAACTTTCTCTTCTTCCGTCTAATTTCATAATCTTTTGGTTTTTAAGTTTATAATGTTAATGTTCAACTCTCAACTGTCAACTCTCAACTCTCAACTCTCAACTCTCAACTCTCAACTCTCAACTACCTCACCGTCATATGGAAACAGCCCTGTTTCACCTCGTACTTGATGTAGCAGCGTCCCTCCTCCCGCATATCGCGGAGCACTTCGGAGAGCACCCACTTCAGGGTATCGTTACGCACCTCGCGGCGACGAGGGCCGTCAGGATTCTCGACCGTCTTATAGCGATTGTAGCAAATGTCGAAGGTGGTGCCGTAGAGGTGGCAGGAGTTCTCCGTGGCATTGCCGTTCCTGCGGCGCAGCTTCGCCACATCCTCCTGCGAGCGGAGCACGCTGGTGACGATGATCTTATGCAGGGGCACGCCCTTGACATAGAGGCTGTCGAAGAAGGCCTGTCCGATGTCCTGCAGCAATACGGCTGCACGGGGCACGAGATAGGGAATGCTCGAATAAAGCGGATCGACGTGGTAGTAAGGATTGGAGCCCACATAGACGAGCTCCCGTTTGCGCGACTCGGCATCGGCACGGTTCCCCACGGGCGTCACTCCCCATTGGTTGGCAGCCGTCAGCTGCAGACCGTTGGTATCGGGGAAGGCTTCCCGGTAATTGGGAACGGAGCGGATGGGGTTATGGCGGGCCTTGAGAACAGGCTTCGGGGGCACAGCCGCCACGGGCTGGTCGTCCACAGGCGTCACCTCGTGGCCTTTGGCCACCTGAGGGAACATCCATCTGACGCAGGCAAGCACCAGAACGACGGCTACAAACCCTGTCAAATATCTATTTTTGGTCAGTTTCATGAACATTTTCTCTTTTCGGGTACAAAGTTACAAACTTTTTTCGTATCTTTGCAGCCAAAAAGAAAAAAATATTCAGATTGACTGAGAAACATATCATATTAGAGGATATAGACCCCGTAACATTCTATGGGGTTGGCAACGTACATCTCCAGATGCTGCGCTCGCTCTATCCTAAGCTCAGGATAGTAGCCCGCGACAATGTGATACGCATCTTAGGCGACGAGGAACAGATGGCGGCCTTTGAGGAGACGGCCGAGAAACTGCGTCAGCACGTCGTGCGCTTCAATGCCCTGAAGGAAGAGGATATCCTCGACATCGTGAAAGGAGGGCGCGGAGGCAGAGAGATGCCCGACGATGTGGTGTGCTACTCGATGTCGGGCCGCCCCATCAAGGCGCGGACGAAGAACCAGCAACGGCTCATAGAAGCCTATGAGAAGAACGATATGGTGTTCGCCGTGGGGCCTGCCGGCACGGGTAAGACCTACCTCTCAATAGCCCTGGCCGTAAAGGCTCTGAAAGAGAAGACGGCCAAGAAGATCATCCTTTCGCGACCCGCTGTGGAGGCAGGCGAGAAACTAGGTTTCCTGCCCGGCGACATGAAGGACAAGATCGACCCCTACCTGCAGCCGCTCTACGATGCCCTGGAGGACATGCTGCCGCAGGTGAAGTTGCAGGACATGATGGAGAAGCACGTCATACAGATTGCGCCGCTGGCTTTCATGCGAGGCCGTACGCTCAGCGATGCCGTGGTGATTCTCGACGAGGCCCAGAACACGACGCCCGCCCAGATCCGCAT
>JAEEGK010024755.1_pt1 | contig 12409 bp, 4 predicted proteins | sample 8958771 | NCBI WGS metagenome assembly JAEEGK01 (sample SAMN16246547, study PRJNA631951) | gut metagenome | biome: gut microbiome; feature: rumen; material: SC-attached | host: Bos | place: Iran: Karaj | collected 2018-10 | reverse complement strand
GCCATGCTGAAGCAGGACCTCGACCTCATCGAGAGCCTTGGCATGCTAGAGGCGGTGAAATCGATTCTTTGATTTATAGCAACGGACTAAAGGACTAAAACGACTCTTTCAAAAGTCCTTAAGTCGTGTAGTCCGTTGCAAAATACAACTTACTATCTTGGCAGAAGTAATTGAAATAAAGGGGGCGAGGGTTAACAACCTCAAGAACATCAATGTGAAGATCCCCCGCAATACATTTACAGTAATTGCCGGAGTCAGTGGCTCCGGCAAATCATCTTTGGCCTTTGATACGCTGTATGCCGAAGGTCAGAGGCGTTATGTAGAGAGCTTGTCGAGCTATGCACGTCAGTTCCTGGGTAGGATGAACAAGCCGGAGTGCGACTATATCAGAGGTATTCCGCCCGCCAGCGCCATTGAACAGAATGTGATATCCAGAAACCCACGCTCTACGGTGGGAACCACGACTGAGATTTACGAATACCTGCGACTGCTCTTTGCCCGAATCGGACACACCTACTCTCCCATCAGCGGCTGCGAGGTGAAGAAGCACTCGACAGAGGATGTGGTGAAACAGGTGATGGCGTACTCAAAGGGCACGAAGTTTGTGGTGCTGGCGCCTGTCCATGTGGCTGAAGGCCGCACGATGGAGCAGCAGCTGAAGGCGTATCTGCTGGAGGGATTCGTGAGGATATTCGTAAAGGGGGAGTTTCTGAGGATTGATGATTACCTCGAGACGGACGATTGTTCTGACGAGATATACCTCGTCATCGACCGCATGAGTGTGGATGACAGCAAGGATGTGATAGCGCGACTGGTGGACTCGGCTGAGACAGCCTTCTATGAGGGTGGCGGAGAGATGCGCCTGATGTTTCTGCCCTCGAACATCACCTACGACTTCTCGATGCGTTTCGAGGCCGACGGGATGACCTTCGAGGAGCCCAGCGATCAGATGTTCTCATTTAACTCGCCAGCGGGGGCCTGCCCAACGTGTCAGGGTTTCGGGCGCATCATCGGCATCGACGAGAAGCTGGTGATTCCCAACACGACGCTATCGGTGTATGACGGTTGCGTGGTGTGCTGGCACGGCGAGAAAATGAAAGAGTGGCAGCAGTGGTTTATCCGTCATGCCGCCATCGACAACTTCCCCATCTTCGAGCCCTACATGAACCTGACGCAGCAGCAGAAAGACTGGCTGTGGCACGGACTGCCCTCTGATAAGGGCGCTAAGGAGAAACCCTGTATCGACGAGTTCTTCAAGATGGTGGAAGCCAGTCAGTATAAGATACAATACCGCGTGATGCTGGCACGCTATCGCGGCAGAACCACCTGTCCGACCTGTCACGGTACGCGTCTGAAGCCTGAGGCTGACTACGTGAAGATTGGGGGCAGAAGCATCACCGACCTCGTGCAGATGCCTGTGGTGAGGCTGAAGGAGTGGTTCGACCGCCTGGAACTCGACGAGCACGATGCTGAGGTGGGAAAGCGCCTTCTGACGGAGGTGAAAAACCGACTGCAGTTCTTGCTCAACGTGGGACTTGGCTACCTGACACTCAACCGTCTGTCGAACTCACTCTCGGGTGGTGAGAGTCAGCGCATCAACCTATGTACCAGTCTCGGAAGCTCGCTCGTGGGCTCGCTCTATATCCTCGATGAGCCCAGTATCGGACTGCATGCCAGAGATACCAATCGTCTGATCAATGTACTGAAGGATCTGCAGGATCTGGGAAATACCGTTGTGGTGGTGGAGCACGATGAGGAGATCATGCGTGCAGCCGACTATCTGATAGATATCGGCCCCGATGCAGGGCGCCTGGGCGGAGAGGTTGTGTTTCATGGCAACGCAAAGGATATCATTTCCTCGAAAGGTTCCAAGAGCTACACCGTGAGGTATCTCTTAGGTGAAGAGACCATCGACGTGCCGAAGAGTCGCCGCCCCTGGAACCTGCACATCGATATCAAGGGTGCCAGGATGAACAACCTGAGAGGCATCGACGTTCAGTTCCCACTCAATGTGATGACGGTAGTGACTGGTGTCTCGGGTTCGGGCAAGTCGAGTCTGGTAAAAGGTATCCTCTACCCTTCCCTCAAGCGTCATCTGGGAGAGGTGTGCGATGCGCCAGGCGAGTATCTCGGCATCGCTGGCGACATCAATGCCATCAAGCATGTGGAGTTTGTGGATCAGAACCCCATCGGCAAATCCACCCGCTCAAATCCCGCGACGTATGTGAAAGCCTATGACGCCATCCGCGACCTCTTTGCCGAACAGCCCTTGTCGCAGCAGATGGGATTCACCGCCCAGCACTTCTCATTCAATACCGACGGCGGACGCTGTGAGGAGTGTAAAGGTGCTGGTGTGATCACGGTAGAGATGCAGTTTATGGCCGATCTCGTATTAGAGTGCGAGGCCTGTCACGGACATCGGTTCAAGCACGAGATTCTCGACGTGAAGTTTGAGGGAAAGAATATCGACGACGTGCTGAACATGACGATATCGGAAGCCATTGAGTTCTTCAACACTCATAAGAAAGATACCATCGTGAAGCGGCTGAAGAGTCTGGAGGATGTGGGACTGGGCTATATCAAACTGGGACAGAACTCATCGACCCTCTCCGGCGGTGAGAACCAGCGCGTAAAACTGGCTTACTTCATCGGGCAAGAGAAGCAGGAGCCGACACTCTTTATCTTCGACGAGCCGACGACGGGACTACACTTCCACGATATCCACAAACTGCTGGAGGCCTTCAACGCACTGATAGCACGAGGACACACCATCCTCATCATCGAGCATAACATGGAGATCATCAAATGTGCCGACTATGTGATAGACTTAGGGCCTGACGGCGGCGACAAGGGTGGCGCGCTGGTGGCTAAAGGCACACCCGAAGAGATTGCCCAATGCCAGAAGAGTCTCACAGGACAGTTCCTGAAACCGAAATTAAACCTTTAAGACATTGAGTCAGCGTCAACTATACATCAGAGCCATACTCATCTGCCTACTGACACTCAGTATGCCGACAGCTATGTTTGGTGCTAAGAAAGACTCGCTGATACTGGGTAAGATATACGAATACCGGTATCTGAACATCAGTAATGTAGCCAATCTCGAGGATAACGTGTATGCAAAGATCCGTTTCAATGTTGAGAAGCGCAACGCCATCCTCTGGCTCATCCCCTCGATGTATGTGCTCGCCAAAGACCCCAGGGAATATATCCGCGAATCGTACAGCAATATCGTTTACAAGAATGAGCACGACTTCGAAGTCAAGAAACAGCTGGTGACGGGAACTATCCGCAGAAACCGCAAGGCGATGCCCATCATTATCGAATACAACACCCCCGACCTCTACGGCATCACCCTTTACGAGAACTACATGCTGTCGCCCTTCCATCCCCACAACAGAGTATATTATCGCTATAAGCAATACCTGCAGGGGGACGGAAACACCCGACTGGAGTTCAAGCCGAAGATCTTCAACACCCAGCTGGTGAACGGCTTTGCCATCGTGGAGACCAATACGGGGCGTATTATCCGTACAGTGCTAAATGGTGAGTTTGATATGGTATCGTTCTGTTCCGACGTGAAACAAGGTACAGATGGTGCCTTCGGACTGATGCCAGCGCAATGCACCACAGCCGCCACCTTCAAGTTTATGGGTAACAGGGTATCTACCGTGTTCAACTCTTTCTACCATCAGCCTACCATCCTGCCTGACAGCATCGATGAGCGCAGAAGCAAAGAGCTGATTGATTCGTTGCGCCCCGATCCACTGGCAGAAAGCGACAAGCGTATCTATGAGGCACAGGAAGCACAAAGGAAAGCTGCCGAAGCCGACACCACCGAGCATAAGGAGAATAAGCTGAGAGACTTTCTCTGGCACTCTGTGGGCGATAACCTCGTGACACCACTGGCAGCAGAGTCGAAGGATGCGGAATTCCGCTTGTCACCCATCATCAATCCCCTATATGTGCGCTATAGCGGCAGCAAAGGTCTGTCTTATAAGATAAGATTCTGGTTGCGGTACAGGTTCAATGATCACCGTTATCTGACGCTGGAGCCAACGTTCGGTTACAACTTCAAGCAGCGGCAGTTCTACTTTACCGCGCCTCTGAGAATGACCTATAACCCGAAGCGTAATGGATATGCCGAGATTGTCTGGGGTAACGGTAACCGCATCAGCAATTCCACCGTACTGGATCAGATCAATCATGAGCATGGAGACTCCCTCCATTTTGACGAGCAAGATGCGGATAAGTTTACCGATAACTTTGTTGAAGTGAAGAACAACATCATGCTGTTCGACTGGTTTGATCTCGAGACTGGTCTCGTGTACCATCAGCGTAAGGCTGTCAACAAAGGGCTGATGGAGAAATACGATAAGCCAACGGAATACCGAAGCTTTGCACCGAAGTTCGTATTTAAGTTCTACCCCTGGCTGGATAAAGGACCTACGCTCACTGCCACCTACGAGCGAAGCATCAAGAATGTGTTTGACTCGAACCTGCAATATGAGCGCTGGGAGCTTGACGGACAATGGAAGATGAGAATCCGCGGTCTGCGCATACTGAACATCAGACACGGCTACGGTTTCTATACCAACAAGAGCGACAACTACTTCATGGACTACTCGAACTTCAGGGAAAACAATCTGCCTGAAGGCTGGAACGACAAGTGGAGTGGTGACTTCCAGTTGCTCGACGGCAGAATCTACAATGAATCGAACTTCTATTTCCGCAACAACGTGTCGTTTGAGTCTCCCCTGCTCTTCGCCACGTGGTTGCCTTACGTAGGCAAATATATCGAGAAGGAGCGCCTCTACTTCAGCAATGTAGTTGTGCAGGACACACGCCCCTACTTCGAGTTCGGTTACGGTTTCACCAACCGTTATGTATCCTTGGGCTTTTTCGTCAGCTTCCTGAATACGCAATTCCAGAAAGCAGGTATCACTTTTGACTTTGAACTCTTTAAACGATGGTAACACCCCTGACTGTTTATAAGGCAAGTGCCGGAAGCGGTAAGACATTTACGCTTGCCACCGAATATATCCGACTGATCGTGGAGAATCCCATGAGCTATCGCAACATCCTGGCAGTGACTTTCACCAACAAGGCTACTGAGGAGATGAAGATGCGAATACTGAGTCAGCTCTACGGCATCTGGAAGGCGCTGCCTGAGTCGGACAACTATCTGAAAGCGATAGCAGAGAAGACTGGCTTCAAGGAGCCACTCATCAGAGAGCAAGCCGGACAAGGACTCGCCAACCTGCTGCATAACTACAACTATTTCCGCGTGGAGACCATCGACACCTTCTTCCAGAGTGTACTGAGGAATATGGCACGCGAACTCGACCTGACAACCAATCTAAAAATCGGCCTCAATGACGTACAGGTGGAAGAAATGGCGGTAGATCAGTTGATTGCCGACCTGAGCACCACCGACGTGATGCTACAGTGGATCCTGAAATACATCATGGAGAGTATCTCGGATGATAAGTCTTGGAACGTTATCACACAGATCAAACGTTTCGGGCGTACCATCTTCAATGACGAATACAAGGCGGTGAGTCAGCAGTTGAAACTGAAGATGGAAGAGAAAGGGTTCTTTGAGCAATACACCACCCACCTGCGAGAGATCAGAAAAGCCGCAGAGGAAAGGATGAAGCTGATTGGAGAGAGCTTCTTCGAAACACTTGAAGGTGAAGGCCTCAGCACGGATGATCTGTCGAACAAGAACCGAGGTATAGCCAGTTTCTTCCGGAAACTGCAGAATGGCGTGTTTGATGCTTCTATCGAAAATACTACTGTTGCCAATTGTTTAGATAATCCTGAGAAATGGTGCGCTAAAACGCACCCTCAGCGCGACTACATCATCTCGTTGGCAGAAGGGGTGTTAGGCGATATCCTGCGCTATGCGGTAGAGGAACGTCCGCGCCAATGGAAACTCTTCAAGTCGGCAGACCTCACCCTGAGGCACTTGAACCAGCTCAGACTATTGGGCAGTATCGAGCAGAAGGTAAGAGAACTGAATGAGAACAACAACCGCTTTTTGTTGAGCGACACCCAGCAGTTGCTGCACGCCCTGATAGAAGGCAGTGACTCGCCCTTTATCTTTGAGAAGATCGGCACCCAGCTGGAGCATGTGATGATTGACGAGTTTCAGGATACGAGTACCGTTCAGTGGCAGAACTTCCGCGTGCTGCTCGACGAATCGATGAGTCATGAAGGTGGCTCAAACCTCATTGTGGGCGACGTGAAGCAGAGCATCTATCGCTGGCGCTCAGGCGACTGGCGACTGCTGAATGACATCGAACAGCAGTTCCGTCAACAGCAGATTGTCACACTGCCCTTGAAAACCAATTACCGTTCCGAACGTGAGGTCATCAACTTCAACAACTACTTCTTCACCCATGCGGCAGACCTAGAATATCTGGCACAGAAAGAACTGAGTGGTGAAGCTGCAGAGCAGTTGAAGAAAGCTTATGCTGATGTGGTGCAGAATATACCAGAGGATCGTGAGGATGCTGGCGAGGTGAGCGTTATGCTTCTGCCTGCAGAAGATTATCAGGAACAGACACTCCAACAGGTGGCAGACACCATCAGCATGCTAATTTCACGCGGCGTCCCCCAGCAGTCAATCGCCATCTTGGTGCGTACCAATTCCCTTATCCCCACAATCGCCAATTATTTCCTGGAGCAGATGCCAGGAATCAACATCGTGTCTGACGAGGCCTTCAGACTGGATGCTTCAGCAGCAGTCAACCTCCTGGTATCAGCCCTCAGACTTCTCACCCACCCTGACGACCAGCTGACAAAAGCCGCCATTGTGAAACTCTACCATATCGACGTGTTGCAGGAAAAAGCAGAAGACAACAGTCTGTTGCTGAGTACAAACGATCTGGATCAGTTGTTGCCAGAGGCATTCCTCACCCAACGGGAGGTGCTGCTCACGATGCCACTCTATGAGTTGGCAGAACGCCTGCACGCCATCTTTGAACTGGAGCGATTGAACGAGCAGAGTGCCTATGTGTTCACTTTCTATGACCAGCTGGCAAGTTATGTGAGTGAGAACACCGCCGACATCGACTTGTTCCTTGCAGCGTGGGATGAGAGCATCTGTAGCAAGACGATTCAGAGCAAAGAGACCAATGGTGTGAGGATTCTCTCTATCCACAAGTCGAAGGGACTGGAATATGACTATGTAATCTGTCCGTTCTGCGACTGGCAGCTGGAGAAGACCAGTGGAAACATCCTGTGGTGCCAGCCTCAGGAACAGCCCTTCAGCGATCTGCCCATCGCACCTGTCGATTATATCCAGAAACAGATGCTGGGCACCATCTACGAACAGGACTATCTGCATGAACATCTGCAGAACACAGTAGATAATCTGAATCTGTTGTATGTGGCTTTCACCCGTGCTAAGAAAGGGCTCTACGTGATAGGTAAGCGTGGGTTTAAGAATTCACGCTCCGGACTGATTGAGCAATGTCTGCCTTTAGTGGCAAAGGATATGCCCCAAGCCACCCTCAAAGGCCTAGAGGATGAGAAAGAAAAGCTGATCTTTACTAGCAGCCCTAAGATGCCTAGTAAGCCTAGTAGCCCTAGCAGCCCTAGTAAGCCTAGTAAGTCTAGCTCTTCTAGCAACCCCTTCCTTCAGCCAGCAGAGCCCATCGATGTTGACTTCCGCTATATGGAGAGTCAGGTAAACTTCCGCCAGAGTAACCGCAGTCAGGCGTTTATCGAGGCTGATGAGAGTGATGAGATAGAGCGCCTGAACTACATCCAGACAGGTAGTGTACTGCACCAGATATTCTCTACCATCCGCACCACCGATGATATAGAGGATGCCCTGAAGCAGTTGCAGTTTGAGGGGGTGCTCTACGATGAGCAGATCACCCCAGAACGCATCACCAAGATGCTGAGAAAACGACTGCAGGATCAGCGGGTGACTGACTGGTTCTCACCCCACTGGACACTCTTCAACGAATGTACCATCCTCACAACAGAGAACGGCGAGGTGAAGGAACGACGGCCAGACCGCGTGATGAACGACGGCGACAAATGGGTGGTGGTAGATTTCAAGTTCGGTAGTCAGAAACCGGAATACATCGATCAGGTGCGTGAATATATGCAGCTGATCAGAACCATGCAGCCCGACGCCAAGGTGAGCGGTTATCTCTGGTTTGTGTATAGTAATAAGATTGAGGAGATTAAAGACGAATAATGATATGTTGTTTCTTGAGCATGTAGCAGCCGATCTGCTGAAAAGATATGGAACCGACCTGTCGAGAGTAGCGGTAGTGTTCCCCAACAAACGCGCTTCGCTCTTCCTGAATGAGCATCTGGCACGACTGGCGGGAAAACCCTTATGGAGCCCTGCCTATATCACCATTAGCGACCTCTTCCGCAGTCACTCTTCGTGGAAGGTGGCCGACCCTATCCTACTGGTCTGCGAACTCCACAAATGTTTTGTTGAGACAACAGGGATTGACGAGACGCTGGATCACTTCTATGGATGGGGACAACTGCTCTTAGCCGACTTCGACGACCTGGATAAGAACATGGGACCTGCCGACCAGGTGTTTAAGAACCTGCGCGATATCCATGAGCTCGATGACATCTCCTACCTCACGGATGAACAGCGGGAGATGATCAAGCGATTCTTCAGCAACTTCTCTGAGGACCATAACAGTGAACTTAAACAGCGGTTCCTGAGACTTTGGAGTCGTATCGGCACCATCTATCATCGCTTCAACGAACAGCTCGCCAGTCAACAGCTCTGCTATGAGGGAGCCCTCTACCGCCAGGTAGCAGAGAATCCAGCTATCGACTTCCGTTACGACACCTATGCCTTTGTGGGCTTTAACCATCTGCAGGAGGTGGAGAAGATACTCTTCAAGCGGCTGGAGCGAGAAGGCAAGGCCATCTTCTATCAAGATACCGAAGAGCTGCCGCCAGAGGAACTGACCTATATCTCAGCACCTACGGAGAATATCCAGGCACGCTACGTGAGTCAGTGGCTCACACCAGAACGGATTGCTGCAGGCAGGAAAACCGCCATCGTACTCTGCGACGAGAAGTTGTTGCAGACGGTGATACACTGTCTGCCGAAGGAAGTGGAGAAAGTAAACGTCACCACAGGCTATCCCTTGAGTCAGACAGCTGCCGCCACACTGGTGAGTCAGTTCTTCAATCTGCAGATCAACGGCTATTCGCTGAATACCCATTCGTTCAGACGCCACTGGCTCGAACTGATGAAGCGCCATCCCTTTGCGAAGATGATGCCCGAGGATTATGCCGACACCCACTATACCGACAATGGCGAACTGCTACATGCCCTGTTGGGTATCGTGCGCCATGTGGCAAAAGACCCCAGCCCGAAGGATCAGTTGGCTACAGAAAGTCTCTTCAGAGTCTATACAGTGCTGAATCGTCTGACGGATCTGGTGGACAGCAGCATCCTGAAAGTCGATATCATCACCCTTCAGCGTCTGGTGACACAAGTGATACAGTCAACCTCTATTCCCTTTCACGGCGAACCAGCAGAAGGTATTCAGATCATGGGCGTGCTCGAAACCCGTAACCTCGACTTCGATCACGTGCTGATGCTCTCCTGCAACGAAGGCAACATGCCTCGCGGCGTAAGCGACACCTCGTTTATTCCCTATAGCATCAGAAAGGCTTACGGACTTACTACCGTAGATCATAAGGTGGCTATCTATGAACACTATTTCCATCGTCTCCTGCAGCGTGCTAAAGATGTCACACTGGTCTATAACAACTCAACCAACGACGGACAGGCGGGAGAGATGTCACGCTTCATGCTGCAACAGATGGTGGAGCGCGAAAAGCCCATCCTATATCGTACCCTTCAGGCAGGACAAAAGACCAGTCTCCGTCGCCCCAAGGCTATCGCAAAAACCGATGAGGTAATGGCGATTATGAAGAATCAATTCTCGAAGGAGAAGGAGAAAGGAGGTATCAGTCCCACTGCCATCAGCACCTATCTGCGCTGTCAGCTGCGCTTCTTCTACCACTATGTAGCAAACCTGATAGAGCCAGACGAAAATGACGAGGAACTCATTGACAACCGCATCTTCGGTAACATCTTCCACAAGGCAGCCCAGACACTCTATGAGAAACTGAAGGTGCTGACAGGCAACCATATCACTGCCTTAGTCATCGACGACTACCTGAAGAGTAAGATTGAGATTGAGCAGGCAGTAGATGCTGCCTTCAGAACCGAACTATTCCAGATCAAGGATCAGAACCGCAAGACACCAGACTACGATGGGCTGCAGCTTATCAACAGAGAGGTGATCATCAAGTATCTCCGTCTGCTATTGGAAGCCGACAGGAAACTGACGCCCTTCAGTATCTTAGGTTTGGAGAAACCTATCAGAATGCCTTTCGGAAATACGGTTCTCAAAGGAATCATAGATCGCTTAGACCAGATTACCGATCCCGAGACTGGTGAAGAGAAGGTGCGTGTCATCGACTATAAGACTGGTGCCAAGAAACAGAAAGACCTGCCCGATATGGCTGCCATCTTCGATCCCGCGAATGTGAAAGAGCATAGCGACTATTACCTACAGGCTTTCCTTTATAGTCATATCGTGCGACAGGAGAAGAACATCCCGGTATCCCCGCTCCTCCTGTTCATTCAACATACGGGAGCCGAGAACTATGATCCCACCCTGAAACTAGGTAAGGAGCCCGTCAAGGATATCGCCAACGTATCGAATGAGTTTATGCAGCTGCTGACAGAAAAGATGAGCGAGATCTTTTCCCAAGACCTCGCTTTCTCGCCGACAGAGGATGCCGATCGCTGTAAGACATGCCCCTATCAGATGCTTTGTCGGTAATCCCTTACTCCTCCATGAGTTTACGATAACGTGCACGCTTGGGTTCTTCAAGACCTAAGCGCTGTGCTTTGTTGGCCTCATATTCAGAGTAGTTGCCTTCGAAGTAGAACACGTTCCCTTCACCCTCGAAAGCTAAGATATGGGTACATATACGATCCAGGAACCAGCGGTCGTGACTGATGATTACCGCACAACCAGCGAAGGCTTCAAGACCTTCTTCAAGGGCTCGTAACGTATTAACATCGATATCGTTAGTGGGCTCATCCAAAAGTAAGACATTACCCTCTTGTTTCAGTGCGATAGCCAGATGCAGACGGTTGCGCTCACCACCAGAGAGTACCCCGCATTTCTTCTCCTGATCAGCCCCACTGAAGTTGAATCGTGAGAGATAAGCACGCACATTCACATCCTTACCCCCCATGCGGATCGTCTCATTGCCGCCACTCACCACCTGATAGACACTCTTCTCCGGATCGATGTCCTTGTGCTGTTGATCCACATACGATAGTTTCACCGTCTCACCCACATCAAAGGTTCCTGCATCAGGGGTATCAAGTCCCATGATCAGTCGGAATAGTGTTGTCTTACCCGCACCGTTAGGACCAATCACACCCACAATGCCGTTTGGCGGCAGGATGAAGTTGAGGTCACTGAAGAGCTGCTTCTCCGGGAACGACTTGGCGACATGCTCTGCCACGATGACCTTATTACCCAGACGCGGACCGTTGGGGATGAAGATCTCCAGTTTCTCCTCGCGCTCTTTCTGTTCCTCATTCAGCATCTTGTCGTAAGAGTTCAGACGGGCTTTTCCTTTTGCGTGACGAGCCTTGGGTGCCATACGAACCCACTCCAACTCACGCTCTAAGGTCTTACGGCGCTTAGAGGCTGATTTCTCCTCCTGAGCCAGACGCTGCGACTTCTGTTCGAGCCAGGAAGAGTAGTTACCCTTCCAGGGGATGCCCTCACCGCGATCCAGCTCAAGAATCCACTCAGCCACATCGTCGAGGAAATAGCGGTCGTGGGTCACAGCAATCACCGTTCCCTCATACTGCTGCAAATGCTGCTCCAACCAGTCTATCGACTCTGCGTCGAGGTGGTTGGTGGGCTCATCGAGCAACAGCACATCAGGCTTCTGCAGCAACAGGCGGCACAAAGCCACACGACGGCGCTCACCACCCGAAAGCGTCTGTACGTTCCAATCGCCAGGAGGACAGTTCAGGGCTGCCATCGCACGATCCAGTTTCGAGTCCATATTCCAGGCGTCTGTCGCATCGATGATATCCTGCAACTCTGCCTGGCGCTGCATCAGCTTGTCCATCTTGTCGGCATCCTCATAATATTCTGGCAGTCCGAACTTCACGTTAATCTCATCGTATTCGGCGAGTGCATCATATACATGCTGCACACCTTCCATCACATTCTCCTTTACAGTCTTGGTCTCGTCGAGTGGCGGATCCTGCGGCAGATAACCCACCGAGTAGCCAGGACTCCACACCACGTTGCCCTGATACTGCTGGTCGAGTCCTGCAATAATCTTCATCAACGTAGAT
>JAEEGK010024754.1_pt1 | contig 12409 bp, 14 predicted proteins | sample 8958771 | NCBI WGS metagenome assembly JAEEGK01 (sample SAMN16246547, study PRJNA631951) | gut metagenome | biome: gut microbiome; feature: rumen; material: SC-attached | host: Bos | place: Iran: Karaj | collected 2018-10 | reverse complement strand
ATCATAGCGTTCCTTTGGATGAGGGGAGGGCGCCTTCGAACACGTTGCGCCGGACGGCTTGGCGCAGGGCCCTGGCGAAGGCCTTGAAAACGGACTCGGCCAGGTGGTGGTTGTTCTCGCCTTCGGCTTCCACGCGGAGGTTGCAGCGGGCCGCCGTGCACAGGGACTTGAAGAAATGCGGGAACATTTCCGTGGGGGTGTCGCCGACGTATTCCCGGGTGAAATCCACCTTCCAAACAAAATCCGCTCTTCCTCCGAAATCTATGAGTACCATGGCTTTGCACTCATCCATCGGAAGTACGAATCCATATCGTTCGATGCCGCGTTTGTCGCCCAGGGCCTGGCCGATGGCCTCGCCCAGGACGATGCCCACGTCCTCCATCGTGTGGTGCTCATCGACCTCCAGATCGCCCTTGCAGGAGACCGCCAGACTCACCCCGCCATGGTGCGGGATCTGCTCCAGCATGTGGTCGAAAAAGTGCAGCCCGGTGCTGATGCCGGACGGGCCTTTCCCGTCCAGGTCTAGCGTCAGGGAGATGTCTGTCTCCCGGGTCTTCCGGACGATGGTCACCTGTCGGGAGTTGCTTCGGACGGCCTCGGCGATCTCCGCCCAGGTCATGGGGCCGACTTGCAGCGCCTTGGCTCCCAGGTTCTCGGCCAGTTTTACGTCCGTTTCCCGGTCGCCGATGACGAAACTCGCGGCGAGGTCGTAGGACCCGTCCAGATAGGCTCCGAGCATGCCCGTTCCGGGTTTCCGGGTAGGGGCGTTCTCGTGCGGGAAGGTCCTGTCTATCAGGATGTTGTCGAAGACGATGCCTTCACCCTTCAAGGTGTTCAGCATCAGGTTCTGGCAGGGCCAGAAGGTCTCTTCCGGGAAAGAAGGCGTGCCCAGGCCGTCCTGGTTGGAGACAAGGACGAGTTCGTAACCCAGGCCGGTCAGGGCCTTCAGGCCGGAGATGGCGCCGGGAACGAAGGCGAACTTCTCGAGGGCGTCGATCTGCTCGTCCGCAGGCTCGACGAGGATGGTGCCGTCCCGGTCGATGAAAAGGGCTTTCTTCAGGGGATTCATACCGTATAACTGTCAAGTGCGTTCAACAGGGCTTCGTTTTCGGCGGGGAGGCCGACGGTCAGGCGGAGGCAGCCGGCGCAGCCGGGAACCCGCGTGCGGTTCCGGACGATGATGCCCTTTCCCAGGAGATAATCGTAGAGGGCGTCGGCATCGTCCACCCGGACCAGGATGAAGTTCGCATCGCTCGGGAACACCCGCTGCACGAAGGGGAAGCGGGGGAGAATAGAACCTAATCTTTTCCTTTCACTGACAATGGTATTTACTTCATTGTCAATTGGATTTTCTAAAAACGAATAAGCCTTTTCCATGGCGGCCCGGCTCAGGTTGTAGGGGTATTTGACCATGGACATCAGGCGGATGGTCTCCGCGCTGGAAATGGCGAGGCCGATGCGGAGGCCGGCCATCGCCCGGGCCTTGGACAGGGTTTGGAGGACGATGATATTGTCCCGGGCCGTGGCCTCTTTCGCGAGGGTTCCTTTCCCGGAGAAATCGACATAGGCCTCGTCCACGACCACGACGCCGGGGAAGCGGTCGCAGATGTCCAGCAGTTGCTCCGCCTCGAAGGCATTGCCGGACGGGTTGTTCGGCGAGCACAGGAAAATGACCTTGGTGCATTCGTCGCAGGCGCCGAGGAGCGCCTCGCTGTCCAGGTTGAAATCGGCATCCAGCCGGACGCTCTGGACGGTGACGTCATTGATGGCCGCCGCCACGCCATACATCCCGTAACTCGGGGCCATGATGACGGCGTTGTCCTTTCCGGGCTCACAGAAGATCCTGAATACCAGGTCGATGGCTTCGTCGCTGCCGTTACCGAGGAAGAGGTTTTCCACGGGAATGCCCTTGATTCCGCCGATGCGGGCTTTGAGTTCCGCCTGGTGCGGGTCCGGGTAACGGTTGTAGCCGTTTTCGTAGGGGCTCTCGTTGGCGTCCAGGAAGATGCCGATGGGGCCGTCGTATTCGTCCCGTGCGGTCGAGTACGGGGTCAGGGCAGCGATGTTGGGCCTGACAAGGGAAGTGATCCGGCTCATTTTCCTTCGATTCTGAGGGTGACGGCGCGGGCGTGGGCGTCCAGCCCTTCCGCGCGCGCCATAGGTACGATGGTGGAAGCGAGGGAGGCGAGTCCCTCGCGGGTAATCTCCTGCAGGGTCATCTTCCGCATGAAACTGTCCAGGTTGACGCCGCTGCAGGAACGGGCCCAGCCGCTGGTCGGAAGCGTGTGGTTCGTGCCGGAGGCGTAGTCACCGGCGCTCTCGGGGCTCCAAGGGCCGATGAATACGCTGCCCGAAGCCGTGATTTCGCCGGCCACTTCCGCTGCGTTCTCCAGAGCGATGATCAGGTGCTCCGGGGCATAGGCTTCGGCGAAGTCGATGACGTCTGCAAGGCTCGGGAAAACGACGGCGTAACTGTGCGCCAGCGCGCCCTCTACCTGCGCATCTCGCGGAAGCGCTTTCTTTTGATTCTCAACCTCTTTCCGTACCTTATCGGCATAATCCATTTCGGTGCAGACAAGGACGGCCGTGCTGTCCTTTCCGTGCTCCGCCTGGGAGAGCAGGTCCGCTGCGACGAAGGCAGCGGGCGTGGTTCCGTCGGCGAGGACCATCACCTCTGACGGGCCGGCCGGCATGTCGATGGCGGTGTTCCGTCCGCTCACGAGTTGTTTGGCCAGGGTGACCCACGGATTGCCCGGGCCGAAGATCTTGTCCACCTTCGGAACCGTCTGCGTACCGAAGGCCATCGCGGCCACGGCCTGCGCGCCGCCGACGCGGAAAATCCGCGTCACGCCGCACGCCCGGGCCGCAAACAGCACCTCTGGCGCGATGGAGCCGTCCCTCCGGCACGGCGTGCACAGGATGCGTTCGCGGCAGCCCGCCAGGGCGGCGGGAACCGCGAGCATCAGCACGGTGGAGAAGAGGGGAGCGCTGCCCCCGGGGATGTACAGGCCCACGCGGCGGATCGGGACCGGCCGCTGGATGCACACGACGCCGGGCGCCGTCTCCACGCGGATCTCGCGGGGGAGTTGCGCCTGGTGGAAGGCTTCGATGTTCTTCTTCGCGTTCAGGATGGCTTGCCGGACTTCGGGGGAGACCAGGGCGCAGGCCGCATCTACCTCGGAATCAGACACTTCCAGGGGTGCATCGACCTTGTCGATCTCCAGCATCAGCCGCTTCAGGGCGGCGTCGCCTTCGGCTTCCACTGCGGCGAGGATGGCCTCTACCCGCGGGCGGATGCCTTCGTAATCGACGCCTTGGCGGGCGGTCAAGGAGGCCCATTCCGACCGGGCAGGATTCTCGATGATTCTCATAAGATGATCTTGTCTAAGTCCATCACCAGGATGCCCTCGGCGCCGATGGCCTTCAGTTGGCGGACCTTGGTCCACAGGTCGGCGGCGTCCACGACCGAGTGCAGGGAGCACCAGTCCGGGGATGCCAGCGGCATCACGGTGGGGCTCCGCATCGCCGGGAGGATCCGGATCGCCTCGTCCAGGGAGGCTTTCGGGAGGTTCATCATCATATATTTCTTGCCGCGGCTGACGGTTTCCGAGTCGATCCGGAAGAGGAGGTCGTCGATGACGGCCTGGTCCTCGGGGTCACGGTCCTTGTTGGCGATCAGCACGGCCTCGGATTCGAAGATGGTCTCGACTTCGCGTAAACCGTTGGCAATCAGGGTGCTGCCGGAGGAGACGATGTCGAAAATGGCGTCGGCGATGCCCACGGCCGGGGCGATTTCCACCGAACCGGTGATGACCTCGACCTTGGCGTCGATGCCGCGGCTGACCAGGTACTTGTTCAGGATGTTGGGGTAGGAGGTGGCGATCCGGCGGCCGGCGAACCATTCGATGCCGGTGTATTCCTCGCCCTTGGGGACGGCGAGGCTCAGCCGGCAGGCGCCGAAGCCCAGGCGGGCGATGACATCGACATCCGCGCCGCGCTCCTCGACCTCATTCAGGCCCACGATACCCAGCGTGGCCGTACCGCCCGCGACGACGTGGGGGATGTCGTCGTCACGCAGGTACAACGCTTCGATGGGGAAGGTCTGGGATTTGGAGACCAGTTTCCGCTTGGGCGCATCGACCTCGATGCCGATGCTCTGGAGAAGGGCGAGGCTCTCTTCGTTGAGCCTGCCTTTGGATTGGATGGCGATTCTGAGCATATCTTCTGTCAAGTTCAAATTCCTATAAAAAAATAAAGGCCTGCTTCCGGGTTCGGACAGGTCTTCATCGATCATCATGCGGTCATGCATGCACACGCCAAACGCCCTGTCCTTACGAGATAGGGTGATGGTGATGCAGGATGACGGAATTGTTTTTCATGCTAGGGCAAAGGTAGCAATTATTCCTGGCAATCCAAGAAAAAACGATAAAAATTTTTAATAATTATTTTTCTCGATATCGTTATTCGATATTAACATAAATGTTATAGTATTAAACAATAATGTTATATTTATTGATATACAATTCATTAATTGATTATTGTCGATTCTGACACCGCAAGTGGAAAATAAGGGTCGTGCACGCCAAAAAAGTTTGTAACTTGCGGCCGTATTTCGCAAATGCCTGCGTTATTAGGGTGAAGAGAAATTGAATAAAGGCCTTGAAATAGGTGAGAAGGACCTCGCGATGCTTTGCGCAAAGGGGGACCGTTCCGCCCAGAAGGAGTTGTATAACCGATATGCAGCCAGGCTGGGTGCGCTCTGTTCCCGTTACGCGAACGGGCCGGAAGAGGGGATGGACCTGATGCATGACACGATGGCGAAGGCGTTCGGGAAGATGGGACAGTACCGGTACCGGGGCGAAGGATCCCTTTATTCCTGGCTGAGCCGGATGGCGGTGAACCTGTGTGTCGACCGGTTACGCAAGGAGGGAAGGCTGGGAGTTCAGGTTCCCGAGGACGGGATTCCGGACATCCCGGATCCGCCGGCGGAGGAGGTCAGGGCGGTCCCGCTGCAGGACCTGCAGGCGATGATCGCCTCGCTGCCGGATTCGAAGAGGGTGGTATTCAATATGTTCTGTGTCGACGGGTTCTCGCACCGGGAGATCGCGGAGAAACTCGGAATCACGGAAAAGTCGTCCTCCTCGACCTTGGCCAGGGCCAAAAAGATGCTCTCCCGGATGATACAGGAATACAAGAAAAACGAAGATGGAAGATTGGATTGACATAGTGAAGGAACGGCTGCAGGATGCGCAGGCGACGCTTCCGCCCAATGACTGGGAGGAGTTCGAGGCGTCGTCCCTGCCCGCCAAGCGCCCGCGTGTGCTGCCTTGGCTGATTCCGGCCCTGGCGGTCGCGGCCGGTCTCGCCGCCGTCCTTTTCCTCCACCATCCGGCAGTTCCCGACGATGGCTTCCAGGTGGTACAGCAGCCGCCGGCTTCCGTTGCCGTGGTGCCGGATACGACCGATGTGGACGAGCCCGAAATGCCCTTGCCGATTGTCGCTCAAACGGTTACGCCCCGTGTCAAGCCGGCCGGCATCAAGCCGCAAGCGGTGGTCGATGTCGAAGAAACCTCTCCGGTAGAGGAAGTTGTTGTCGCCCTTAAGGAAGAGGAAAACGTTCCGCAGGAGACGAAGGAATCCGTTTCGCCGGAGAAGAAAGAGACCATTTCGCCGGAGCCTGTCATCCCTTCGTCCTCCCCGTTTGTTCCTGAAAGCACGACGGCAAAGCCCGTTAAAATAAACGTGGGACCGGCCATTGGGGCCGTTGCCGGCAGCGGTTTGTTGGCGGCGCTGGCGCTGCCCGCCCTGGGGGCGCGTGAGACCGTGAAGCTCGGAGATCCTTGGAATTCGCCTGATAGTTTGAATGGAGGACTCGCGTATTCGGGGAATGATTCATCGACGAATCAACCCATCGGCAGCCCGGCGCATTCTTTCCCGCTCAAACTGGGATTGTCGGCCCGGATGCCTGTCGCTGACCGTCTGTATGTGTCGACAGGAGTGGACTACTCCCGGTACCAATCGACTTTTACCTATTCCTACTTCGGAGAGCAGAAACAACTGGCTCATTATCTGGGTGTTCCGGTGCGGCTGGATTGGGTTTTCGCCGCCGGCAGGCTTCTCGAAGCCTATGTGGGCGGCGGCCTGGAAGGCGAGGTTTGCGTGGGGGCATCCCTCGGTGGAAAACAGATCTCGAAGGACGGGTTCAACCTGTCCCTGCAGGGCGCAGGAGGCATCCAGATGAATGTCACCAACCGGCTGGGCATCTACGTGGAACCGCAAGTGATGTGGCGTTTTCCCACCGGAGACAGCACCCTTGACACTTATCGCAGCACCCATCCGCTGATGTTCTCGGCGTCGACGGGTGTCCGCATCACCATTGGCAAATAAAAAACTACGATACAATGAAACTGTTCGGATTATGGGCTGCAGTCGCAGCATTGATGCTTGCGGGGATGTCTTGTGACAAGTACGACGACCCCGCGAAGAATCCTTACAAGTCCCTGGACCTGTCGACGCGGTCGGCCGAATTCGCCCGGCAGGGCAATACGTTCGCGTTCAACTTCCTGGACCGAGTCAACACGGCGGAGGAAGGGGACTATATCATTTCTCCGCTCAGCATGCAGTTCCTGCTGGGAATGCTCCTGGACGGGGCCAGGGGGGAAACCGCGGATGAGATTTGCGACGTGCTCGGCTACGGCGCCGGGGAAGTGGATGCCGTGAACGAGTATTGCCTCTCGATGCTGGAACAACTGCCGTCGCTGGACAAGAAGACGAAACTCTCCATCGCCAACGCCATTTTCGTCAACAACAGGTATCCACTCCTCGATACTTATAAATCGACCGTCGGGCAGTTCTATCAGGCGGAAGTGGCCAATCTGGACTTCTCCGATGCCGCGGGCAGCTTGAAAAAGATGAACGGATGGTGCTCCAAGAAGACGAACGGGCTGATTCCCAAGGTCTTGGACGATGTTTCGGCCGATATGCTGGCCTTCCTCTTCAATGCGATGTATTTCAAGGGGGAGTGGAAAGAAAAGTTCTCCAAAGGCAATACCGCGGACGAGTCGTTTACGATGGAAGACGGTGCTAAGAAGAAAGTCTGGATGATGAAGATCGAGAAGAATTATGCCTATCAAGACAACGACGACTTCCGCGTGGTGCGTCTCCTTTACGGCAACGGTGCTTTCAGTATGCTGGTCATCCTTCCCCAGGCCGGAAAAACGACGGACGACGTCGCCGCGGCCCTCAAGTCCTGCGACTGGGACAAATTCGTTCAGTCTATGGTCTCCTGCCATGTGGACCTGTGGCTTCCCAAGTTCGAGACCAAGTTCTCGAAGAAACTCAATGACATCCTTTCCGAAATGGGAATGCCATCCTCTTTCGATGCGGCCAAGGCCGATTTCCTGTCGATGTCCGATTACGCCTTGTGCCTGAGTTTCGTCAAGCAGGATGCCTTCATCAAGGTGGACGAGGAAGGGACCGAAGCGGCCGTCGTTTCGTCGGCCGGAATGAAGCTAGGATCAGCAAATCTGGGTGAACACGTCGTTTTCCACGCTGACCGGCCGTTCCTGTATCTGATTACGGAAGCCAGTACCGGTGCCATCCTGTTTGCAGGAAAGTATAGCGGGAAGTAATATGAAAAAGATCGTTTCGCTGGTTGTCCTTTGCCTGGCGGCCCTGTTTACGTGCGGCTGTGAGAAACTGTCCGAGGATGAACATCAGGAGTTCGTGATGACGACGCCGGATGTGGGCAATCTCACTTTCAAGAAACTGACCGCCCAAATGGTCGATGGTCAATACATTCTCACCGCAGGACGGATATGAGCGGAGACGTGATCGACCATACGTGGGTGGTGATGCACCTTTCGTTCAACAAGGACGCCAGCATCGGGAAAATATTAACCCTCAACGGCATCTCTTTCGGCCCGTATAACACCGAAAACATCTATGCCACATCGTTGTCAAGCGGACGTATCTACCTGAAAAACAAGACGGACAGGAACGTCATCCTCCGTTTTAAGGATGTCCGCTTTACGATGGACTGGGGCGTTTACATCCTGAACGGCGACCTGACCTTCAGTATCGAGTATTTTTTGTAAGAGTATGGCAAAACGAATCAACATCATCTGGAAGCACCTGGCGGCCGTCATTCTGGGGCTGCTGGGGTTCGCCTCGTGTGGAAAGGAAGAGGCCGTCGAACAGGCATTGGCCATGTATGGGCAACCCCATGCGAATTTTAGGGCCCTCGGATCCGTCAAGGACGAGAAAGGAAAGCCCATCGAGGGGATCCGTGTGTCCATAACCCGGCACAATTATTATCCGAACACGACGGGCGTCGTCTGGCAAAATAATAACCAATATGAATACGATGTCCTTTACACCGATTCCAAGGGTGCGTACCAACTGAATGAATCCATTTTCAAGGGACCCGATAACGTTGTCATCGTTTTTGAAGATGTCGATGGGGAAGATCATGGCGGGAACTTTGAATCGGTCAGGACCACACCCTCCGTCAAGCAGGTGGAAAAAGGGGATGGTATGTGGTATGGCGGCGCGTACAAGGTCGAGTCGAACGTGAAGATGAAAAAGAAATAAACGGCTATGAAAAAAGTTCTGTCAATCCTGCTTGTCCTGCCGCTGATCGCAGGATGCACCAAGTACAATACGACGCTGCGCAGCGAGGACTTCACCCATACCGGGTGCGCCTCGGCCGCCGGTACCCGGGCCGGTTCGGATGACTCGGAAAAGTCCCTGCTCATCCTGAAATACGAAGACGGCAATCTGCGCGTCACGCGCACGAACGCGATGCTGAACTGTGTCATCACTATCGGTGAAATCATCTGCGAAACATCTGTCGAGGGGAATACCATCCATTACAAGGTGTATGAATACCAGGAGGACGGTCTCAGCGCCAACTGCATGTGCCGGGTGGCCGAAATGACCTCCGTCGTGAAGGGCCTGGTAGAGGGGAAGGAATACACCTTCGACTATTACTGCTCCCACGAATACGAGCCTTTAACCTTCGTCTTCAAGAAAGGTTTTGTCCATATCGAGCGCGAAGAGGATCCATGGCCGGGATCGTAGGCAGTGAGGGGAAGCATAGGGGGTGTATATTTGGCAAAAGTTGTTACCTTTGCAGCAACTTTTGCGAACTGACAATATGAACAAGGATTGCAGCCGCTGTATTCACAGGGCGTTCAATAGGGAGACAGGGTTGTCCTGCTCCTTGACGGGGGAGAAGCCCGTCTCTTTTGATGGATGTGAGTCTTATGAGCCGGATGAGAAGGCTATCGAGATCGAAGAGCACAATCAGACCGCCATTCCGCCGTCTAATCTGTCGGAACTCGTTGAACAGACCGCGGAGGATGCGGAGAAAGTGAAAATGCAGCCGCTCGACAAGAAGCATCTGATTCTGGGAATTCTGGCAGGTGTCGGTGTGGGGCTGGTGATGGCTTGCTTATGGGCCCTGTTCACCGCCTGGACCGACCGCCAGTATGGTTTCATGCCGCTCCTTATCGGTTTGCTGGTCGGCGCGGTCGTCCGCGCCACGTCCAAGAACGATTCCATCAAGATGGCCGCCATCGCCGCCGTCATCGCTTTCGCATCCTGCTTCTTCGGCGATTTCCTGACGAGTGTCCATTACATCGCCCAGTCGGAAGAACTGGGCTACTTCGAGACGCTTCAGGTTCTGGAATGGAAGTACTTCTTCGAGATCGCCACCCTGGGCTTCGATGCCATCACAGGCCTGTTCTATATCTTCGCCATCGGCGAGGCTTTCTCCATCGTTCGGGGAAAGAAGAAGGAGCAGGCCGTCAGGGGTTAGCACGGAGATGAAAATAAGTATTTGAAAATCAATATATTGCAAATCGTTGCGTGCTGACCCGGTCGATTATTGCGAGGGGTTAGCACGAGGGTGTGCTAAACCCTCCTGCTTTGTGGTGGGGTTAGCATGCACTCGTTTTTAAATCATTGATACATAGGTAGTTGTGAAATGTAGCGTGCTAACCCCCAGAGGAGAACATTGGGAAGGGGCGGGGGAGGCACGGCGGGCGGGGGTATGCGGTTGTAAGAAATCCTTCGGATTCGTTTCAAAAATGAAAGGGAATTCGGGGAAAATGCTTATCTTTGAAAGATGAAACCGGAGTTACTGGTTGCCGATTTTTCGGGCGTGTACGAAGCGGAGGGTTTCCTGCCGTATCTGCAGGAACTTAGCCTTCCTGTGAGGCACGTGGAGATGGGTGACATCGAGGGAACGGTGTGCTACTGCGACGAGGCGGCCGAGGCGGAAATCTGCCGCAGGCTGGCACCGGGGGCCGATGCGGGGATCCGATGGATCGACAGCGGGGACTATCACTATGTGACGAAGATCCTCGCGGGGGTCCAGGAGGAACCGTTTGTCCTGGTGCTGCTTGACAACCATCCGGACGACCAGGAGCCGGCTTTCGGATGCGTATTGAGTTGCGGCAGTTGGGTGAAGGCGCTCCGGGAAAGCCAGCCTATGCTGAAAGCGGTGTGGACCCTCGGGCCGGACCACCGGATGCGCGGCACGGGGGTGGACCGGGAACTGGACGATGACATCGACGACCTCCTGGAGGCGCTGGAAGGCCAGCGGGTTTACTTGTCGATCGACAAGGATGTCCTGCGGCGGGAGGAGTCCCGGACGGATTGGAGCCAGGGGAGTTACGCGCTGGAAACGCTGGCGGGATGGCTCCGGAAGTTGATGAGAATGAATGTGGTCGCCATCGACCTTTGCGGGGAGCTCGCTCCTGAAAAGGGTGCCACGCCGGAGGATCTCCGGATCAATGGCGAAACGAACCGATATCTGCAGGAGTTGTTCCTGGATTGTTTGAAATGATGAGAAACCGCATACTTTGGGCAGCCGCCCTGCTCCTGGCCGTTTCCTGCGGCGGGGGAGCCCCCGTCAGTGACGGCCCCGCCGACCTGTCCCCTTACAAGACCGGTGACGGTCTTTATACGATTCCCGTGAAAGGGGAGACTATCCAGCTGGCGGAGATTCCCGCCGGAACCTTCACGATGGGCGAAACCCTGGACATGGGCCGATATCGCACGCCGGCGCTGCACCAGGTGCTCCTGGACGGCTTCGCCATCGGCACGACGGAAGTCACCCAGGCGCTCTGGAAGGCCGTGATGGGCTCGAACCCCAGCCCGAAGGACGTTCCGACGGCTCCGGTGACGATGGTCAGCTACGGCGACGCGCAGAAATTCTTGCAGAAACTCTCCAAGGCGACTGGCGTTCCGTTCCGGCTTCCGACGGAGGCCGAGTGGGAATTTGCGGCCCGCCAGCGCGAAGGGATGGCCGGCGGCGCCTGGGAATGGTGCGCCGACCGTTGGACCGACGACCTGGGCGACCTCCTGACGGTCAATCCGCAGGGGCCCGAAGAGGGCGCGGAATACGCCCTCCGCGGCGGCAGCGCCCTGGAAAAGAACAACAAGCCTATCACCCGCAAGCCGATGGCTCCGACCACCAGGGCCGGCGACGTGGGTCTTCGCCTGGCCGTTTCCACCGGCGAAGCTTTCCCGCAGGAACTGTATGAGGTGCTCGTGGAGAACAAGGTCCCGCGCGAGCGCTATAAGATCACGGAACTCAAGCCCGAGACCTTCACGGTGAACGGTGTCAAGTTCGAGATGCTGCCGGTGGAAGGCGGCACCTTCCTGATGGGCGGTACCGAGCAGAAGGGCCAGGTCATCCGCGAGGACGAGCTCCCGCAGCACGAGGTGACGCTGGACCATTTCAAGATCGGCAAGTTGGAAGTCACCCAGGCGCTCTGGGAGGCCGTGATGGGGGAGGTCCCCTACGGCAACCAGGGTCCGGATTATCCCGTCGGCAATGTCTCCTGGTATGATGCGCAGGCGTTCATCCGCCAGCTCAACGCCTTGACCGGACGGAAGTTCCGTCTTCCGACCGAGGCCGAATGGGAATACGCCGCCCGCGGCGGCAAGAAGACCCGCGGTTACAACTTTGCGGGCTCTCCTTTTCCGCAGGTCGTCGCCCAGTTCGGTTATGAGGACATGCGCACGCGTCCCGTCGCCCGGTACTCCCCGAATGAACTGGGAACGTATGATATGAGCGGCAATGCCTGGGAATGGTGCCAGGACCGCGTAGGACCGTATACCTCCATCGAGCAGCGCGATCCCACGGGCCCTGCGTCCGTGCGGGAGAACGATCAGATGGACCCGCGCATCATGCGCGGCGGCAGCGTGGCCACGACGCAGGACAAGTGCCGCGTCAGCAACCGCGGCGAGTTCGATCCCAACCGGTTCCGCACCACCATCGGCTTCCGCCTGGCCTTGTAAGCAGAAACTAACACTCCAAAATAACACTATGTCAGAAAACGTCAATCCGGCCGAGCTCCAGAAAACCTGCCTGTACGACAGGCACGTGGCGCTGCAG
>JAEEGK010024752.1_pt1 | contig 12410 bp, 12 predicted proteins | sample 8958771 | NCBI WGS metagenome assembly JAEEGK01 (sample SAMN16246547, study PRJNA631951) | gut metagenome | biome: gut microbiome; feature: rumen; material: SC-attached | host: Bos | place: Iran: Karaj | collected 2018-10 | reverse complement strand
ACGATATGAGACCATACAAGTCGCCCGGAGGGGGAACCCCTCCGGGCGATACGTAGTTTTCGCAGTATTACGGTTCTGCGGAAACGGAGCGAGCGACGTGTGCTCCGACGAGGGCCGCCTGAGGCGACGGGACGGGAGAACAAAGCGCAGTGGCAAACGGCGAAGACGCAGGATTGGACGGGAATACGGATTGTCACAGCCGGTGTGCGCACTGGCTTCGCAATGACGGGGACCGGGGTTTGCCCGCTGCGGCGGGGACGGGAGTTTGGACGGAGGTTGTTTCGCTCCTGCGGGAGCGACCTTCTTTCGCAGCGCGGCGAAAGAAGGCAAAGACGCGCCCGGGGAACCATTCCATAAAGGTTCCCCGGGACCCCTCCTCACGGCCAAGGGGCTCTGCCCCATTGGATCCCCGGCGAGGGTTTTACGAAGGACGAAGGACGAAAGACGGGGGAAGACCTCTCAGGCAGCCGCCCTAAGCGGCTGCCAGCTCCCCTTTCAGGGGAGGCTTTTAGCCCGCGGCGGCGGGGGCCTGGTTTCACCATTGACCGGTTTCCAGATAATGGTCGGCGCGGGCGTGGGCGTTTTCCACCAGGGAAGCGTCGAAGCCCATGAGCCGCAGCAGCTCGATGGCGTTGCGGGAGGTGGCCGGGCCCTCCCGGAGGCGGTAATCGAAAAGCATTTCCTTCTCCCCGACCTGTTCCTCAAAATGTACCGGGCGATAGACGCCGGAGAGAAGGGAGCAGAGCTCGATATCGTGGGTGGCGGCCAGACAGAGCGCTCCGGCATCGGCCAGGGCCCCCAGCAGCTCGCAGGAGGCAGCGATGCGCTCCACTGTGTTGGTGCCCCGAAGGACCTCGTCCACCACGCAGAGCAGAGGCCCCGGAAGCCGGGCGGCGTCCAGGATGCGTTTCAGAGAGCGGGTCTCGACGATGTAATAGCTCTCCCCTGCCGCCAGATCGTCCCGCAGGGCCATGGAGGAATAGAGGCGGAAGGCACTGGCCCGGTAGCTCTTTGCCGGTGCGGTGCAGACGCTTTGCGCCAGCAGGGCGGCAAGGGCGGCGGTTTTCAGGAAGGTGGACTTGCCCGAAGCGTTGGAGCCGGTGATGAGAATGGGTTTGTCCGCCAGAAGGTCATTGGGTACGGCTTCGGACAGCAGGGGGTGAATCAAAGCCTCCGCTTCCAGATACGCGCCGGAGTTCCCGGTGAAATCCAGCTCCGGAAGGGCGAAGGCGGGTAGACTTGCCCGCCAGGAGGCCACGGCGATGGCCGCGTCCACCCGCCCCAGATGCTCATGGATGCAGAACACGTCCTTATGCTGCCGCCCCAGCTTGTTTTTCAGAAACTCATAGGTGATCAGATCCAGCAGCGTAGCGGAAAGCAGCACATCCCCCACCGCCCCGTCCGACGCGGCGGAGAGCCCGCCGGTGCGCAGCACGGCCCGGAGGCGGCCCAGGCTCGCGTAGCCGGGGGCCAGCAGCCGGTCCAGCTCCGGATCCCGAAGCTTTTGCAGCCGGCGAAGGGCAAAGACCATATTCACGGTATAATTCACCGTATCGAAATCCGAGCCGGTGCGGCGCTTCCCGATCTCATGGACAAAGAAATTGAGAAACAGGGAACCAGCCGCCAGCGGCAGGCAGAGGGAGGAACCCAGGAGCGCACCCGATACCGCGCCCAGCAGGATCAGCAGCAAGGTTAGATAAAGCAGCAGCGGCCCGATCCCCCGCCGGGCCGGGGCAAAGGCGCGGCAGAGGTCCGCCCGGCGGGTGCAGCCCAGCTTCGCCAGGATCAGCTCCATGCGCAGCCGCCGCTTCGGGTCTGCGGCGGCCAGGTCAATGAGCTGTTTCCGGGCATCCCATTCGGTCCGGTCCAGGGCCGGACTCCGGAGCATATAATAGAGATACTGTTCTCCTGAGGTGCTGCGGCGGGGGTTCAGACGTCGAAAGACCCGATCCATGTCCAGGTCGTTCCAGCTGATGTCGTCCAGCTGAAACGAATCCCCTTCCGTTTCCGCCCGGTAATCGGCGTAGATACGGATCAAGTCCAGATCCCCGGCGAAATAGTGGGCGTCGGGCGCCTTGCCCCAGGCGGCGGCCAGACGCTTTTTCAGCTTGCTGCGGAGCATAGAGCCTCCTTTCCCGCTTTTGTATAGCACAGGGCGGCAGTCCCATAACGGGGCTGCCGCCGGTTGTGACGCATACTTTATTCGATGACGGCCAGCAGGTCGCCGGTGGCGACGGTGCTGCCCTTCGTGACGGCCACCTGGGCCACCTTTCCCGCCTTGGGGGAAAGGATCTCGTTTTCCATCTTCATGGCTTCCAGCACCATGAGGTTCTGCCCCTCGGTGACGGTGTCCCCCGCCTTCACCAGCACATTCAGGATGGTGCCGGGCATGGGGGAATTCACCTTTTCCCCGGCGGCGGCAGCCACGGGGGCGGGAGCGGGCGCAGGGGCGGCGGCGGGAGCCGCGGCAGGAGCCGCAGCCACGGGGGCGGCCACGGGAGCGGGGGCCACATAGTCGTATTCCTTCACGACCTCGGCGACGCCCTTTTCCACTTCCACTTCATAGACCCGGTCGTTCAGCGTGATTTTATACTTCATTTCGCCTTTTCCTCCTCAGTTACGTCGCGGATGGACAGAAAGCGCAGCTCCCCCAGGGGGATGCCGCAGGTATCGGCCACGATGGCCATGAGCATGGCCGCCGTCTTGTCCGGCACGTCGAAGCGTTTCACGGACCCGGCAGAGTAATCGGCCAGCTTTCCGCTGTGGGGGCGCAGCTGCGCCTCGATGATCTTTCCGGCCACAGGCTTTCTCCTCCTTACATCGCTTCGATGCGGTAGGACGCCCGGTTCTCCTCCCGCTCGGCGCGGGAAGCGAAGAACTTCTCCGCCACCTGGGGGAAGGAGATGTAGCTGAGAACGTCCTCGTCGCAGCGGGCGGTCGAGCCCAGCTGCTGCTTCGTCTTCTCGAAGAGGGGCTCCAGGGTGTCGGCGTAGCGGCCCTCCATGGGCTTCTCGTCGCCCAGGACCCGCTTCATCAGTTCACCGTCGATCTCGCCGGGGGCCCGGCCATACTCGCCCCGGATATAGGCCTGGACCTCTTTGCCGATGTTCTTGTATTTGCCCATGAGCACGTTGGACACCGCCTGCACGCCCACCATCTGGGACATGGGGGTCACCAGCGGAGGATAGCCCAGGTCGGCCCGGACCACGGGGGTCTCCGCCAGGACTTCGTCCAGCCGGTTCAGCGCCCCGGCCTGGTCCAGCTGGCTCACCAGATTGGAGAGCATGCCGCCGGGGACCTTGTAATTCAGGGCGTCCGTATCCGTCCGCATGGAGACGGGCTTCAGCAGGCCGGATTTGAGACATTCGCCCTGGTAGGCCTTGAAATGGTCGTTCGCGGTCTTCAGCACCGCGTCGTCCAGGTCCACCTGGTAGCCCAGCTGCTTCAGGGCATAGCTGAGGGTCTCGGTGGCGGCCTGGCTGGTGCCGCCGGAGAAGCTGGATAGCGCGGTATCGATCACGTCGGCGCCGGCCTCCACGCCCTTGAGCAGGGTCATATAGGCAAGGCCCGTGGTGCAGTGGGTGTGGATGACCACCGGGATATCCAGGCTGTCCTTGATGGCGGACACCAGATCATAGCACTCCTGGGGGGCCATGACGCCGGCCATATCCTTGATGCAGATGGTCTCGAAGCCCATCTCCTTCATTTCCCGGCAGATCTCCACATACTTTTTGAGGGTGTGGACGGGGCTGGTGGTGTAGCTGATGGCGCCGGAGGCGATGGCCCCCCGCTTCACCGTCTCCTCCACGGCCACCTTCAGGTTCCGGAGGTCATTCAGGGCGTCGAAGATGCGGATCACGTCGATGCCGTTGGCCACGCTGCGCTCCACGAACTTGCGCACCACGTCGTCGGGATAGTGCTTGTAGCCCAGCAGGTTCTGGCCGCGAAGGAGCATCTGCAGCTTCGTATTGGGCATTTTCGCCTTGATTTTCCGCAGCCGCTCCCAGGGATCCTCGTCCAGGAAGCGCATGCAGCTGTCAAAGGTGGCGCCGCCCCAGCATTCCACGGAATAGAAGCCCGCCTTGTCCAGGGTCTCCAGGATGGGGTCCATGACGCTGAAGGGCATCCGCGTGGCGATGAGGGACTGGTTGGCGTCCCGGAGGATGGTTTCGGTAAACTGTACTTTCTTCATGCTCATGTTCCTTTTGATTGGAATTGATGGTGAGAACGATTTAGAACTTTATAAGTATAACGGGCTTTGCCGGGAATTGCAACGCAAATATGCGGGAAAAATCGGGTTTTATTCAAAAATGGCGGAAAAGAAAGACCCAAATCGCAGCACAGAAAAGGCTGCGATTTGGAAAGGAGAAGCAATGAAGCGATACGCAGTTATTGCGGGAACCAAAAGGGGTCCCGTAATAACGGAGTGAGCGGAATTTGCTTCGACGCTACAGGGGATCTTTCTTGATTTTTGCGAAACGGCGGGGGTAGCCCTTGGGGGTGGGGCCGGTCTTGCGGATCACGATCAGGGCGCGCTCCACCTCCGCCACATTGAACCGCTCCAGCTTTTCCGTCCTGGCTCCCAGGCGGCGGAGCGCGTTTTCCGCCTCCGCCAGCTCCTCGCCGCAGTCCCTGGCCTTCATGGCCAGGAAAGCACCGCCGGGCTTGACGAAGGGCAGGCAGAGCTCCGCCAGCATGTTCAGCCGGGCGACGGCCCGGCTGACGGCGTAATCATAGCTGTCCCGTTCCGAGGCTTCCCGGGCGGCTTCCTCCGCCCGGGCATGGACGCAGCGGACGGACACGCCCAGCTTTTCACAAAGGGAGGAAAGAAAATCCACCCGCTTCTGCTGGGCGTCCAGCAGGGTCAGGCGGATAGACGGCTCCGCCAGCTTGAGGGGCAGGCCGGGGAAGCCCGCCCCGGAGCCCACGTCGATCAGCCGCGCATCCCGGAGATCGGCAAAGCGCAGCAGGCTCAGACTGTCCAGAAAATGGCGGCGGGCCGTCTCCTCCTCCCCCATGACGGCGGTGAGGTCCATGACCCGGTTCATTTCGCTGAGGAGGGCATAATAGGCTTCAAAGCTCTCCAGCGCCGGGGGGCTCAGTTCCAGGCCCCATTCCGCCGCGCCGGAGAGCAGCACTTCACGCAGGCTCATTTCTTCAGCTTATAGAAGAGCTTCCAGTTCTCCACGATCTCGAATACCTCGAAATAATGGGTCTCGTCCAGCTCCTTTTCATAGAGGAAGCCCACGCAGCCGCCATAGGCATAGCAGGTGTAGAAAATCACCGCGTCGCTGCGGACCTCCACATTCAGCACTTCCCCGCCGTTGCTGTAGCCGGTGAAAACCGGCTCCAGCAGGGCGGCCATCTCCGCGCTGACTTCCGTCGTCTCCCCGTCCCGCAGGCACACAAACGCGCCGTCGGCGCTGCGGAGGAAGCTCTCTTCCGGCTCCTCCACCAGCACGGCGGTCAGATCCTGCACCGCGTCCGGCTTCTCCAGGAACAGCTCCTTGGCTTCCAGGAGCTTGTCCTCGTACCAGGCGCTGCCGCCGCCGTTGATGACGTCGGCGCTCTGCCGGTAGAGCCAGCGGACGCCGAAGGCCAGGGCCGCGGCCAACAAACCGAATAGGACGACTTTCAGCGCAGCTTTCATGATCTCTTATTTTTTCGCCAGCAGATCGCGGATCTCGGTCAGCAGTTCCTCGGTGGTGGGCGCCTTGGGCTTGGCGGCCTCTTCCTCGGCGGCCTTGGCTGCGGCGGCGGCTTCCTCGGCCTTCTTCTTGGCCTCAGCCTTGTCCTTGGCCTTGTTGAAGGCCTTGACGATCAGGAAGCAGATGAAGGCGACGATGATGAAGTCGATGATGAAGGTGATCAGGTTGCCGAGACCCAGGACGTTGGCTTCCTTCACCACTTCCCCGGCCTCATCCAGCACCGCGGGCTGCAGGGTGATGTTCAGGGAATCCTTCAGGCTGGAACCGCCGAAGATGGCCCCGATGATGGGCATCAGGATGTCGTTGACCACGCTGGTGGTGATCTTGCCGAAGGCGCCGGCAATGATCACGCCGATGGCCATGTCCAGCACGTTGCCCTTGTTGATGAAGGCTTTGAATTCGTTGAGCATCTTCTTCATGTTAGACAACTCCTTTTATAATAATATATGAATATACAACAAAAGGAATCAGCGATGGGGGGTCAGCAGGGCTTTGCCGCCCATGTAGGGCCGCAGCACCTCGGGGATGGTGACGCTGCCGTCGGCCTGCAGGTGGTTCTCCAGGAAGGCGATGAGCATCCTCGGCGGGGCCACCACGGTATTGTTGAGGGTGTGGGCCAGATAGAGCTTTCCGTCCTTCCCCCGGACCCGGATGCGCAGCCGCCGGGCCTGGGCGTCCCCCAGGTTGGAGCAGGAGCAGACCTCGAAGTATTTCTTCTGACGGGGGCTCCATGCCTCGATGTCGCAGGACTTCACCTTCAGGTCCGCCAGGTCGCCGGAGCAGCATTCCAGCTGCCGCACGGGGATCTCCATGCTGCGGAACAGCTCCACGCTGTAACGCCACATCTGCTCGTACCAGGCCATGCTGTCCTCGGGACGGCAGACCACGATCATCTCCTGCTTCTCGAACTGGTGGATGCGGTAGACGCCCCGCTCCTCGATGCCGTGGGCCCCCTTCTCCTTGCGGAAGCAGGGGCTGTAACTGGTGAGCTTCTGGGGCAGGCTGTCCTCCGGCAGGATCTGGTCGATGAATTTGCCGATCATGCTGTGCTCGCTGGTGCCGATGAGGTAGAGGTCCTCCCCCTCGATCTTATACATCATGGCGTCCATGTCCGTCTGGCTCATGACGCCCTCCACCACGGCCCCATGGATCATGAAGGGCGGGATGCAGAAGATGAAGCCCTTGTCGATCATGAAATCCCGGGCGTAGGCCAGCACCGCCTCGTGGAGCCGGGCGATGTCCCCCATGAGGTAATAGAAGCCGTTGCCGGAGACCCGGCCCGCCGCGTCCATATCCACCCCGTCGAAGCTCTCCATGATCTGGGTGTGGTAGGGGATCTCGAAATCCGGCACCAGGGGTTCCCCGAAGCGCTGCACCTCCACATTCTTGGAGTCGTCCTCCCCGATGGGCACGCTGGGGTCGATGATGTTGGGGATCACCAGCATGATCTTCCGGATGGCGGCCTCCAGCTCCGGCTCCTGGGCTTCCAGGGCAGCCAGCCGCTCCGCCTGGGCCTGGACCTGGGCCTTCACCGCCTCGGCCTCCTCCTTCTTGGAGGGGTCCTTCTTGGCCTGGCCCATAAGGATGCCGATCTGCCTGGACAGGGTGTTGCGGTTGGCCCGCAGGGAATCCGCCTCCGTCTTGACGGCGCGCAGCTGGGCGTCCAGGCCAATGACCTCGTCCACCAGGGGCAGCTTGGCGTCCTGGAACTTCTTGCGGATGTTTTCTTTCACGATTTCGGGGTTTTCCCGGACAAATTTGATATCAAGCATGATCTTCTGCCTCTCCCTCACCGGCCAGAGGGCTCAGCGCCCGGATCAGGGCGTCCAGGTCCTCATTGCCGTAGTATTCGATCTCCAGACGGCCCTTCCGGGGGCCGCTGACGATATGCACCTTGCGGCTGAAGCTGCGGGTGAGCCGCTCCTCCAGCGCCTTGACATAGATGTCGTCGTCCTTTTTTTCCGCCGCCTTCTTCGGGGGGCTGAGCAGCTTCCGCACCAGGGCTTCCGTCTGCCGCACGCTCAGCTGGTCCCGCAGCACCGCTTCGGCGGCCGCCTGGATGCGCTTGTCCTCTCCCAGGGCCAGCAGCGCCCGTCCGTGCCCGGCGGAAAGCCGAGAGTCCTCCAGCATGGCCAGCACCGGCTCCGGCAGGGCCAGCAGCCGCAGGGCGTTGGTCAGCGCGGGACGGGAACAGCCCACCAGCTCGGCGGCGCTCTCCTGGGTGCAGCCGTATTCCTCCAGAAGACGGCGCATGCCCCTGGCCTGCTCCACGGGGTTCAGGTCCTCCCGCTGCAGGTTTTCCACCAGGGCCAGCACCATGGCTTCCCGGTCGTCCGCGTCCACGATCCTGGCGGGAAGCTCCCGGAGGCCCGCCATGCGGGCCGCCCGCCACCGCCGTTCACCGGCGATGATCTGATAGTGGTCCCCTTCCAGCCGGCGGACGGTGATGGGCTGGATGACGCCGTGGCTGCGGATGGAATCCGCCAGCGCGTCCAGCTTTTCCCCGTCGAAGGTCTCCCGGGGCTGATGCTCGCTGGGTTCTATCTTGCTGATGGGCAGACTGCGGAGATTCTCTTCCGCAGGGGGCAGATCGCCGCCGAACAGGGCGTCCAGCCCGCTGCCCAGGCCTTTTTTCGCCAAATGACTCACCTTTCTTGCGGCAGGGACAAGATCCCTAGCCTTTGGGATTCTGCGCCATGATCTCCTCCGCCAGCTGCCGGTAGGCCCAGGCGCCCCGGGAGGAGGGATCGTAGCGAAGCACCGGCATACCGTGGCTGGGGGCTTCGCTGAGGCGCACGTTGCGGGGGATGGCGGTTTTGAACACGGCCTGCTTCATGTGCTTTTTCACGGCGGCGGCCACCTGGGGGCTGAGGTTCGTCCGCCCGTCGAACATGGTCAGCACCACGCCCTCCACCTCCAGGTCGGGATTCAGGCTGCGGCGGACCATGCGCAGGGTGCCCATCAGCTCGCTGAGGCCCTCCAGCGCCAGATATTCGCACTGCACCGGGATCAGCACGCTGTCCGCGGCGCAGAGGGCGTTGAGGGTCAGCAGCTCCAGCAGGGCGGGGCAGTCGATGAGGATGAAGTCATACCCGTCCCGCAGGGGCTTCAAGGCCTCCCGCAGCACCGTTTCCCGGCCCTCCGCCGCCGCCAGCTGGATGCCGGAGCCGAACAGGTCCCGGTTGCAGGGGATCACGTCTGCATAGGGGGTGCTGACCACGGCTTTTTCCGCCGGGACCCCCTCCAGCAGCACATGATAGGTGTTGGGCGCTGCGTTCTGCTTGTTGATGCCCAGACCGGCGGTGCTGTGGCCCTGGGGGTCGCAGTCCACCACCAGGGTCTTCCGGCCCGCGTCGGTGAAGGCACAGGCGAGATTGACGCAGGTGGTCGTTTTCCCCACGCCGCCCTTTTGATTGAATAATGCGATCACTTTGCTCATAATACAGTTATTATAGACAGGCCGCCTGGATTTTTCAATGCCGAAATGAAGATTTGTCGTTGATGTGCGTTGTAGAAATGTTTCACGTGAAACGCGTCCTTATTCGCCGGAATGTGTCGCAGCGCCGCAAGCGGCCCTGCTCGTAGATTCCGGCGTAACGTCCTTTCCAAAACACGACCCATACTTGGGTTGTGTTTTGGTTAGAAAGAGCCGCGGGATAATTTTTGGTCTTTTCGCTTGCGCCGAAAACCTGTCATTCTCACGAGCCCTGACCGCCGTTTCACGTGAAACATCAGATTGCGATTTGGCCGCGTTTCGGTTATAATGGCTTCAAAACGATACGGAGGAGGAATCGCTGTGAACGAGACGATGGAGGCCCTGCTGGAACGGCGCAGCACCCGGCATTATACGGAGGAGCCCGTTTCCGAAGAGGCGCTGGCCCAGATCCTGGAGGCGGGGCTGTGGGCGCCGACGGCCAGGAACCGCCAGGAAGTGAAGATCGCCGTGGCGAGGGACCCGGAGTGGCGGGCCAGATTCCGCGCCGCCTTTTCCGCGGCGGACGGGCGGCCCAACTTTGCCAACTTCGATTTCGGCTGCCCGGTCTTTCTTTTCCTCTACGGGGAAAAGGACTTCCCCTATATCGAGATGGACAGCGGCATCGTGGTGGAGAATATGGCCATCGCAGCCCAGAGCCTTGGCCTGGGGACCGTGATCATCGGCTGCATCCGGGATTTCTTGCGCTCGGAGGCAGGCGCGCCCTGGCGGGCGGACATCGGCATGACGGAGGAGGACCTTTTCACCGTCGGCCTCTGCATCGGGCACATCGAGCGGCCCACTAAGAAGCAGGAGCGCAAAGAGGGACGGGTCCGGTATCTGTAAAGGCACTTCCATAACAGAAGCAGAAAACGGCACGGGATCGCTCCCGTGCCGTTTTGACTTTGCCTGATTCAGCCTGCCTTTGCATTGGCGGCTTCTTCCGCCTTGCGCTGCGCCCGCAGCTTCACAAAGGCCATGAGCCGTTCATAGGTTTCCTCGCCCACGCACTGGCGGGCATATTTGCACCACTGGACGCAGCTGAGGGTGTCGTTGTATATGACATAGCCGCAGTTCTCGCAGACCGCTTCCGTATCCACGGAGAAGATCTCTACCTCGTGGCCGCATTGGGGGCAGATCTTGTCCTCAATGGTGATCTCCTTGGATTTGCTCTGGCAGCCTTGCAGGATCATCTTCTTCGCCTCCCTTGGTCGATTCCCGATTGCAGAGACAGGATACCATGGGGACAACAGAAATTCTGTTGTTATGACAACGGAACGGTGGGATTATCCCCAAGATAACGGCGCAGGACCTTGCGATTCTCCATTTCCAGGGCCTGGAGGCGGGCCACGGCGGCGCGCTGGGCCTCCGGCGAAGCGGAGGCGCGGGCCTCCCGGACGGCGGCCAGCAGCTTGTCTGCCGTCACCTCCGTCAGGTCCAGGGCCCGGTCCTGCCCGATATACCGCAGGAAAGCCCGGACCTTGGGGTCATAGACCACGCCCACCAGAGGCGTGCCCCGCCCGGCGGCGAAAATGAGGCCGTGGAGACGCATGGAGACGGCGGCCCCCATATAGCGCAGCAGGTCGGCCAGCTGCTCTCCGTCGAAATGCTCCTCCGGCAGCAGGGAGGGCTCCTTCATCAGCTTTTGCACCTGCCGGGCGGCGGCCAGGTCCTTTCCCCGGTCCACGGCGAGGAAGACGCTGGTGAGCCCCTCCTCCCGGTACAGCCGGTCCGCGGCCTGGGCAAAGGCGGGGGCCTTCTCTTCGAAGCCGGGCCAGGGCCGCAGCAGGAAGGCGACGTATTTCCCCGCCGGGTCCAGCCCCGCGCTGCGGGCGATGCCCTCCGCCACGGCGCCGTCGTGGGGCTTCATGGTCAGGGAGGGGTCCGCCGCCGGGATGATCTCCGGCCCGGAGACCCCCAGGGCTTCCAGCTCCCGGAGGGAGTCGGTCTCCCGCAGGGTGATGACGTCCACATTTTTGGAAATGACCCGTCCGGCCAGCTTCCGGTCGGCCCGGTGCAGCACGGGGCCGATGCCGCAGCCGTACATCACCACGGGCACCTTCTGCCGCCGGGCCTGCCGGAGGGTGAAGAGATAGAACCAGAGGCTGCGGCGGCTGGTCACATCCTGGATCAGGCTGCCGCCCCCGTTGAGGTACAGCCGGCAGCGGCGGCTCAGCCGGGCGAAGGCGGGCAGGTGGAAGGTGTGGATGGCCTGGACCCGGTGCTTGCGCCGGGTTTCGGCGGGATTCCGGGACACCACGCAGATGGGCACGTCCGGGTCCAGCTCCCGGATCTCCTGCAGAATGGCCTGGAGGATGGCTTCATCCCCCGCGTTGCCCCGCCCGTAGGCCCCGCAGACGGCCACGGTGTCCCGCCGGACATCCCGGCGGGCATGGCGGCGCAGCACCGTCTCGTAGATGGAAAGCTGGGTCTCCACCGTGGCGGCGAGGGAAAATTGCTTTTTCACCTTTTCATAGAGGGCCTCGGCAAAGCGCTGCCGCAGTCCGGCGTCCGCCGCCAGCCCTGCCAGGCAGTCCGCCAGGGCGTCGCTGTCCCCGGGGGGGAAGAGGTAGCCGCTGATGCCGTGGTCGATGAGCCTGGGCACGCCGCCCACCCGGGAGCTGACGGTGGCCTTGTGCTGCCGCGCCCCCTCCGTCAGGGCATAGGGGAAGGTCTCGCTGAGGGAGGTGAGGGTGTTGATGTCCAGGGCGGCATAGAAGCTGTCCGTGTCCTCCACCCAGCCCAGGAAATGGACGAAGCCCGCCACGCCCAGGCTCTCGGCCAGGGCCTTCAGCTCCCCCTCCTGGGGCCCGTCCCCGGCGATGAGGAGGCGCAGGGCGGGGAAGCGTTCCCGGGCCTTGGCAAAGCCCCGGATCAGGGTGGCGATGTCCTTTACCGGGTTCAGGCGGGCGGCGATGCCCGCATAGACGGCCCCGGCTTCCTCCGGGATCCCTGCCCGGGCCAGGAATTCGGCGCGCGTCAGCTTCGGCGGCGGGGAATCCAGGTCCACGCCGTTGTAGATGGTGAACATCCGGTCCGGGGGGAAGCCCCGGGAGATCAGCAGGTCGGTCATGCTGTCGCTGACGCCGGTGAACCAGTCCAGCCGCTTGAGGGCAAAGCGGTTCATGCTGCCGAAGATGAGGCCCGCGGCGGGCCGCCCCATATAGTCCAGCTTCGGGTCGCTGTGGACGGTGCTCAGGAGGGGCAGGCCGCAGCCGCGCAGCATCCAG
>JAEEGK010024749.1_pt1 | contig 12412 bp, 7 predicted proteins | sample 8958771 | NCBI WGS metagenome assembly JAEEGK01 (sample SAMN16246547, study PRJNA631951) | gut metagenome | biome: gut microbiome; feature: rumen; material: SC-attached | host: Bos | place: Iran: Karaj | collected 2018-10 | reverse complement strand
GGTTATCGGAAATCTCGGCCCCATAATCGGATCCGCTAACTCCATCACCGGTCCCACCCAGCAGCTCTCAACCGTTGTTGTTCAGGGCGTATGTCAGGCCGGCGCCATCGTCACAGGTCAGACTCTGGGCACCGGTCAAAAAGAAAAAACCATGAAGCAGGGGTTTCTTTTCTTCGGACTGGGATTGGGACTCGGACTGCTTTCGGCGCTGTTTATCATGCTGGTAAAGGGGCATGTTATTGCCATGTACACCGGAGTTGAAGGGGAAGCTAAGGTTGTGGCAAACGACCTGATGATCGCAATCTCGCTCATCATTGTTTTCCAGGCAACCAACTCCATCATGACAAAGGGCGTGCTTCGCGGCGGCGGTGATACCAAGATGCTGATGCTTGCGGACAACATCTTCCTGTGGACCATTGCGATTCCTCTGGGATATCTTGCAGGTTATGTGTTCCACCTGCCTGCGTTCTGGATCTACATCTTCCTTAAGTCGGACCAGATCGTAAAGACATTGTGGGCGTTCCTGAGACTCAGAAGCGGAAAGTGGATTAAGAAGATTACTACGGGAAAGCAGTGAACGAGAAGATAAGCAGAAAAATTTCATTACTGAGTTTGTTATTTGTGGGGATCATTGTCCTGTTCCATTCGGAATTCAGGTATAATCATCCCCTTATTAATGACCTGACCACGGCCGCCAATTCTTTCTTTTTCTGCGTATCCGCTTTCTTTTTTTACAGAAGTAAGAAAGATGCTTTAACCAAGTTGAAGAGAAGAGTTTCAACGCTCCTTCTTCCCTTTTTTCTCTGGAACCTGATCTATCTCATCGTCAGAGTTTTTCAGGACGAGATAAACCCGTTGACCATTTTGGAAACATTCACCATCGATCCGCTTTGTACGGCATCCTGGTATTTGCTTTCGCTTTTTATTCTGCTTTTGCCCGGACATTTCATCACGAAGCTCCTGGCAAAAAAATACGGAGCGCCGGCTTTCTTAGTCATCGGTGCTCTGATCTCTCTTTTCGGATATGCATTATTTCCTGAGTTTCTTCTTAAGATTTCCTTTGCGGGTGCATACCTGGTGAGAATATGTGAGTACGTATTTTCTTATTCCATCGGCGCTGCCATTGGTTTCTGTTATGAGAATAAAATATCGGTGGGAGTTAAGAATGTAGCCGCAGGCCTGATCATGACCGCAGTGATACTGGTTCTTCTAAAGCTTGATCTCGCATCGTATATCAGATGGTTTCTGTGTGTGATCCTTCCTTTGACCTTCTGGGAGGCTGTTCCGGACTCTCTTTTTTCCGGTGAGGGTTTAGTGAAATTCATCACTGCGCCTGCGTTTTTCCTGAACATGACCCATCCCATGCTTTTGTATTTCATTGGCTTTTTGACGGTGCGCCTGCAGGTTTCTAACGCAAATCTCCGCGAGATCATCAGACTCGTGCTTGCCTGCACGGTTTCTTATATTCTTTTTTATCTCATGAAAAAAGCTTTGCCGAAAGTTCTCTGTATTATCATAGGTAACAGAATATAGGTCCCCACTGTCACCTTGCGAACATTTGTTCGAAAATACATGGACATCCCCCTCTCAAAATGATATAATTGCGATGTTTGCGGGAGGAAGGTATGCACTTTGTAGATGCTAAAGGATTGCTCACCGGAAGCGGCGGGCATTTCGGAATGAATATATATCGCGGATGCTCTCACGGGTGCATTTATTGCGACAGCAGAAGCAAGTGCTATCAGTTTACTCACCCCTTCGAAGACATCGAGGTAAAACAGAACGCTCCGCAGCTTCTTGAATCCGCACTTAAGTCCAAGAGAAAAAAGTGCATGATCGGAACGGGAGCCATGTCCGACCCATATATGCACTGCGAGGAAAGTCTGGGGCTCACGAGAAAGTGCCTTGAGATCGTCTCGAAATACGAATGCGGAATCGCGGTTCAGACCAAGTCCGACAGGATTCTCAGAGATATAGACCTTCTTGATGAGATCAATCGCAAAGCCAAGGCTGTGGTACAGATAACACTCACAACCTACGACGATGATCTGTGCAAGATCTTGGAGCCCAATGTCTGCAATACCAAGAGGCGTATCGAAGTCCTTGAGAAAATGCATGAACGCGGCATTCCCACAATTGTGTGGCTTACTCCCATTTGTCCCTTTATCAATGACACGCCGGAGAATATAACAGCTATCCTGAAGGAGTGTTCGAGAGTAGGTGTTAAAGGAGTGATCTGTTTTGACATGGGGCTTACCCTTCGTGACGGCGACAGGGAATATTACTACGCCGCACTGGATAAGCATTTTCCCGGACTTAAGGAAAAATACATCGCCCGCTACGGCAATGCGTACGAGATTCCTTCGCCCCATGCAGGGGAGCTGATGAATCTTTTTAAGAACATATGTAAAGAACGAGGTATGCTCTACAGACCCGAAGATTGTTTTGGTTTCATGCACGAACTGCCTGACAGATACGAACAACTCAGTTTTTTCTGATTTTTACTATCCGATGGAGATACGATCATGCTTGATTTTCTTATGAGACATCAGACGGATGTAATGCTTGCGCTGAGCAGCATCTGTGCCATGACGACATTTTTCGTCTTTTTGACAGGTTCGCTTGAAAAAGGCAGAAAAATCTCGCTTATGATAATGGAAATCGGCGGCATGATCCTGCTCCTGTTTGAGATGTTTTCATACATCTACAAAGGGGACATGAGTGAACTCGGATATTGGATGGTTCGCATAGGCAATTTCATGACCTTTGCGATGATGCCGGTACTCATGGGCGGATTTGCGTTTTATCTTACCGATCTTCTGAAGAACGATGTCGGAATTAAAGAGATCCCTAAGCGTCTGAAATCAATCTACGTTCTTGTCGTTATAAGTGAGATACTTATCATCGGAAATATCTTCGGCAAGTACTATTATGTGATCGATGAGCAGAATACGTATCATCGTTCATGGGCTTTCGTGGTCTGTTATGTAATACCGCTGGTTGTTCTTGTAATTCTTCTGACGGTAATTTGTCAGTATTATAAGAGGATCAACAAAGATATCAGGATCTCCCTCCTTCTTTTCACGATAGCTCCCTTTGTGGGTTCTTTGATTCAGTTCTTTATATACGGACTGTCCATAACCGACATTTTTATAGTCGGTACCTGCGTAATGCTCTATGTGTTTGTGCTGATTGATCTTAATCACGCCAAAGAGGCCAAAGAGAGAACAGAGCAGAAGAACAGAGAGCAGATGGAGATTATTTCTACCATCGCGAATATTTATAATTCGATGTTCGAGCTTGATCTGGAAAAGAATACTTTTCGTGAGATCCGTGCCGGTTATTTATCCGCTGATGAGATAGCAGGGGATAAACAGATGGATCTTCAGCAGATGATTGATGCAGCCATCAATAAAACAGTAGATGCATCATGCATGGATGAGGATCTTTTAGAGTCGATGACTCTCAGCACCATAGACGACAGGATGCGGGATACGGATATATGGACAAGGGAGGTCATGAATCCGGAAAAGAAATGGAGACGTGGACGTATCATCGTATCCAAGAGAAATGAAGACGGAAAGATTGCACGTATTCTGTGGGTATCGGAGGATATAGACAAAGAGAGAAAAGAGAGAGAAAGACTTAAAGATGTATCGGAGCGCGCAGTTGCCGCAAATGAGGCAAAATCAGCGTTCCTGTCAAACATGTCTCACGAGATACGTACTCCCATCAATGCCGTTCTCGGTATGAACGAGATGATACTCAGAGAATGTGAGGATGAGAATATCCTTACTTATGCTTCGAGTATCAAGACATCCGGATCCACTCTTCTTGGACTGATCAATGATATACTTGATTTTTCCAAGATCGAGGCAGGTAAAATGGAGATAATTCCGGTTGAATATGAGCTTTCTTCGGTTATCAACGATCTTGTAAATATGACCCGCACAAAAGCTGATGATAAGGGTCTTGCACTGAAACTTGAAATAAATAAAGACATACCGAATACTCTGTTTGGCGATGAGGTAAGGATCAAACAGGCCGTTACGAATATACTCACAAATGCGGTCAAATATACCGAAAAAGGAAGTGTTACCTTTACTGTAAGCTTTGATAATTCGAGCCCGGATAATGAAAAGATCGGGTTAATGTTTTCGGTTAAAGATACCGGAATCGGTATAAAAGAAGAGGATATGGATAAACTGTTCTCAAAGTTTGACCGTATCGAGGAAAAGCGTAATCGAAATATCGAAGGTACCGGTCTCGGAATGAGCATAACCCAGCGGCTTTTGGAGATGATGGGTTCAACTCTTGAAGTGGACAGTGTCTACGGAGAGGGCTCTGATTTTCATTTTGTTATAGAGCAGAAAGTTGTTAACCGGGATCCCATCGGAGATTACGAAACTTCATACAAGGCGTCTTTGTCCGGACGTACGAAATATAAAGAAAAGTTTACGGCACCTGAAGCGGATGTTCTTGTAGTTGATGACACTGCCACCAATCTTGAGGTATTTAAGAATCTCCTTAAACGTACCAAAGTGCGGATCGATACCGCATCAAGTGGAAAAGAATGCCTGAAAATGTCCGCGGAAAAGAAGTATGATATTGTGTTTCTCGATCATATGATGCCCGACAAGGACGGTATAGAGACGTTGCATGAAATGCGGGATCTTACGGATAATCCCAACAGGACAACAACTGCTGTATGTCTGACCGCAAATGCCATAAGCGGTGCAAGGGAGAAATATATTTCCGAGGGCTTTGATGATTATCTGACCAAACCCATAGATGCCGACAAACTCGAGGAAATGCTTATTAAGTTTCTTCCGGAGGAAAAAGTTGTTTTATCAGGAGATGAGGGTGAACCTCAGGAGGAAGAAAAACCGCTTCCGGATTGGCTCCTGCAGTGTGAAGGAATCGATACCGAGCAGGGAGTTAAAAACTGCGGCGGAACTGAAGCGTATTTATCTGTCCTTGAAAGATTTCATTCTGCTGTAAGTGATAAGGCGGATGAGATAGAATACTTTATATCCGGTAATGATATCAAGAATTACACTATCAAAGTTCATGCACTCAAATCCTCTGCCCGGATAATCGGTGCTATGGATCTTTCCGAAAAAGCAAGACTGCTTGAGGAAGCCGGAAATGAAAACAATATAGATTACATTAAAGAAAATACGGCAGAATTGCTGAGCCGGTATCGTTCTTATATAAATATACTTTCGGCTGTCTCAGAGAAATCCGAAGATTTGCCGGATATACCCGGAGAAATGCTGACTGATGCTTATGGCGGACTGTCGGAATTTGCTCAGATACAGGATTACGAACTTGCCCGCATGGTAGTGGATTCACTTAAAGAGTACAGACTTCCCGAAACCGACGAAGATCGTTTTGAGCGCATTGAGTCAAAACTTGCACTCATGGATTGGGATGGAATAAGGGAAATTCTTAAAGAGGTAGAATAATTCACCGGAGGAGATAGTCATGTTTCGCAGAGTGCTCATTGTAGCGGCAACAGAGGGTTTTATTGTAAAGGGGATTGAAACCAAACTAAAAAACATAGGGGTCGATTCCGTCTATTCATCACCCTGGATGAAAGATCTGGACGGGAAACTTAGCGAAGCGGATCTTGTACTGCTTTATACGGATGACAAAGTGGCAGAGTATGCCACCGGTCTTGTGTATATCAAGGACAGATGTGCCGAACTTGATGAACAGGTCATTGTGATAGGCGCCAAACTTGAATTTGATATCATTAAAGGATTCATTCCCGAAAGTCAGATATTCAAATTCTATGAGAGACCTCTTGATATGGATGAGTTATTAAATGATATCGAGAAGTATCTTGAAAACGAAGCACAGTATGCAAGACGCAAAAGCATCCTGATAGTGGATGATGATGTGAACTATATGAGCATGGTAATGGACTGGCTTAAGGATAAATACCGTGTCGCTACTGTTAACTCCGGTATGCAGGCCATTAAGTGGCTTGCCAAAAACCACGCTGACCTGATCCTTCTTGACTATGAGATGCCTGTGACAACCGGTCCTCAGGTCCTTGAGATGATCAGATCGGATGATACATTGGCAGATCTTCCTGTAATGTTCCTGACGGGTAAAAGTGACAAGGAAAGTATTATGAATGTGCTTGCACTTAAGCCTGCAGGTTATCAGCTCAAATCAAACAGCAAGGAACAGCTGCTGCTTAATATCGAACAATTTTTTCTTGCACAGAAAAAATTATGATGCTTGATTGTATTAGTAAACAAATATGGATTTCAAATTACATTCTGAATATAAACCGACAGGAGATCAGCCACAGGCTATCGATGAGCTTGTAGAGGGCTTTAAAGCCGGAAACCAGTTCCAGACGCTTCTTGGAGTAACGGGTTCCGGTAAGACCTTCACCATGGCCAATATTATTGAGCGTCTTAATAAGCCCACGCTGATCATCTCTCATAACAAGACCCTTGCGGGCCAGCTCTACGGCGAGATGAAGGAATTCTTTCCTGAAAACGCCGTTGAGTATTTTGTATCCTACTACGATTACTACCAGCCCGAGGCATATGTACCCCAGTCTGATACATACATCGCCAAGGATTCTTCCATAAATGATGAGATTGACAAACTGAGACTTTCCGCCACCGCATCCCTGGCTGAGCGCAAGGATGTTATTGTGGTTGCCTCTGTTTCATGTATCTATGGTCTGGGTTCACCCGACGAATATAAGGGCATGATCCTGTCACTCAGGCCCGGTCAGACCATCGACAGGGACGAAGTGGCCAAGACCATGATCTCCATGCAGTACGAACGTAACGACTTGGAAAAGAAACCGGGACTCTTTCGCATAAACGGCGATATCCTGGAGTACTATCCCGCTCAGGGCGGTGATTATCTCATCAGGATCGAGTGGTTCGGAGACGAGATCGACAGGATCTTAGAGATTGATCCCGTTAATGCCAAGCCCGTGGCCCAGCTGGAACACATCGCTGTTTTCCCTGCATCACACTATGTTGTAAGCCGTGACGCACTTTTAAAGGGGTGCGACGCAATAGAAGAAGAGTTAAAAGAGAGAATCAAGTACTTTAAAGGAGAAGACCGTCTCATTGAAGCACAGCGAATTTCCGAGAGGACAGGATTCGATCTTGAGATGCTCAGGGAAACTGGATTTTGCTCGGGTATCGAGAATTACTCAAGACACCTGAACAATCTTCCCGCAGGTGCTCCTCCTCTTACTCTTATGGACTTCTTCCCCGATGATTTTCTGATCATCATCGACGAGTCCCACATGACCATACCTCAGATAAGAGCCATGTACGCAGGAGACAGATCCCGTAAGACAACTCTGGTTGACTACGGCTTCAGACTTCCTTCTGCTCTTGATAACAGACCGCTTAATTTCGAAGAATTCGAATCACATATAGACCAGATGCTTTTTGTTTCAGCGACCCCTTCCGATTATGAAGCGGAGCATGAACTCTTAAGAGCTCAGCAGGTCATTCGTCCCACGGGACTTCTTGATCCTCAGGTTGATGTTCGTCCTACTTTCGGACAGATCGACGATCTGATTTCAGAGATTAGAAAAGAAGTCGCGAATAAGCATAAGGTTCTTGTTACTACCCTTACCAAGAAGATGGCCGAGGATCTTACGGATTATCTGAAGGAAGCGGATATCAGAGTTAACTACATGCACTCCGATATCAAGGCTCTTGAAAGAACCAAGATCATCCGCGATATGAGAACAGATGTATTCGACGTTCTGGTAGGAATCAACCTGCTCAGAGAAGGTCTCGATATTCCCGAGATCACTCTTGTTGCTATAATCGATGCGGACAAGGAAGGCTTCCTTCGTTCGGAAACATCGCTTATCCAGACCATCGGACGAGCTGCAAGAAACTCCGAAGGTCATGTAATAATGTATGCCGACACCATAACCCGTTCCATGCAGGCGGCAATTGATGAGACTAACCGCAGGCGTGAGATTCAGATGGCATACAACGAGGCTCACGGCATAACGCCCAAGACCATCGAAAAGGCAGTCCGCGATCTTATCAGCATTTCCAAGAAGGTGGATGCCGACGATGTTAAGTGGAAGAAGGATCCCGAATCCATGTCGAAAAAAGAACTCAAAGAGCTCATTCAGCAGACGGAAAGTGCAATGCGCAAAGCTGCTGCGGAGCTGGATTTCGAAAGAGCCGCGATGCTGCGTGATGAACTGTTTGAACTGAAGACTAATCTGGGATGAGAGAAACAGGGGGACGGTTCTGCCGTTTCAATGGTTCGAATCCCCAAAAGAAAGGTATAGAAATGGCTGCAAAGATGTTGCCCAAGAACAAGATCGTTGTTCGCGGCGCCAAAGAAAATAACTTAAAAGATCTCTCGGTTGAGATTCCCCGCGATGCACTGGTTGTAATGACAGGTGTATCCGGTTCGGGAAAATCCTCACTTGCTTTTGACACAATCTATGCGGAAGGTCAGAGACGTTACATGGAGTCTCTTTCTTCCTATGCAAGAATGTTCCTGGGACAGATGGAAAAGCCTGATGTGGAATCCATCGAAGGACTATCCCCTGCGATTTCCATCGATCAGAAATCAACCAATAAAAATCCCAGATCCACAGTCGGAACTGTAACCGAGATCTATGACTATTTCAGACTTCTCTATGCAAGAGTGGGAATCCCTCATTGTCCCGAGTGCGGAAGAGTGATCGAGCGTCAGACCGTTGACCAGATCGTTGACCGCATAATGGAACTTCCCGAAGGAACCAAGATCATGCTCATGGCTCCTGTTGTAAGAGGAAGAAAAGGAAGACATGAGAAGGTTATCGAGCAGGCGAGAAAGTCCGGCTACGGAAGAGTAAGGGTCGACGGTATCATGTACGATCTTTCCGAGGATATCACTCTTGAGAAAAACGATAAGCACAACATCGATATTGTAGTTGACAGACTTGTCATAAAAGACGGAATTCAGAGAAGACTTACCGATTCATCCGAAAATGTTCTTCGTATTGCGGACGGACTTCTTAACGTTGATGTTGTGGGCGGAGAAACTCTTTCTTTCAGCACATCCTATGCATGCCCTTATTGCGGAGTCAGCATATCGGAGGTTGAGCCCAGAAGTTTTTCTTTCAACAATCCCTTCGGTGCCTGCCCCGTATGTGCGGGTCTCGGATACAAGATGGAATTTGATGCGGAGCTTATGATCCCCGATACATCTCTTTCCATAAATGACGGCGCCATTATTGTGACAGGCTGGCAGTCATGCAATCAGGAAGGAAGCTTTACCAACGCCCTCCTTCAGGCACTTTGTAAGAAATTCAAATTCGATCTTGATACACCCTTTGAGGATTATTCGGATAAGGTCAAAGATATCCTTTTGAACGGAACCGATGTGAGCGTTGATGTTCACTATGTGGGACAGCGTGGTTCGGGCGTATATCCCACAGTGTTTGAAGGTCTTGTGAAAAATGTTGAGCGCCGTTACAGAGAGACTTTTTCCGAGACAATGAAAGCTGAGTATGAAGCCTTCATGCGCATCACTCCCTGTTCAGAGTGCGGCGGTAAGAGACTTAAGAAGGAATCACTTGCCGTAACTGTTGGCGATAAGAATATCTACGAGATGACAACTCTCTCCATTCTGGATCTGAAGTCATTTCTCGAAGGACTTAATCTTACAAAGCAGCAGGCAATAATCGGTGAGAGAATCTTAAAAGAGATCAAGAACCGTGTCGGATTCTTGGTTGATGTCGGACTTGATTATCTGTCACTTTCAAGAGCAACCGCAACTCTTTCCGGCGGTGAGGCTCAGCGTATAAGACTTGCGACTCAGATCGGATCGGGACTTGTGGGTGTGTGCTACATTCTCGATGAGCCCAGTATCGGTCTTCATCAGAGAGATAACGATAAACTTCTGGCGACACTCAAGCATCTCAGAGACCTTGGTAATACACTCCTTGTAGTAGAGCATGATGAGGACACCATGCTTGCTGCGGATTACATCGTAGACATTGGACCCGGTGCAGGTTCTCACGGCGGAGAAGTAGTAGCTGTCGGAACCGCGGAAGAGATAATGAAGGTTCCCGAGTCCGTAACAGGTCAGTATCTGTCAGGCAAATTGGCTATCCCAGTTCCTGAGGTCCGCAGAAAGCCTGCAGGATGGATCACGGTTAAAGGTGCCGCAGAAAACAATCTGAAAAATATCGATGTAAAGATTCCTCTCGGAGTATTTACCTGCGTTACAGGTGTATCAGGTTCCGGTAAATCTTCACTGGTTAACGAGATACTTCATAAATATCTTGCAAGAAAGCTTAACCGTGCCCATACCATTCCCGGAAAGTGCAAGGGAATCACAGGCATAGAGAAGCTGGATAAAGTAATCTGTATTGACCAGAGCCCCATCGGAAGAACTCCAAGATCGAATCCCGCAACCTATACCGGTGTATTCGATATGATAAGAGATCTCTTCGCATCCACCGAAGATGCAAGAAGCATGGGATATGCAAAGGGAAGGTTTTCTTTTAACGTAAAAGGCGGCAGATGCGAAGCCTGCTCCGGCGACGGTATCATCAAGATTGAGATGCACTTCCTTCCCGATGTTTATGTGCCCTGCGAAGTCTGCGGAGGTAAGCGTTACAACAGAGAAACTCTTGAAGTTAAGTACAAAGGAAAGAGCATTTTCGATGTGCTTGATATGAGAGTAGAAGAAGCACTGAAGTTCTTCGAAAATATTCCTTCAATCAGGAATAAGATTCAGACTCTCTATGATGTTGGTCTCGGATATATCAAGCTTGGTCAGCCTTCAACCGAACTTTCCGGAGGTGAGGCACAGCGTATTAAACTGGCAACCGAACTTTCCAAGCGTGCCACCGGCAAGACTATCTATATTCTGGATGAGCCCACTACCGGACTTCATTTTGCGGATGTACACAAGCTGGTTGAAATCCTTGCAAGACTCTCGGACGGCGGAAACACCGTGGTTGTCATCGAGCACAATCTGGACGTCATCAAGTGTGCGGATTATATTATTGATATGGGCCCCGAGGGCGGCGACAGAGGCGGTACGGTTATCGCAGAAGGGACTCCCGAAGAGATCGTTAAGGTCAAGGCTTCCTACACCGGCCACTACGTAAAGCAGATGCTGGACAGGGCGAAGGAAAGAGAGAAGGCTCAGGGAAAGCCCTCCAAGAAGACTAAAAAGTAAGCATGATCAAATAGGGAACCTTTCCGGGTTCCCTATTTCTGTGAAAAAGACAGTAATGAAACGTGTTATAATCTCTTTTGAGGGAAAAATATGACATTTGAATTATTGGTCTCATGTGTACAGAAAGATGCACGTGAGCTTGCCGAAAAAATGAATATAGCTTCGGATGCGGTTATTGTATCCCAGCTTGAGGAAAAAGAATCCGACGAATTCTTTGACCTGGGAGAAAAAAGGGTTCTCTCCATCAGATCCCAGACAAAGGGAGTGGGTCTTAACCGTAATATCTGCATTGAACATGCAAATGCGGATATCATTCTTTTTGCGGACGAGGATATCGTATACGACGAAGGATACGAGGAGAAGGTTTTAAAAGAATTCACGGATCATCCGGATGCGGACGCCATTTTCTTTAATGTAAGAGTGTGCGAGGAAAGAAGAACCTACTGGAATGAGGATTATAAGTGGGTTAAATGGTACAACAGCGGAAGATATCCTGCTTACAGTATTGCGGTGAGGGCATCGAAGCTTAAGGCAGCAGGCGTTAAGTACAGCCTTTTGTTCGGAGGAGGCGCCAAGTACTCCAACGGTGAGGATTCTCTTTTTATCAATGATATGAGAAAAGCCGGTTTTAAGATGCTTGCTTCACCGGTGGTTTTGGGCGAGGAAATCCCGAGGCCCTCAACCTGGTTTAACGGATATAACGATAAGCTCTTCTATGACAGGGGAGTTTTGTATCATTTCCTTTATGGAAAGTGGGCTATGCTTTGGGGATTTCGCTGGGTTTACAAAATGAGACCCGATTACGAGAAAGATTATCCCTATAAAAAGGCCAAAGATATGCTTTTCAAAGGCATAAAAGACGCAGCAACAGGGAAATTGGAATAGGTTGCAGTGGGCGGTTCCTGTGAAACGAGGGGTGACGTGAACGCAGGAACCGCCTTATGCTTGCGTCCTTGTCTACATGTGCTATAATCTTAGGGCAATTTAACAAAGAAGGGTATGTGGTGCCGAAGAAGCGAATTTTGCTTCCGACGTTAAAAGGGAAACAGGTTTAAGGCCTGTGCGAACTCGTCACCGTAGATACCGAGCAGTCTTTCACATAAGTCACTGGGAAACCGGGAAGGCAGAAAGGTTGCGTTAACGGATTGTTTTCTTTTCCGTTAGGAGGTATGAGCCGGGAAACCTGCCATGTATAACGATACAGGAACAG
>JAEEGK010024747.1_pt1 | contig 12412 bp, 6 predicted proteins | sample 8958771 | NCBI WGS metagenome assembly JAEEGK01 (sample SAMN16246547, study PRJNA631951) | gut metagenome | biome: gut microbiome; feature: rumen; material: SC-attached | host: Bos | place: Iran: Karaj | collected 2018-10 | reverse complement strand
ATAAAGATATAAATATAAATAATAATATAAATGAAAAAAATAATAAAATGAATGATAAAGATATAAATATAAATAATAATATAAATGATAAAAATAATAATATAAATGATATAGATATAAATATAAATAATAATAATATAAATGAAAAAAATAATAATATAAATGATATAAATATTAATAATAATCTAAAAGAAAAAAACAATGAAAAATTAGATATTAATAATAAATCTATGTTGAATAATTATACTAATAAATTAAAAACAAATAACAAAGGAAAAAATTATCAAATTAATAATGTAATAAAAGATTTGAAAAAAGAAAATAAAAATGAAAAGAAAAACAATATTGATATTTTAGGTAATCTTCTAAATGAAAATAATGATATTAATAATAATAATAAAGATGAGATTTTTAATTATAATATAATTAATGAAAAAGATGAAAATAATAATAAAAATGATAATTTAAATAAAAGTAAGAGAAGCAATCTTTCAAAGAATAATTTAAGTAATTTGAAAAACTTAAAATTAATAAATCAAACTAATAATAAATTTGAAAAAAAGTATAATTATATAATTTCAAATGAAAGTCTAGAAATAATAAGAGAAAACAAAAGTAATCAAAAAGATATTAAAACACAATTTTCATTCAGTTTTAATGATAAACTTCAAAATAATTTAAATTCAATAAAGAATAATAAACAAGAAGATAAAAGTATTTCTTGTGATATTCCTTTATCAGGGAGAAATAAATGTAAAATAAATCAAGAAATAATAAAAGAAAATATTCAAACCAAAATAGAAAATAATGACTTAATTAATAAATTAATTGAAGAAAAAATACATGATATAATATTAATACAAGAACAAATTAAAAACAAAATTACTGAATTAGAGAATAAAATAAATCTTATAAATAAAATAAATTCCGGATTAAAAGAAAAAATAAATGAAATAGAAATAAATAAAGAAAAATTAGAACAAGTAGAAGTAAAATTAAATGCTTCAAATAAAGCAATTGAAGTAATAAATGAACATTATTTACTAACAGATATTTCTAATATTGATAATTTGGAAAATAATTTATATTTACCAAAATTTAAAGATAAAAGATTTCCACCATCAAAAGTAAAATCAAAAGCTTTAAAAAAATATTTATTAAATAATTCAGATGAAATAAAAGATAATATTCCTTTATTTGAATTAAGAACAGAAAATGTTGTTAATAATTCAAAAAAAAAAAATTATCCAAGTAAATTAATAATAGAAAAATTTGAAAAAAAAAGAAAAAAAGAAAAAATTGTTAATGAAATATATCACAATCAATCAATGAAATTTTTGAAGCCTTTAAAAAATTCATTTATTAAAATTCCTCAAACAAATTTTATAAATGATGAAAAATAAAGGTATAATATTATTGAGTAAGCTTATTGTTGGTTTTTTATATAAATAATTTATATTATTATTATTTAATTAATAAAAATTATTTAATAATGGATGATTATATGATTGATGAAAATCTAATGAGAATAATACAAGAGGAAAATATAGAAGAAAATACTAATATAAATAATGAAAAAAAAACAAAAAGTTATCATTTACAAAGATCAAATGGGACAATTCCAGAAGAAAATTATGAAGAAATGACTGAAAATTTTTTAAAAGAAATAGAAACTATTACTCCAAAATTACAAACTTTTAATAATAAAACAAATAATGTATCTTTTCAAAGTAGTTCAAAAAATATTACAAGTAATAGAGATAAAAATGAATATAAAAATGAAATTATAAATTTAAGTAAACAAAATGAAAAAATTGAAAAACAACTTAAATCAAAAATTGATGAAATAAAAAAAATCAAATATTTAAATGAAAAATTAGTTAAAGAAAATACACAATATCAAAGAATAAATAATAATTTATTAAAAGATAAAAAATCAATGGAAAAAGAAATTTCTGAAATGAAATCTTATAGATTAAAAATTGAAAATAAATTAATATCAGGTGCAAAAAATCAAAATTTAATTGAGATTAATAATAAATTAAGAGATGAAAATGAACAATTAATACAAAAAATAAGATATTTAGAAAGTGAAAAAATTGATTTGATGAAAAAAAATGAGACACAAGAAAATGAAATTATTTTATTAAATAAATCATTAGGAATTAAGGCAGAAGAATTAAATATTTCTGAAAATAATATTTTAAATATTTCAAATTTAAAAAGTAATTATGAAGAATTAAAAAATAAATATTCTATATTAAATGATAATTTTGAACAAGCTAAAATTACTATTAATCAACAGAATGAAAAAATTCAAGAATTAATTTTAATTCAAAATAAAATGAATGAAAATCTTATTATGAAAGGTAATGAAAATAATAATTTAAAAATTGAAAGAGATTCTTTTGAAGAACATTTTAATAAAAATTCTAAAGAATTAATTGAATTAAAAAATAAATTAAAAAATTTTGAAAATATTCAAAAAGAAAATGAAGATATGAAAAACAATTTAACTAATATAATTAATAATAATGAAGAAAATAAATTTGGAATAATTAAAAATTATGAGAATAAAATTAATAATTTAATATATCAAATTAATTGTCTTAAGCAAGAAAATTATAATATAAAACAACAATTACATATTAATGAAAATAATCATTTAGAAAATGCGAATTTAATTTATGAAGAATCTCAAAAAATTAATAAAGAAAAAGAAAGATATAAAAATATGTTTATTGATGTTATCAATAAGTTAAATCAAATGCCAAAAAAAGAAGAAAATAATGAATATAAAGAATTATTAGAATCATTACAATATCAAAAAAATAAAAATTTAGAACTTTTAGAAGAAATTAAGAAAATAAACGAATAAATAAATATAAATATTATTTTTATTAAATTATAATTTATTATATATTCATAATTATTATAATATTTAATAAATATATGATTATCAATTTAAATTTCGGAGATTCAGATTTTAATTTAGAAGTCAAAAATAATACTTCTGTATCTGATCTTTATAAAATGGTTAATAAAATTTATAATATACCTTTACAAAGAATAAAATTATATGATAATTCTATTTTAATACCAAATAATTCAAATTTAATCTCAAATTATTTTAACCAAGCACATAAAATAAATGTTATAGATGATTATGATAACAATCATAAAGAAAAAGATTTAGAAGAAACAAATTCCTTATTATCAGAAAGAAATAAAAAAAAAAGTTCATTATTTCAAAAAATAAAAAATATGAAAATCATAAAAAAATATATTACTTGTCAAGAATGTAATAACCTAAATGCAATAAATTATTGTAGAAATTGTAATAAATTTTATTGTTTTGAATGTAATATAATATTTCCAGAACATGAAAAACATTTAAAAATAAACTTGGAAAATGGAAATTTAATAAATTGTATAAATTATTATAAAAAAGAAATGATAAATGAAGTAAATATTATTGAAAAATCATATAATAAAAGTAATCATTGGATAATAAATGATGAAATTAGGAATAAATATTTTGACAATTTAATAGGATTAATTAATGAAATTAAATTACAACAAAAAGAATTATCAAATATAAATAATTCACATGATATAAATGATACAACTTTCATTAATTTAAGAAAAGATTTATATAATATTCAATTACCTTCTTTTGATGAAAAAATAATTGATGTTTTCTCTCAAATAAATAAAATTGAACATTTAATTGATAGATATATTTTTTATGTGTATCGTCAAGTTATAAAATCAAATTTTAATAAAAATATAATGGATATATTTGAGAAAATTCAAAAAGATTTATTAAAAATATTAAATGATGGAAATAAAAAAATTGAAGAAATCAAAAATTTATCTAATTATAGTTTAAAAGAATTAAAGTTATATAATGAAGGAGAAAAGGTAATTGAAAAGAATTTAAAAGAAAATAAATCTTCATTTCCTCAGATAAGATTAAAAACAGAACAAGATAAAGATTATTCTAATACTTTTAGTAAAATTAAACTTACAAAACATAGTTATTTAAGAGATTTAATTATTAAAGAAAAATTGAATTTAGAGAAAAATATAAATCTTCGAAAAAGAGTAAAAAGTGAAATAAATGAAAATAATAATCTTTGTTTTACACATGGAAATAATGAAATTAAAATGATACCAAATAAAAAATCTTCAAGAAGTACTCTTGTTGATATTAATAAAATTGATAGAATATTTAGTATGCCTGTCAGAAATAAAAAGAAAAAATAGTTTTTTTTATAAATTTATTCATTATATATAAATTTTTTTGTTTATTATTTAGTTTTTTTGTTGTAGATTAAATTTAAAACAAATAAATATTTAAATATTATTTTTTATTAAAAAATGAATAGAAATGATACAAATAATAGTAATTCAAATTTAAATTTAGGAAATGATGTTAATTCAATATCAAAATATTTTATAAGTAATAATGATAAATCAACAATGAGTATAACAGGTGCAATAATGAAAAATCAAAACGCAATAAACAATGAAATAATAGAAGAAAATTCCCAAATACAAGAAAATATTCCTTTAGAAAAAGTACAAAAATTTTTTAAAAAAAATATTAAATTAAGAAATGCTACAATTAAAAAGAATTTTTGGAAAAGAGATTACATATCAAAAAAACCAATTTATTTAAAAATAATAGATTTAATTCCTTCAATAATAGGAACGCAAGGTTTTTTATTATGTATAAATAATTACTTACATAATGAAGAAAGAGATTCAATATTATGTAATGTAATAAGTCAATTAAATACAAATACTTTAAATGAAAAATTTTCAATTATAAATAACAACTCAGAAAATGTTCATTTAAATTTATTAATGAATCCTAAAATTAAATATGATAAAACAATATATCATAAAAATAAATATAAATTAATAGAGAGTTCATATCGAAAAATAAAAAAATTAAAAAAAGAATTATCAAAATCAGGAGAAAATTTTTTCCACAATTTTCTATGTTTTAAAAGAATAGCATTAGAAAACAAATATGAAAGTATAAATCCATATAAAGATATAAAATCAACATTATATACAATATTTCCAAATATAAATTTTGAATTAATGAGAATAAAAAAACTTTCTTTATCATCAAAATTTAATTTAAATAAATTATTAATGGATAGGCATCATTCAACAATAAAAATCGGAAATCAAACAATAATAAATGGATTTTTATCAATGACAGCAGAAAAAAGAATAATAACTTTAACTGATGATACTGCAATTAAAAATTTAGAAAATTCTCAAAGTTTAAAACAAATAATTTTTGGTATTTGGATTAGTTTAAAATATGAAGATGCTTCATTATATGATAGTGTTGAAGAATTATTAAAAAAATATAGATATTTAATTTATAAAAAATGTTTTGAATTTATTTTAGTTTCTTCTAAAATTGAAACTATTTATTCTCCTTCTCCAGATGAAGGAATGTTCCTTTTAATTATTTTTTTTAAAGGCTCCCAACAATTTTATGAAGTAAAAGTTATTCCTAATGAAGAAGATAAAAATTTTAATAAAAGTGATAATTCTAATAATAATAATATTAATGAAGTTGAAAATATTTTAGAAAATTATAATAATCAATGGTTAATTATGAAAAGAAATTTTAATTTAAAAGAAAATACTGGATTTGATTTAACTGATAGTATGAAAAATGTAAAAATTCATACTACCATAAATTATATTAATTATTTAAATGGTTTAATTCCTTTTTCAAATTCAAAATCAAACTCATTAAAAAATTCAATTTTTACAAATACAAATAATAAAAATTTTCAAAATTCAAATAAATTCATTTCATCAGGAAATATAATATCCCCAAATAATTTAATAATGAAAAAATCTAATATAGAAAATATAGGTAAATCATATATATCAAATAATAATATAAATCAAAATAATACAAATAATAATAATAATGATATTTTAACTTTAGAATCTCAAACAAATAATAATAATAATAGTATAAAAGAAAGAGTAATGAATATAATTCAAACAAAAGCTCCTGCATTTGATCCTTTACAAGATATGTTTGATATAAATACTGAACAAAATGAACAAAGTAATTTAAATAATTTAGATACTATTAATGAACATATTTCAAATAATAATAATAATAATAATAATACTATTAAATTTGACAAATTATCTTCTATTAATAATAAAAGTCCTTCTAATTCTAAAATTCCTAAATCAAGATCTGGGAGAAATTTAGTTGATCAATTTCATCATATAATTAATGATAATATTGATGACAACTTTTTTAAAGGAGATGGTTTTAATTTTCCTTTTAAAAATACTGATATTAATTTCAATAAACCACCTCAGCCACAAAATAATTTATTACAAAAATTTCCTTCAAATGAACAAACACAAACAAAAATTAATTATTTTTCTCAAAGTAATGCAAATTATAATACTCCTTTTACATTAAATAATAATAATTCAAATAATAATATTAATAATAATTCTAATAATAATAATAATAATATTAATAATAATAATAATAATAATCAAATTTTAAATAATTTAAATTCAAATGAATTAAAAGAAATAGATGAAAATGATGATTTTTCACATAAAAAAATGCAAAGTTTAATTATATCAAAAAAAATGTCAATAACACCTTCTCCATCAAATCCAAATTTACAAAATTTTAATTTTAATTTAAATGAAAATTCAAATAATAATAAAATAAGTTTTAACAATAATTTAAATATAATTACAAAAAAAGAAATTGGTATTCAAACTTTACCAATTGATGATAATATGGGAAGTATTTTAGAAGAACAAAATCAAACTATTCAAATGTTACAAAATAAAATTAATAATATGGAATTAATGCTTGAAAAAGTATTAACAAAATTAAGAGAAAAAAATCAAAATAATAAAAATGAAAATTATATTAAAGAAGAGAAAGAAACAAGTGAATTAGAATTAAGTAATAATAATGAAGAAGAAAAAAGTGATTCATTACATTCAAGTGAAAATTCTAAAGAACAAATTCACTTTAGTAAAGAAATTTCTAATACTTATATGGCCCAAACTACAAAAGAAAATGAAATTGGTTTAAAAAAAGTTGATTTTAAAAATAAAGATATTAAAATAAGTGATTCTTCTGAATTATCAATTTCACTTTCAAAAAATAATAATAATGTTGATGTAACTTATAAAAGTAATAATAATGAACATACATTAGAAGTACCTGTTATTAAATATAATTCTGAAATTTCTGGTATGGATGATACTGAAAATGATTTATAAAAAATTAATAAAATTAAAAATAATCTTAATTTATAAAAATAATTTTTATATATTAAAGATTTAATATAAATAATTTACAATGAAAAAATAAAATTATAAATTATATATAATAGTTATACTTTTATTTTGACACAATATTAAATATTTCACTGTTAAAAATTGTACTAGTTGAAGTATCTTTATCTTTTTTATTTGATATAGTATTATCTTTAATTAATTGATTTTCACTTTTTTCAATTTGATTTTTTTTATTTTCAATTATTGAATTTACTTTTTTGATTTCAAGTTCAAGATTAACTTTTTCATTTTTTAAATTTTCATTTCCTTCAATGATTTTATTTAACTCTTCCTTTAAAATTTTTATTTGATTTTCTGTATTTTTAATTTCTAAATCTAATTTTTCTATATTAGTATTTTTATTAAGTTTATTTTTATTTAATAGTAAATTTAAAGTATTTTGTTTAATATGAATAGTATTATTTGATTTATTAACTTTTTTATTATTTGCATTCATAAATGAAGTAACATTATTCTTTCCAAGAAAAATTGAAGAAAAATCTAATCTTTCATTGAATTGAAAATCTAATTTGCTATTTTTAATAACTTTGGTTAAAAATTTAGGAGAATCAATATTATTAATAATAGAATCATCAATAATACCTAATGAATCATCATCACTTAAATTATCTAATTTTATATTAGGTTCTACATTTAATGCACTTTTATTTTGTAATTTTTCTTCATTTTTATGAAACTTTTTTTTTAATTTTTGTAATTCTTTTTCATTATTTTCAATTTCTTTTTGTATTATTTTACTTTTTTGATTCACTTTTATTGAATTTTCTTTTAAATTTTCAGCTGTTTCAACATGAATTAAATATTCATTATTTTTATCTAATGCTATTAAAATTGGGTTTATTATATATTTTTGATTATGTGAAAAATTATAGGAATTTTTATATTCTTTTTTTTTCTTTTTTATTTTCTCATTTATTAATTTTATTTCCTCATCTATTTTTTTTATATTTGTTTTAATATTTTCTTTTTCTTCTTTACTTTTTATTTTAGATTTTAATGATGCTATTCTATTCAAATTTTCTTTATTTATTATAAATTTTGAGACTATATTATCATAATTTTCTAGATTATTTTCATTATTCATGGATTCTTTAATTAATAAATGTTGGTTATTATTTTTTAGTAAAAAATTATTGATTTTACGATGAAATTGCTTTACTTCATTAATTTTGTTATTAAAGATTTTTATTTTTAGCCTTTTTTCTTCTTTTAAATTGTCATTTACTTTTTTTATTTCTTCAATTTTATTTTTCAATTTCATTTTTTTAATTATTTCTATATTAACTTAAGATATTTTTTTTTAAATTAAAAATAAAAATTAATTTCATTACTTATTTTTAAGTAAAATAAAGAAATATAATCCAATGTTTTATTTTAATATATAAAATTGTTAAAAATAATTTGTTTTATATTTATTTTATTATATTTTCTAATAAAAAGTGAAATAAAATATTATTCTTTTTAAAAATAAATAAAAATGAAAATGAGTTATTCAACTCCTCTAATTTATTCTTCAGAAAAATTATGTTCATACACAGTTAGAAATTCATTAAAAAAAAATTTAATAAAAAATAATGATTTTATTGATTTTCAAAATAAAGAAATTAAAAAATTAAAAAATTCAGTCATAAGTTATAAAAAAAATATAGGGGATTTAAATAAAAAAGTGCAAAAGAATGATAATTTATTTATTGAAAATTCAATAATTTTAAGGAAATATAAAGAATTAAAGAACAATTATTCGACTTTAAAGAATGATTATTTAGAAATTAAAGATAATTTAAAAGAAAAAAATAAAATAATTTTTGATTTTCAAAAATTAACTGAAAATGATACAATTAAATTTAAGCAATTTAAAATTCAAAATAATGACCTTAAAAATATTATAAAGGCTTATGAAATCAGTAATAATAATTTAAGAGAATTAAATAAGTTACAGGATGAAAAAATTAAAGAACTTGAAATTAAAAATACTGAATTAAATTCATTTAACAATAATATAAAAGAAAAAAATGAACAAGAAAAACAAAATGAAAATTCTCTTTTAAAAAACCAAATAGATAATTTAAATAAGCAAATAAAAAATTTATCAGAACAATTAAAAGAAAAAGAACAAAATTATATATTAGAAATAAAAAATAAAGATAAAGAAATTAGTACTTTATTAGAAAAATTAAATGAAGATAAAGAAAAAATATTAAAAATAGAAGATTTAAATGAAGAAATAAATAATATTACTTTAGAAAATAATAAATTGAATCAACATTTAAAAGAAATTAAAGATGATAATATTGAAAAAAAAAACTTAATTAAAAAACTAAATGATTGTATTCTTGAATATAATCAAACATTTATTCAAAGTCAAAATGAATTAACAGATAGAGATAAATCATATGAAAATATTGAAAAAGAAAAAGAAAAATTATTTCAAAAATTAACAGAAATTTCAAATGAGAAAATCAAAATTGAAAAGAAATTGAAAATAATTAATGAAGAAAATATATTTCAAAATTCAATATATGAAGAAAAAATTACACAAATATTAAAAGAAAATAATTTAAAAGATGAAGAAATAAAACAATTAAAAATAATAATTAATAACCTTCAAAAAGAAAATCATGAATTAAAATCTGTCACAAATGATTTAGAAAAATCTAATATTTATTTAATTAATTTAAGAGAAAGACAAAATGAATTAAATTTAAAAATTTCTTCTCTAAATGAAATGGTTAATGAAAAAGAAAAAATAATAGAAAATTTAAAAGAAAAATATAATCAAAAAATTTCATATTATAAATTAAAGATTTTAGAAATGAAAAATAGGATTAATAATTTAATGAATAATTTAATTCAAATGAAATATTATGTAAATGAACTAGAACAATTCTTTGAAAATAGAAATACACAAAATTATACAACAAGAATAAAAAAAAGAAGTTCATCAATGGATTATAATACTATAACAATGGATAATCATTATTATAATGCTGGATTAATAAATTCATTGAAAAATGTTGTGAATAAAATTGATAATGAAATTAATGAAAGTAATAAAAATGAACAAGAAACTTTAAATAAAATATAAATAAAAATATAGATATCATTATAATTTTTTAGGTAAAATACGTCGTAAAAAAATTTTTTAAAATTTATTAAAAAAAATTAAGTAATAAGAAATTAAAAAATATAAATAAAGTTTTTATTTCATCTAAAATGAATGTTTATTTTTCAATGAATTTCAGAATTATTTTAAATGAAAATATATTTATTTAATTTATTTTAATTAGATAATTTTGGAATATATAAAATTATATTAAGAATAATAATTCCTATTTATATTTTTATGCATATATTAATTATTTGGAAATTTATTTTTTTTTTCAAAAATTGTTGAATTGATTTTTTATTTTAAATTGTAGGCAAAATTTTGTATATTAATTGTTTCTAATTTATAAAAAGATATAAACAATGATAAAAAAATATTTAAATTATTAATATCTTTTTAGTTTGAATAAGTTAATATTAAGAGATTTGGAATATTTATTTCTCAAATTTTAATTAGAGAAAAATTTAAAAATGATTTATAAAATTTCTTGAAGAAGTATAAATATATATTTTTTTTAAAATTTAAATTATAAATTATATGTCATATAAAAATAAAATTGAAATTTCTCCTCTAACAATAATATCATCGATTGAAAAGGAATTAAAAGATTTATTATCAGATGTTCCAAAAGGATTTAAACCAAGAATTATTTCAATACAAGAAACTTTAAAAATGTTAAATAAAAAAATAAATTTAATAATACAACAAAAAATTGAAGAAAATAATGAAATAAATAGTCAAAATTTTAATAATAATTTTAATATTAATTTAAAAGAGATTCAATCACAATATGATAATAATATTGGAAATTTAATTTCAGAAAATAATAATTTAAAAAATAAAATAAATGAATTAGAAGAATTAATTCAAATTATTCAAAATAATTCTCAAAGAAAGAATTCATCAAATCATCAAATAAATAATTTATTAAATGAAGAAAAAAATAAATCAAAAATGCTTTTATCACAAGTAAAAACAGTTGAAGATTCCTTTAAAATATTATTAGAAAAATATAAAAAATTAGAAGAAAAACATAATGAACTATTAAATGATTGCTCTAAAATGGCTAATTTAACATCAAATATGAAAAGAATAAACAATAAAAATAAAACTAACTATAAAGGATTAATTGGAATTAATGAAGAATTACAAAATAAAATAACTTCATATGAAAATGTAATAAATAATCATTCACAAGAAATAAAAAATTTAATTAAAAAAAATGCATTATTACAAGAAAAATTAAATAAAATTTCAAATGAAAATAAAAATTTAAATATTGAGATATATAATAAAGATGAAAGATTAAAAATAATAAGATTAATGAATTCTAAATTAGAGCAAACATCAAATAATTTAATTAAGAAATGGGATTCAATAAATAAAATTGAAGAAAAAACAAATCAATTATCAAATGATGCTAATGAAGCATATAATTTATTAAGAATAACTAACAATGAATTAGAAAATGAAAAAAATATGAATAAAATATTAAATAATCAAATAGAAAAATTAAATAAAGAAAAAGAAGATTTATTAAAGAATTTAAAAAGTATTCAAGAAGAAAATAAAAGTTTAAAATTAAAAAATAAAAAATTTTCAACTATAAATAGAGATTTAGAAAATTCATTTAAAGACATTTCACATTCAAGTTTAAATAATAATTTATTTCATAGTTCAAGTACAAGTAAATTAATAATAAACGAAAGTGGAATTGGCAATCAAACAATCCCATTAGAAAATTTACAACCAGCCAAATTATAAAAAAAAAATAAATAATAAAAAAACTAATTATTAAAAAATAATATAAATAAACAAAAAAAAACATTATATAAAAAAATATAATATTACAATTAAAAAAAAAAAGCAAGAATAAAAAAAATTAAAAAAAAAAAAAGAAAAAAGAAGAAA
>JAEEGK010024746.1_pt1 | contig 12412 bp, 7 predicted proteins | sample 8958771 | NCBI WGS metagenome assembly JAEEGK01 (sample SAMN16246547, study PRJNA631951) | gut metagenome | biome: gut microbiome; feature: rumen; material: SC-attached | host: Bos | place: Iran: Karaj | collected 2018-10 | reverse complement strand
CCCCAATCCCCAATCCCCAATCCCCAATCCCCAATCCCCAATTAAAAAGATTTATCTAAATTATAATCTAAAAAAATTTATTAATTATTAATTATATATAATTTATATTTATTAATTATTATATATTATTAAATATATTTTTTTAATAAAAAAATGGATGAATTAATAAATGATTCAATTACTCAAATTATAAATAAATATCCAAATGATTATAAATCAATTTTTCAACTGCTTTCTATTTTTTTTAAAAGAATAATAGATAATCCTAATAATAAAGAATCTTATCAAATTAAAATTTCAAATTCAATTTTTAAAGAAAAAACAGAGAAAATACCAGAAATTTTATCTTTAATTGAATTAATAGGTTATTGTCAAAGTAAAGAAGATAAAAATATTTATATTATCGAAAAAGATTGTATAGAAAATGTAAACATTGCCAATAAAATATTAATTAATGTAATTTCAAAATCAAAATCAAAAATTAATACAAATCCTTCTTCAAATAATAATAATAATTATTCCAACAATTTAACATCAGGACAAAAAGTTATAATTTATCAATATGATTTAACAATGGGATTAGCTAGAAGTTTTGGTTCAGCTTTAATAGGAAGACAAATAGAAGGAGTATGGCATACAGCAGTCGTTTGTTTTGGAAAAGAATATTTTTATGGAGGGGGAATTCAAGTAGGTATTCCAAAGCAAACACCTTATGGAAAAGTTGTAAAAGAATTAGATTTTGGATATACAAATAAAACTGAAAAAGAATTTAGTGATTTCATAAAAACTATAGATAATAAATATTGTATGCAAACATATGATATTTTATATAATAATTGTAATCATTTTACTGATGCAGCAGCTTATTTTTTAACAGGTAGACATTTACCTGATAGTATTTTAAAACAACATGAAGAATTATTAAATACTCCTTTAGGGAATATGATTAGACCTTATCTTGAAATGATGAGAGGACAAAATAACTCATTTTTGCCTAATATGTTTGAAAATAATAATAATAATTTCGGAGGAAATAATAATTTTGGAGGTAATAATAATGGAGGAGGAAATTTTTATTAAAAATTAAATGAAATTAATATAATTAAAATATGAAAAATAAAATAATTTATTAAAATAGAATAAAAAATTGCTAACTAATTTATAAATAAATAAACTAAATATTTTTAATAAAATAATTAAAATTTAAATTATTCTTAAAAAATAAGCTATTTTATTGAATCAATGTCAAAAAATAATATTTTTAAATCTATTTCAATTAATAATTTAGAAGATTCTTTTAAAATAGAAAATACATCTATAATCTTTCGATGTCCTAAATGTTATGAAATACCTTTTGTTACTCAAATATTTAAAGATAATAATTATTTTATAAAAATTAATTGTCGTAATAAATGTTTAATAAATATTATAAAACAAGATGAATATATTAATATGATAAAGGAAAAATCAATTTATAATTTTAAAGAATGTAATATTTGTAATGAAAAAAAATCAAATAATAATTTATATTATATTGATTTTAGAAATTTAAATGAAAAAAAAATTATCTGCCAAAAATGTTTATCATCATATAAATTAGAAGATAAATATAAAACAATATTTATAAATGAATTTGATTCAATATGTTTAAAACATAATAATAAAATAATTTCATATTGTAATGTTTGTTCTAAAGATTGTTGCATGTATTGTGTAGAAGAAGAACATAAATTTCATAAAGTAACATCTATTTTAGAATTACATAAAAATATAAATTTAGAGGAATTTGAAAAAACTTTTAATAATATTGATATAATAAAATCAAATATTGAAAAAATGAAAAAATTATTTATTGAAATTGAACAATCTTTTAATAAAAAGAAAAATCAATTTAATCAAGCAATAAAAGAATATGAAAAAAATATAGAAATTTTTAATTTTTTTGCTTATTGTTTTTATAATTATAAAATTTTAAAAATTCAAAAAAATTATAATTATGAAATGTTATATAATATACAAAATTATAAATCCTTCAATATTATTGAATTTAATGATTCTATTGAATTTGATAATGAAATGAATAAATTAAATAAAATGATTAAATTTTTAAATCAAAAAATTATAAATCAAAATTTAAAAGATAAAAAAATAACTTCAATTATTCCTACAAATTGTAGTATCAATAATATAACTCAATTATTTTCTGGAGATATAGCAATTGCATCTTATAATTCACATCAATTATTAATCTATAAAAATAACACATATGAAAAAATTTTTTCAAAAAAGATAAATTATTGTAAATATATACAACAATTGAATAATGGGGATTTGATTGTTGTAGGTGAAAAAATTTATATTTTTTCAATAGATTATAATAATATTAAAAATGAAAAATTTCTTACAATCAAAAATCCAATTAGACCATTCCAAAATTATTCATATTTATATGTTATAAAATTATATGAAATGAATAATAATCAATTTTTATTAAGTTTTACAACAAATAATTTAGATTTTTATAATACATATGATTATGATTTAATAATAAAAAAAAATTATATATTTTATGATGCGATCCAAATAAATAATGAAGAAATAGTTGGAAAAAGTTCAAATTCATTAATTTTTTTAAATATTAATAATAAGGAAAAAATTGGAGAAATTCAAAATGTTAAATGTAATACAAGTAATAATTCTTTATGTTTAATCGAAAATAAAATTTTAGGTGTATGTGGACAAAAAAATATTTATTTAATTGATTTAATAAACAAACAAATAACTATTAATATAGAAACTAATCAAAATTATAATAATATAATTAAATTATTTAATGGAACTATTATTATAAAAGATGAAAATGGAATTTTATATGAATATCAATATTTAAATAAAAATTTATATTTATTAAGTGAGAAAAAAATATATGGATGTATTACTATTTATCAAATATTTAATCAACAAATATTAGCTGGTTTAAATGATAAAATTCAAATTTTTAATTGAAGAATTATTAAAAAAACTTAAAAAATATAAAAAATTAATTTTATTACTATAATCATATAATATAAATTTCAATAAAATTTAAGAAAGAAGTGATTTTTATAATTTATATTATTAATATAATTAAAAAATTTAAATATAAAATAAAGTTAAATATTTTAAATATTTTTTATTTAACAATATATTAATAAATGAATGATAATAATAATATAAATAATATTAAAAATAATTTTAAAATTGATATTAATACTATACATGAAATATCAAAAAAAATTGTAATAAAATTTTCAGCTATTTATAATTTTGCAATAAATAATAATTATTTTAATCCTCATTCTGCAATATATGTTCAAACACGTTTAAAATCCTTTAATATTGATAAATTATTAACTATTATTGAAAAAATAGAAGATGAAGGAATATTAGATTATTTAATAAATTTGATGCATGAAAAATATACAAATCAATCATTTTTTTATTTAAACCAAATATGTATTATTTTAACATATAAAAATTATATATATTCATTAGAAAGATTTATATTAGAAAAATGTATACAAAATTTAAAATTTTCTTTAAAAATAACTTTATTATTAAAATCTTTTAAACAAAGCAAAGTAATAGATACAATAAATTTTCAAATAGAACGTATTATGATGAGTAATAATTTAAAAAGTCAAATATTGATGAATAAAAATGAATTTTTAATATCAAATAATTCTAATAATGAAAGTGAAATACATTATTATTATAGATGTTTGGAATTTTATGATATTTTAAAAAAATTATGTTTACTATTAAATAATTATCCAAAAACCAAAGAAAAAGATAAATTAAGTAGGAAAGAAGTATTAAAAGAATTTATAGGTTTAATTAATGATGAAATTGATAATATTAGATTAGATAATTATTTTAAAATAAAAAAAAATATTGAAAAAAAAAAAGAATTAATTTATAATAAAGGTTATATATTACCATTTACTAATAAAACATTTAATGATGATGAACATAGCTTAGTAATAGTTAATATATTAGAAGAAGAATCTTTTTGTTTTAGTACAAAGGAAAGAGTTCCAATTAAATTATGTTGTGAATGTGTTGAAATGAGTGAATTAGAAGATTTTTATGATTTATATATAAATGAAAAATTTAATGAAAAAAAAAATAAATATATTAACAACACAAATAAAGAAAAAGAAGAAAATATTGATTTATCTCTAAGTATTTCATTAACAAAACAATTAAGTTTATTTAATATAAATAAAATAAGAATATTTGATAAATGGAAAGATTTAGAAGAATTTAAATTAAAAAATAATTTTAATGATAATAAAGATGAAAATTTAAATAATAAAAATAAAAAAGAATTTCCAGAATTATTAGAAGATTTTCAAGAAGAAGATGATTTTGTTGTTGTAAGTTTTAATCCAGAAAATTTTAATCCTTTTGGAGAACCTTTTGAAAATTTAAATAAAACATTAAAATCAAAATCTAAATTTAAAAATTTTAAAACATATCAAATAAAAAGTTTTATAGCTAAAGCAAATGATGATTTAAAACAAGAAATGTTAATATTACAATTAATAACAAAGTTTTCTGAAATTTTATTTCCATTAAACATTTATATAAAATCTTATGAAATAATAATAACTGGAGAAGATAGTGGATTAATTGAATTTTTATCAAATACATGCAGTATAGATGGCATTTTACAAACTTTACCAAAAAATTGGAATTTAAATAAATTTTTTAGAAATTATTTTTTTAAAAATTTGAAAGAAGCTCAAAATAATTTTTTATATAGTTTAGTTGGATTTTGTCTTATAAGTTATTATTTACAAATAAAAGATAGACATAATGGGAATATATTATTAGATAATAAAGGACATATAATGCATATAGATTTTGGATTTGTATTAGGTTCAAGCCCAAAAAATTTAAATTTTGAAAAAGCAAATTTTAAATTAACTAAAGATTATATAGAAATATTAAATGGAAAAAATTCTGATTTTTTTATAGAATTTAAAAGAAAATTTGTTGAAGGAATTTTAGAATGTAGAAAAAATTATGAAATATTAAATACAATATTGAGAATTATGGCTCAAAGTAAATTAAAATGTTTTGAAGGAAAAGATATGCAATATATTTTAAAAGAGTTCTATAATAAATTTTGTTTTAATATGAGTAAAAAAGAAATAGAAGTTTTTGTAGAAAAAATGGTAGAAAATTGTTATGAGAATTTTTTTACAAAAAAATATGATGATTTTCAATATTATACAAATGGAATTTTATTCTAATTAATTATTTATTGAAAATATATATTAATTATTTAATATTATTAAATGTAAATATATATAAATATAATAAATGGAAAAAAATAATTCTAATTTTGAAAAACAAGATTCTAATAATAGTTTAGGTGATAAACAACAACCTAAAACATTTTTAGAAAAGATTAAATTAAAAAATGAATATTATAAAGAAATGTTAGAAATTAGAAAAAAAAATTTAGAAGAAGGAAAAGAATACGATTTTAGTAAATTAAATTTTTAATAATATAAATTTAAATTTATAGTGGGATTTGAAAAAGCAAAATTTGAAATAATTCAAAAATCTGCAAAAAAATTTTTAAAAATAAATTCAGATACAAAAGATGATATTATTTCAGATATTGAAAAATATAATTTTAAAAAAATTTTAGATGAAATAGTAAAATCTATATTAGAAGGAAAATTTGAATTAAAAGATATACATTCAATAATTTTAGTTTTATCACAATTACATAGAATATATGAAGGATTTACAGAAAAATTTTTATCTAATCTTTCTAAAATTATGGAATCTTGTTATGTTGAATTATCAAATCCTTCTAAAAATGAAGATGAAGAAGAAAAAAAATTAAATAAAACAAAAATTTATTCATCTTTATTTCTAGAATGTTATTTATATGGATTAAATGATAATTTTGAATTAATTAAACCATTTTTTCATAAATTTGTAAATAAAAAAAATACAAAAGAATTATTTTTTCAATATTTTCCTATTTTAGTATTTATTATGAGTGAATATGCTTTACCCTTATTTAATATAAAAAACAGAAAATTAATAAATTTAATAAATGAAAAAAAAATTAAAGATTTTACATTACCAACAGAACATAATAAAGAAGTTAATGAAAAATTATATAATGGCTTTAAAGATTTTTATAATAAAAAAATATTAAAATATTTAGAAGAGGAACATGATAAATTAGATGAATTAGAAAAAAAAAATTTTGAATCTGTTAAAAATTTTGACATCGAAAATGATACAACAATATTATATACTAAAACTAGAAATAATTATTTAAAATATATAAATCTTATAAATAAATTTGCTGAAACAATGAATTTTGATATTCCTGAACTTGCAAACGAAAAAACATTAAGATATGAACAACAAAAAAAAACTGAAATGAAATTTGAAAAAATAAATAAATATGATCCTTTTAGTAATGAAGATGAATATAATTTTTATAATTTTTTTATTTCAACAAATTTATATACTCCTATTCAAACAAAATCAGATGATAAATATGATTATTATAGAAAACTAGATGATTTAATAGAAAAAACTTTGAAATGTGATTCTAAAGAAACAATAGATGATATAGCAAATGATTACTTAAGTTGTGGAATATTTAATCAACTAAAAAATAGAAAATATTTAGTTAATGAATTAATAAAAAAATCTGAAATTAATTTTAAATATATAGGAAGATTATTTAGGAATATAAGTCCAGTTTTTAAAGATTTACCAAAAAATTTAGTTGATATTGTAATGGAAAATTATGATAATAATTTGATTCAATTAACAGATGATAATGAAAATATTAATGATAAATTTTTTTTAAATAATTGTAAATTAATTAGTGAACTTGTTAAATTTCAATTATTTCCAATGAAAAATATTTTTGAAATAATTCAAAAATTATTAGAATTAAATAAATATGGTATATTGTCTGAAATACTTATTAATTGTGGAAGATATTTATATTTAAATGAATTATCTTCTCAAAAATTTGGAGCATTTTTAGATAAATTAAAAAAATTTGTTCATAATAATTTATCTCATGATGAAAGATCTCACAATAAAATTAATAATGCAATTAATATATGTAAACCTCAAGAAAAAAGCTTAAAAAAGAAGGTTAAAATTAGAACAATAGAAGAAGAATATATAAGATTTTTAATTAATCAATTATTAAATGAAGAAACAATAAAAAAAATAAGTGTTTTATTAAGAAAGATGGATTGGAATAAATGTGAAAATATAATTCTTAAAGTTATTTTTAAATATCTTATGAATAATAATGAAGAAAAAATAAAAATATGTATTGAATTAATATCTAATTTAAAAGATTATCATCCTAAATTTATATTTAATTTAATTAATATTTTATTAGAACAAATAAGAATTGGTTTAGAAAGAAATGATTTTAATGATAATCAACATAAAATATTATTAAGTAATTTATTAGGTTATTTTTATATATATAAAATCATTAATACAGATCTATTATATTATACGTTGTATATGATAATAAATTTTAATCCTGAATGGTCTTATGGAAGAAAAGATTTAATAATAAATAATCCTTTAGATAGTCCAGTTAATACATTTAGAATTTTAATGATCATAACTACTTTGGATATTTGTGGATATAAATTAACTAATAAAAATAAAAAAGATAAATTAGATGAATTTATTCAATATCTCCAAATATATATTTTAACTAAACAATATTTACCTTTGGAAATTGAAAATCGAATAACTTTTTGCTTTGAAAATTTAAAATGTGGTTATGAAATATATAATGATTTTAATAATGCATTAAAAGCAAGTAGAAAATATCAAGGATTAAATTTTAATTTTGAAGAAGAAGAAGATATTAAGGAAAAGAAAGAAATTAAAAAAATAAATATAGAGGAAAAGGAAAAAAAAGAAGAGGAAAATGAGTTTAAAAGAAAAGAAGAAAATAAAGAATTTAAACCTATTGATGTTGATAGTGAAATTCAAAAAATAATAAGCGAATCTTTAGCTAAATCAAAAGGAACAACTATGGTAAATACTATAATTAATCCATTTAGTGATATTAAAAAAAAAGATTTAATAAAAAGTAATCCATCTGAAGGAAAATTTAGATTATTTACAAAAAAAGATAATAAAATTATTATGAAAGAAGTTGAAAAAAATATTGATTCAAAAAAAGAAATAGATGAAATAGATAAATTTAATTCAGATGATGATAATTAGTTTTAAATAAAAAATTTTTATTTTATAATAATCAGATCTAAAATTCATTAATTTAGGGTAATAAATATTATCAATAATAATATTTATATTCAAATAATAATATTATGTAATAAATAAATTAATATAATTTTATATATAATTATTAAATTTAAAAATATTTAATTTAATATATAAAATAATATATTTATCATATTATTTATTTATTATTATGAATGATCAAAACAAACCTTTAGCTGATAATGAAGATAAACCAAATAATGAAATTGAACTTCCAAAAAGTAAAATTGAAGATGAACCAGAAAGTCCTTTATATAATGATAATTTAAAGGATTTACCAGAAAAAATGAGTATGCCAATAAAAAATCCTTCTTATAGTTATTTAGAAAATCTTGAAAAAACATCTTATTTATTTATAACAAATAAATGTGTAAAATATGTTTTTTATCCAATATTAATTTTTACAATAATAATAAGCATTTTATCAATAATATTTTTTTATAAAAATATACTTATTATGATAATTTCATTAGTATTAATGCTATTTATATTTATTGCATCTTCAATTTATCCTTATGGATTGGAAGTTAGAGTAAATATTCAAAATAAAGCAATTGAATTGAAAAAAAAAAGCATGATTCAATTTTTTAATATATTTTCTATTCAAAGTTATTATATTTTTGATTGTAAAGAATTTAGTTTAAGTCAAAGAGATATTAGTAAAGATGGAATAATTGAATATAGTATTGATTTATATTTTCTGAATAAAACAGAACCCATAAATATTTTTGAAATATGGGGATTTAAAAATGAATCTATTGAATATGAAAATAAATGTAAAAATTTGAATAAATTTTTAGGTGAAGATGTTAGACAAACTGTATTAAGATTAACACAAAAAAAACAAATACAACAAGAAGAGCAATCTAATGATATTTTACAATAATTTTAATTTTAGACTGATATATTAAAAATATTATTTTATATATTTTATATATTTTTAATATTATAATAAAATTTGAAATTATTATTTTAAATTTGATAAAAATTTAATAAATAATATATTAATATTTAATAAATATATTGAATAATGAAAAAGAAAAATTCATTTTCTTCTTCTTATAGATATGTAAATACAATGACAAATTTAAATACAAATTTAAATTTGAAATTAAAAAATAAAAATTTAATAAATATAAAAAATATAAATAATGTTAATATTTATGATAAAAAAAGTATTTCAAGAAGTAAATCAAACAATAAAAATAATAATAATTTAAATAATAATAAAATAACTAAAAATACTTTAATTATAGAGAATAATAAAAATTCAATTAAAAATGATAATTCTAATAAAAATATATTATATCATAAAACTATACCTAATAATAAAATGTTATTTGATAAACATAATAGCATCACTGTTAAAAAAAAAAATTTTTTTTCTAAAAGTAAAATTGTAAATAAAACACAAATTAATTCAAACAATAAAGAAGTAAATAATAATAATAATAATTATAAACATAAAAAAAGTTTTAGCAATAAAAATAATAGTTTTAATAATAATATAATAAATAAATTAAAAAATTCATTTTCAATAAATACTAATAATAATTATTATAATTACAATAATAATATTAAAATAAATAAAATAATTTCTCCTGATATTTCATTAAATAAATCATTACCAAAATATGATATAAAAAATAATAATATTATAAATAACATAAAAAAGAATAATATTAATTTAAATAATAATAATAATAATAAATTATGTACAAGTAATTCTTTTATTTCTCATACATCTAAATTATCAAGTAAAATTAAATTAAAAAAAAATCTTATTCATAAAGAAAAATTAAAAAATTTAAAAATTAATACTAATCCTATAATATCTATTATTAATAGTAAAATGAACACTCTAAATAATATAAATACTAACACTATATCAAATAATTATAATAATAATATTAATACTATAAATAATAAAAATAATAACAATAAAAATTCAATTTCAATTTCAAATAGAGCTATAAGAATAGATAATCAAACTTTACAGACTAATCCTAATAAGCTACCTATAAAAATTAAAAATGAATTCTCAAATTATTTTTCTGCAAGAAATCATAATAAATCAAAAAATATAATAATAAAAAATGATAACTCAAATAGTAATATTTTTAAAATAAATAATAATAATAGTTTAAATAATAATAATAAACATAATATTATAATTAATCATAAAAAAGCTTGCTCAAATAATATGTATTTTAAAGCTAAAATAAATCCTTCTTTTAGAACATTAAATAAAAATATATTAATTAATAATAATTTAAAAAAAAGTAATATTAATATTGATATTGAAATAAACACAAATATTAATAAAAATAACAATGTTCATAAAAATAATTTAAATAAAAATGAATATAAAAAAAATAAGCCTAATAATAATAATGAAATAAATAATGTAAATGATAATAGTATAAATAATATAATTAATAATAATATAAATATTAATGCCAATAAAACTTCAATGAAGCTTTCAAAAAATACAAAATCAAAAAGTCAAAATGTTTTTTCAAATAAAATAAATGAAAGTAATTATCATACATTTAATTCACCAATTTCAACTAAATTATCCCCAACAATAAAAAAACAATGGGAAAAAAATTTATTATCTATTAATAATAATAAAAATAATATTGAAGCAGATATTTTAAATTTTAATGAATTTTTATTAAATTCAAATTCTCCTATAAAAAAAACAAATTCAATAAATATATATAAAAATAATATTGTAAGTAATAATAATAAAAATAACTTAATTTCTTCAAATTTTAATATAAAAAACAATAATAATATAATAAAAAGAATAATGAAAATAGATTCTAGAACAATAGCAGGTTTTTCATCTCCTCAAGATCAAAAAATAAATCAAGATAATTTTTTCATAGAAAAAGATTTTTTAGGACAAAGTGAACATTTTTTTTTAGGAGTATGTGATGGACATGGAATAAATGGACATTTAATAAGTGAATATATCTCAAATTATTTACCAGATTTTATAACAGATTCATCAGACCCATCAAATATAACAAATGGTTTCATAAAATGTAATAATGCTTTAACAACATCAACAGAAATAGATTGTACTTTATCTGGTAGTACATGTGTAAGTCTTTTTATAAGTTTAGATAAAATAATTTGTGCTAATATAGGGGATTCTAGAGCAGTTTTAGCAAGATATGAAAATGGTAATTATAATACAATTAAAATAAGTAGAGACCATAAACCAACAGAATTTGATGGATGAAAAGAATATTAGAAAATAATGGAAGAATTGAAAAATATTATGATACAGATTTTGATGCATTTGTTGGGCCTAAAAGAATTTGGTTAAAAAATAGTGATATTCCTGGTTTGGCTATGACAAGATCCTTTGGAGATGTTATTGGTCATAATGTTGGAGTAACAAGTGAACCTGAGATAACAAAAACTATTTTCAATGGTAGCGAAAGATTTGCAATTATAGCAAGTGATGGAGTTTGGGAATATATTGATAGTGAAGAAAGTGTAGAAATTGTGAAAGAATTTTATGAAAATGATATGGATGCTAATGGAGCAGTTGAAAGTTTAGTGAGAGAAGCCTTTAGTAGATGGAAAAGAGAAGAAGATACAGTAGATGATATTACAGCAATTGTAGTATTTTTTGAAGAATAAAAAAATAAGAATATGGAAAAAATTATACATATTAATATAAATTATATTATTTTAATAAATAATTATAAATATTAAAAAAAATTTAAAACAAATTATGAAACAAAAAAATTTATAAATTTATTTAAATAAAAAGTGTATTTAATAAATATATAAAAAAAATATTATAATAATAATAAATATAATAATTATTATTTTAAATTTTATTTATATTTATATAAAAATTTTATACATGAATTTATTTATAATAATAAAAAATTGAAAATATAATAACATTATTATTATTATTATTATTATTATTATTATTATTATTATTATTATTATTATTATTATTATTATTATTATTATTATTATTATTATTATTATTATTATTATTATTATTATTATTATTATTATTATT
>JAEEGK010024745.1_pt1 | contig 12413 bp, 9 predicted proteins | sample 8958771 | NCBI WGS metagenome assembly JAEEGK01 (sample SAMN16246547, study PRJNA631951) | gut metagenome | biome: gut microbiome; feature: rumen; material: SC-attached | host: Bos | place: Iran: Karaj | collected 2018-10 | reverse complement strand
AATTGAAAGCGCATCGGCCAGGGCGGCGTAGGTTTCGCAAGGATAGCCATCGCGGGTGCCGTCGTGGTCCATAGAGGTGAACAGCAGCTCCCCCGCCCCGCGGTTTTGGGCCTCGAGCGCCCAGCTGAACAGCTCGCGGTCGGTGGCGGTGCGCCCGCCGTGGGTGGTGGCCATCCAGCGGCCGTCCACCACTCGCGCATCTATCGCTATCACAACGAATTGGCTGCCGTACTTGCCGGCTATGGCGTCTATCAGGCCGGGGTTGTATATGGCGGCGGTGTTTACGCTGATTTTGTCGGCACCGGCATCCAGCAGGCGCGCCGCATCGTCCAGTGTGGAGATGCCGCCGCCCACGGTGAACGGGATGTTGATTTTCTCTGCCACGCGGCTCACCAGGTCGCAGAAGGTCTTGCGGCCCTCCACAGAGGCGCTGATGTCCAGGTAGACCAGTTCGTCGGCCCCTTCTGCAGCATAGCGCGCCCCAAGGTCCACGGCATCGCCCACATCGCGAAGGCCCACAAAGTGAACCCCCTTTACGGTGCGGCCGTCCTTGACGTCCAGGCAGGGTATTATGCGCTTTGCAACCATCGCTCGATATCCTTTAAAGAGATGCGGTTTTCGTATATCGCCTTGCCGATAATCACGCGGCGAAGGCCTTCTTCGTTAAGGCGTTCTATGTCTGCCATAGAGCTGATACCGCCCGACACGGTGAAATCGATGGCCGGATAGCGGCCCTGCAGAGAGGTGTATAGGTCAAAGGCCGGCCCCTGCAGCATTCCGTCGCGGGATATGTCGGTGCAGATAATCTGCGTCACTGCGGGAAAACGGGCTATCAGATCGTCTATCGTCAGGTCCATATCTTCCTGCCAGCCGCTCACCGAGACCTTCCCACAGCGAAGATCGGCTCCAAGTATCATCTTTTCGGGGCCATAGGCCAGCAGCCATTCGCTGAAGATCTCGGGCTGCCGGGCGGCGATGCTGCCGGCAATGGCGTAGGTCGCCCCGCGGTCAAAGGCTGCGCGCAGGGCATCGTCGCTCTTGATGCCGCCGCCAAACTCTATTTCCAGGCCGGTGCGGGTTGCAATCTGCTCCAGGGTGGCCAGATTCTGCGGACCGCCTGCCTTGGCGCCGTCCAGGTCCACCAGGTGCAGGCGCTTTACGCCGGCATCTTCATAGGCACGGGCCATATCCAGCGGCTGGGCGTCATAGACCTTCTGCCGGTCGTAATCGCCCTTGGAAAGGCGCACGCAGCGGCCTTCTATGATATCTATGGCAGGAATTATCTGGATCATATGCTCAGGAAGTTTTTAAGGATGGTCTCGCCCACCGGGCCGCTCTTTTCCGGGTGGAACTGGCAGGCAAAAAAGTTATCTCGTGACAGCGCGGCGCTGAAAGTGACGCCGTGGGTGGCTGTGGCTATGGTGTCGGCGCAGATTTCGGGATAGTACGAGTGGACAAAGTAGACGTACGGGCCCTCGTCCAGACCGGCGAAAAGCTGAGTCTTAAGGCCGCCCAGGCTGTTCCAGCCCATATGCGGAACCTTCTCGGTGGCTGTCTCAATGAAGCGGCGCACCTCGGCGGGGAAGATGCCCATACAGCGGACGTCGCCCTCTTCACTGCCGGCACACATCAGCTGGGCGCCTACGCAAATGCCCAGCACGGGCTTCGTCAGGGTCGGAATGACCTCCGCCAGGCCGCAGCTCTGCAGCGCCTTCATAGCGGTGGAGGCCTCCCCCACGCCCGGCAAGATCACCTTGTCGGCAGCGCGAAGCCTCGCGGCGTCGGAAGTGAGAATCACATCTTGCGCACCCACGCGCGAGAGCGCATTCACCACCGAACGGATATTCCCGGCATCATAATCTACAATCGCAATCATAACAGGCCTTTGCTTGTAGGTATTTCGTAGTCGAACGGGTTGCAGGCCACGGCCTGGCGCAGTGTGCGGGCAAACGCCTTGAACACCCCTTCTGCCAGGTGGTGATTGTTCTCGCCGCGGGCGCGGATGTGCAGGTTGCACTGCATCGCCTCGCATAGCGACTTGAAAAAGTGGCGGAACATCTCGGTGGGAGTGTCGCCCACATATTCGCGGGTAAAAGGAACCTCCCATCCGAAATCGATGCGGCCGCCGAGGTCCAGGAGCACCATAGCCTCGCACTCGTCCATAGGGAGGGCAAAGCCGTAGCGGGCAATGCCGCGCTTGTTGCCCAAAGCCTGCTTCAGGGCCTCTCCAAGGCAGATGGCCACATCTTCCATAGTGTGGTGCTCGTCTACCTTGAGGTCGCCCTTGGCCTCTATCTGCAAGCCGATGCCGCTGTGGTGCGCAATCTGGTCCAGCATATGGTCAAAGAAATTCAGGCCGGTGGAAATGCCGCTCTGCAGCCTGCCGTCCAGATCCACCGTGACCTTGATCTGCGTCTCGCGGGTGTTGCGCTCTATTGTGGCGCAGCGCACTCCGCGGCGGATTGTTGCCGCAATCTGGGCCCAGCCGGTCTTGTCGTCAAGAATCAGCGCCTTGCACCCGAGGTTTGCCGCCAGAGCGGCGTCGGTGGCGCGGTCGCCAATCACATAGCAGGCAGAGAGATCGTACTCGCCGGAGAGATATTTGCCGAACATCCCGGTGCCGGGCTTGCGGGTGGGCAGATTGTCGGCGGGGAAGCTGCGGTCTATGAGGATATCGTCAAACACGACACCTTCGCCCTCCAGCGTCTTCAGCATCAGATTCTGCGGCCCTATGAAATCTTCGTAGGGGAAGGAATCGGTGCCCAGGCCGTCCTGATTGCTGGCCAGAACCAGCTCATAGCCCAGATTCACAAGGCTTTTAAGGCCCGAGATAGCCCCGGGGATGAACTCGAACTTCTCAAACGAATCCACCTGCTCACTAGGCATCGGCTCCACCAGTATGGTGCCGTCGCGGTCTATGAAGAGTGCTTTCTTAAGACTCATAGCTGTATATTATTTTTTCCATTTTTTCATTCTCGGAAGGAGTGCCCACAGTTATGCGCAGACAGCCCTCGCAAAGGGCCACAGTGCTGCGGTCGCGCACAATCACCCCCTGCTGCAGCAGCGCATTGTACAGGCCGCGCGGGTCATTGACCTTAATCAGCAGGAAGTTGGCATCGGAAGGATATATCTTCTGGATGCAGCGGGCCTTTGGCAGCGCCTCCAGCAGCCGGTCGCGCTCGGCCTTGATTTGCGCCACCTGCGGCGAAACATCGCCCTCAAGGCACTTCAGCGCCAGGGAAATGGTGTCGGTGCCGATATTGTAGGGATATTTCACCTGCTTGAAGATAGAAACTATATAAGGGCTGGTTATTGCCAGACCTATGCGCAGCCCGGCCATTCCATAGGCCTTGGAGAGGGTCTGCAGCACAATCAGGTTGGGATACTTGTCCAGAAGCGACACCACGCTCTGCTCTGAAGAGAAATCAATGTATGCCTCGTCCACCACCAGGATGCCTTCGAACGCTGCGGCCAGACGCTCTATGTCGCTGACTGCAAAGGCGTTGCCCGTGGGGTTGTTGGGAGAGCATATGAACATCAGGCGGGTGGCGGCATCGGCCGCAGAGAGCAGTTTCTCTACCGGCAGGGCAAAGGTCTCGGGCTCCAGAAGCACCATACGGCGCTCTATATTGTTGATGTCGGCGCAGACGCTGTACATACCGTAGCTGGGGGCCATTATCACGGCGTTGTCGCGGCCCGGCTCGCAGAACACGCGGTAGCAGAGGTCAATGGCCTCGTCGCTGCCGTTGCCCAGGAACAGCCGCTCCGGCGCAATGCCTTTCAGCTCCGCCACCTTGCCGCGCAGCTGCTCTTTGAGCGACGTGGAGGGGTAGCGGTTGATGCCGTTGTCGTAGGGGTTCTCGTTGGCATCCAGCAAGATACCAAGCGAGCCCTTGTACTCGTCACGCGCGGTGGAGTATGGCTGCAGCGCCGCTATGTTGGCGCGGACTAACTTACTGATGTCTTTCATTTTGCCAGACGGATTTTAACGGCGGCGGCGTGGGCGTCCAGGCCCTCTGCCCCGGCCATCTTTATTATTGTGCTGCCAAGGCTCTCCAGACCCTCGCGCGTAAGTTCTTGATATGTAATTGAGTGCATAAAGCTGTCCAGGCCTATGCCGCTGAAAGCGCGGGCGAGGCCCATAGTGGGCAGCGTGTGGTTGGTGCCGGAGGCATAGTCGCCGGCGCTTTCTGGCGAATAATTGCCTATGAACACGCTGCCGGCGGCGGTTATCTGCTCTGCCACATCCCAGGGGTTGCGCATAGATATGATGAGGTGTTCGGCCGCATATGCGTTGGCAAAAGCGATAGCCGGCGAGATGCCCTCCGTGAATACCACTATCCTGCTGTTTTCCAAGGCCTTGGTAGCGATGTCTTTGCGGGGGAGCAGAGCCAGCTGGCGGGCGACTTCGGCCTCAACATCGGCGGCGAACGCCTCGCTGCCGCACACCAGCATCGCCTGGCTGTCGCCTCCGTGCTCTGCCTGCGAAAGCAGGTCGCTGGCCACAAAGCGGGCATCTGCACTGTCGTCTGCCATCACCATCACCTCAGAAGGTCCGGCGGGCATATCTATGGCCACGCCGCGGGCCGACACCATCTGCTTGGCCTTGGTCACATAGCGGTTGCCGGGGCCAAAGATTTTGCTCACGGGGGCGATGGATTCGGTGCCGAAAGCCATAGCGGCTATGGCCTGCGCCCCGCCCAGCGAATAGATAGTGTCCACGCCACAGAAATCGGCGGCGTAGAGCACTGCAGGGGCAATTTTGCCGTCGCGGCCGGCGGGGGTGCAAAGCACAATCTCGCGGCAGCCGGCAATCTTGGCCGGGATGGCCAGCATCAGCAGGGTGGAAAACAGGGGGGCGCTGCCGCCGGGGATGTATAGCCCAACGCGGTCTATGGGCCGGCTGCGGCGCACGCAGCGCACGCCCGCAGTGGTCTCTACCTCAACCTTTTGCGGCATCTGGGCCGAGTGAAAGGCGCGGATGTTGGCTGCCGCCTGGGCTATGGCCGCCTTGAGGTCGGCGTCCACCAGGGCCGAAGCCGCTGCAATCTGCTCCCGCGAAACCAGGAATGAGTCCACATCGCGGCCTTCCACCTCGCGGGTGATATCCGCCAGGGCGGCATCGCCGCCGGCTTCCACGCGGGAAAGGATGGCGCGCACGCGCTCTTCTATCACGGCGTCGTCAGCCACGGCCCTGGTGCACAGGGCCTTCCACTGCTGAGGCGAAGGATTTACAATGATTTCCATCAGTCTATGACTTTATCGAGGTGCAACACCAGAATACCCTCTGCACCCAACTCTATCAGGCGCTCTATCTTGTCCCACAACTCGCTCTCGCGCACCACGCTGTGCAGCGAGCACCACCCTTCTGCCGCCAGCGGCATCACGGTGGGGCTGCGCATTGCAGGCAGTATCTTCACGGCCTCTTCCAACTTGGCGGTGGGGATATTCATAAGGATATATTTCTTGCCGCCGCTCTCCATCACTGCGTCAAAGCGGAACAGTATCTTGTCCAGGATTTCCTGCTTCTCGGGCTCCAGATTTTCCCGGGCTACCAGCACTGCCTCGCTGTAGAGCACGGTCTCCACCTCTTTAAGTCCGTTGGAAACCAGAGTGCCGCCGGAAGAGACGATATCAAAAATGGCGTCGGCAAGGCCGGCGGCGGGAGATATCTCCACCGAACCCATTATCTTCTGTATCTGGGCATTGACGTTGTTTGCCTTAAGCCAGCGGGAGAGAATCTCGGGATACGAAGTGGCGATGCGCTTTCCGGAGAAGAACTGCGGGCCGGTGTATTCCTGCTCTTTGGGAATGGCCAGCGAAAGGCGGCACGTCCCGAAGCCCATCTTGCGCACCACGCGGACCTTGGCGCCGGTCTCTTCTACCTCGTTGAGGCCCACGATGCCCAGGTCGGCACTACCCTGCTCTACCACGCCGGGGATATCGTCGTCTCGCAGATAAAGCACCTCCAGCGGAAATCCAGCCGCACGTGCCAGGAATTTGCGTTTGACCTCGTCTATCTTGATGCCTGCCTCGCGCATCAGCGCCAGAGAATCTTCGCTCAGGCGTCCTTTAGATTGTATTGCTATCCGAATCATAGTGTTATAATTTTCAATTAAAAAAAGACTTGCGCGGTAAAAGTCCGGGCAAGTCTTCTATTTTGCTTTCAAATTTGCACACACTCACCTAGACCTCTTGAAAAAAGAGATGATGGTGATGAGTATGTACAAACGAAAAAACCATTTCTATTACTATTTCACCCACAAAGGTATAATTAATTTTTTAATTACAAATCGTAAGCGACAATTTTTACAGGACCCAGCAGTCCGGAGGGCTGCAGCGGGCTGTCGGCCGTCCAGGGATTGACGGTCATCCACACCTTGCGGTCTTTCTCGGGCAGGCGCATATCACCTATAATGCGGTTCTGCCAGTTGTTAACCACCTCAACCTCAACGGTGTTGATACCCTTCTTGAGGCCGTCGGTGATATTCACGCGATAGGGAGAGGTCCAGGCACCGCCCATATATTTGCCGTTGACCTTGACTTTGGCCATAACCATCACATTGCCCAGATCTATATAAATATCGGTGTCGGGCAGCTTGTCCAGTTCAAACTGATTGCGGTATTGAGCCGCACCGGAATAATACTTTATGGCATCGTCGCCGGCGGTGGCCCAGTCGAACAGTACATCCACGTTGATCTTGCCCTCGGGGCCGCGGCGCTCGGCATCAAAGCTCACTATCCAGCCCTGCTGAAGCTCTGCCAGAACCTCTTCTGAAGGATAATTCTGGCGGTAAGAGCGGCCGGCAGGTTTCTGGTCGCAGAACACTACGAAAGAGCTCTCCAGGGCATCCAGGCGCAGCGGAACGGTAATGGTGCGGCCGTTGTCGTCGTACTGCGGAAGGCTGCGGATCTCGCCGCTGAGCGGATTCCAAAGCTGGGGAGCGCGGCCGCTGCAGCGGAAGGTGGCTTTGATTTCCAGTTCCCTGGCCGACTGGTTTGAGACAAAGTAGATGTCGCCCTTGTCCAGATGGCGATGGATGAATTTGATGCTCTCGGCGCAATTGTCCACCATAAAGTCGGGAGTTATACCCTTCTCTTCCAACACTTTTTCTATAGGGGCTCCGTCGGCGAACACCTTGCCATAGCCGTAGGGCAGCGACATCCTGTCGGTAGTGCCCCAGAGGTCGGACGAGATGCTCTTGACCTCGGCGTCGGCATCGGGATAATTCTGAAGGCTGGGAGAAGCCTGGGGCGCGGGGCCCAGGATATACAGGCCGTCGGAGACAAGTTTCTTGATCTTGGCCAGCAGCTCGGGACGCATAGTGGTCTGGCGCGGCAGCACCAGCAGGCCGTAGCTCATACCGTCGGGCAGCGTCAGGCGGCCGTCCTTCATTTTAGCGTCGCGCAGCAGCACCTCGGCATTGATATAGTCAAAAGAGTAGCCGTAGGGCAGCGCCGGGTCGGTGACGCCCGTCATCTTGGGAACATCTTCGCCAATGAAATATGCGGCATCGGCCACATAAAGGCCCTGCTGGAGCATCAGATTGCAGCGCTTCAGATAGCGGCCAAACACGTCCATATGGCTGAACCAGATGTTCTTGCGGTTGAATTCGTTGCCAAACCAGGCGTCCACGCCGGGGTTTTTATCCTCGTAGGGCTGCTGGATATAGAGGTGCAGCAGAGTGCTGTTGATGCCCTCGGTAAAGAAGCGGTCCAGACGCTGCTTCATTATGCGCGGATAGCGGCTGAACACCGGGCCGCCGCTGGTGCAGCTCTCTGCCCAAACCTTACGCTTGCCGTAGATGTGGGCGCAGCTGGATGCGGCGCGGTTCTCTATGTCTCCCAGGGTGCCTTCGCTCCAGAACTCGCCTGCCACCTCGTCGCTCTGGCCGCCGTACATCAAGAACTCGCTGGGGAAGCCCCAGTGGCCGTAGCACTCCAGCCAGGTGCTGAGTCCGTGCTTGTGGCTGGCCTCGCGCAGGCCGCCGACATAGTCATAAGCCACGCGGTCGGCAATCAGGCGGCGAAGGTCCCAGAGAAAACGGTCGCTGATGTCGGCACTGCCCACAATATCGCCGCTGAGCACCGGCAGATACGGGGTCGGGTCGTAGCCGTATCTCTCCTGGAAACTCTCTACCATATCGTCGGTCCAGTCCAGGCCGCCGGTCTCGTAGCTGTCCTCTACAACCACCTTGAAAGTCTTGCGGTCGTCGGCGGGGATGCGGCGCAGAATCTCGCCTATAAAGCTGTCAAAATGATAGTTGATGTGGTCCAGGCTCATCTTGTCAATCTCCAGGCCGGTCCCTTCGGGCGATGCGGGGGCGTTGGTCTGGCCGGTGGTGCGCATTGCAAAACGCTTCACGGTCCATTTGCCCTTGGGAGCATCCCAGATCAGGTTGTCACCGTCCATCTTGTCGGTGAGATCTATCACACTGGCGGGGTCAATGCCGTTTTTGCTGCCGGCGGCGGGCTGAGGCTGCCACATATAGGCATCCCACATAGGCAGCGGGGTCTGGAACATCTTTGCCAGAGTCTTCTCTGCAAAACGCTCTACCATAGGCCTGGTGGTGAGCTCCGCCTTGAGTGTGCCGGCGCCCGGCTCGTCCAGCACCAGCTTGAAATCGCTGGCCTTTGTTTCAGGCAAACCTATCACTATGGGTGCATACGGCATATAGCCCACGCTTACGTTGGCGTTGCTGCGGTCGATGCCGAATTCCTGTATCTTTTTCCAGCCATCACCTTCCCTGGCCAGAAGTGTGCCCTTGGTGATGATGGCCGTGCCGGGGGCGGGAGTCAGTATCAGGGAGCGGTAGGCATTGCCAGCTTCGCCCTCCAGAAGAGTCTCGGTCCTTTCGCCGGCACTCTTGGTCACTGTGGCCTTTACCGAAGTGAAATCGTCGGCAGGATAGGCAATTACCTTCACATCCGCCATTGCGTCGGGGGCAACCTTCTCCAGGGTGATGGTCTGTTCGCCGCCTTCAGAAGTGAAGGTAGTCTCGCTGCTGGCCAAGTAACGCATACTCTGCTCCGGCTTTACCCACGGTCCGCCTGACTGGCTCCAGCCCGGGCTGTTGAAGATGCCTATCTCAATGCCGAGGTCAGATGCGGTCTTAAGGGCGGTGTGCATCACCTCCCACCATTCGGGAGTAAACATTTTGATTTCGCCCCACGGGAGGTCGGCGGTGACATTGCCAATGAAAGCGCGGTTGATGCCCACCTCTTTCATAGCTTTGAGATCCTTCACTACGCCGTCTTTTGAGATGTTGTCGTTTACCCAATACCAATACACGGCAAGCTTCTGCTTGTCGGGATTGCGGAAACCTTTTTCAATGGTCTTGAATGACTCGTTGGGGCCAAAAGCGCTGGGGTCACGGTATTCTTTGGTGGCCGTGTTGTGGGAGCAACTGGTGGTTGTCTGAGCCAATGCCACAACGCCAAGCGCCACTGCAAGAGCAGCGATGAACGCAATAACAGACTGTTTCATTAAAAATTAAAGTGTGTGATGTAACGACAAATATAGCCATTACCAAGCCTCGCTGACCCGGTGTTACAAATGGGATATCAACAAGTTATCAAATGATTTGGGCGCTATCCCAGGTATTGAAGCAATTCGACTGGCTTATCAATCAGATGCTTTGCACCCGCCTGCTCCAATTTGCTGCGGCGGCGGAAACCCCAGGTGCAGAGGACGTAGTCCAGGTGGGCGTTGGTGGCAGATTCGATATCCACCTCACAATCACCGATATAGAGAATTTCATCAAGAGACAGGCCGGCGCAGCCGCTGTTGCGTATGGCGTCGTCTATGATGCCGGGGGCGGGTTTCAGGGGGCCGCCCGGTTTCTGGCCTTCTACGGCCGCCCAGCGGATCTGGGGATAGAAATGCGGTACAAGAAACTTGGCGCCGTCGTCAAACTTGTTGGAGGCCACCGCCAGGGTCAGGCCGCGGCGCTGCAACTCTTCCAGAAGTTCCGGCATCCCATCATAGGGACGGGTCTCGCGGGCCAGGTTGGCGCGGTAATACTTGAGGTATACATCGCGGGCCGCATCCACAAAGGCCTCATCGGCAGCCTTCTCGGCCGGGAGGGCGCGCTTGATAAGCATCCTGCTGCCGTCGCCCACCTTCTTCTCGTAGTCTTCCAGATTCCAGGTAGGGAGGCCCAACTGGGCCAACATCTCGTTGCAGGCGCTGCCTATGCCGCCAATGGTATTCAGCACGGTGCCGTCAAGGTCAAAAATGATGAGTTTCTTCATAGAGTTCCGTCTGTGTGCCGCAAAAATAGTAATTTTACGGCGATGAATCCCAAAACTCTCATTTCGCCAGAGGAGCTTTCCAAAGAAAGTAGCGCCCGACGGATCCTCATTTCGCTTGACGGCGGAGTGATTTCCAATCCGCTGAGGCGGCTCCCCGACCCGGTCTCGTTCCAGCTGCGGCAGGGCGAGTGCATCGCCGTGGTCGGCCCGGTGGGCAGCGGCAAAAGCACTCTGCTTAAGATGATTACCGGAGGGTTCTACCTGCGCGAGGGGACACTGCGGCTGGATCTGGACGATGAGAGCTACCGCGCCATCCGCTTTGTGGAGTTCGACAACGCCTACTCCACCACCGAGACCCAGTATTACCACCAGCAGCGCTGGCAGGCCTTCGAGCGCGAGGCCTCACCCCTGGCGGGAGAGTTGCTTGGGGTAGCGGCCGGGATGATCGCAGAGGGGATGCCAGCCGGGACGTGCCAGGACAAATTGAGCTGGCAGCAGCGGCTGTTCGAGATTCTGAACATAGGGCCGCTTCTGGGCAAGGAGATCATCACCCTCTCCAGCGGCGAGCTGAGGCGCTTCTCCATTGCGCGCGCCCTGCTTCAGCGGCCTCAGGTGCTGGTGCTGGAGAGCCCTTTCATAGGGCTGGACCCTCCCACCCGCCAGGTGCTTTGCGACCTGCTGGAGCAAGTTCTGAACTCGCTGGGCATCAGCATAATAATGACCCTTACCGACCCCGACAGAATCCCGCAGGTGGTCACCCACGCATATTATATGGACCGCGGCCGTCTTTCCTCCAAGATGCCCGCCGGGGCTATTCAAAACACCAAGGGCAGCATCCAAATCGATACGGCAGCTATCGCCAATGCGAAGCAGTATTTCCACGAGGCGGAAGCGTTTGACAAGGTGGTGGAGATGCGCAATATCAACATCAGCTACGGCGAGCGGCAAATCTTCCGCGACCTCAACTGGACGGTGCGCAGCGGCGAGCGGTGGAACGTGACCGGGCCCAACGGCAGCGGCAAGAGCACCTTGCTGAGCCTGGTGAATGCCGACAATCCGCGGGCCTACTCGCTGGACATCACCCTGTTTGACCGGCGGCGCGGCACCGGCGAGAGCATCTGGGACATCAAGCGGCACATCGGCTACCTATCCAGCGAAATGCACAGCAGCTTCCGCGAGAACCTCCCCGTGCTGGAGATTGTCCGCAGCGGGATGGACTACGGCTGCCACATTGACGATGAGGCCCTGCTGCAATGGCTTAGGCTGTTCGGGGCGGAGCATCTGGCTCGACGCAGCTACCTGACCCTCTCCAGCGGCGAGCAGCGTTACATCTTGTTGGTCAGGGCTTTCGTAAAGGACCCCGACCTGCTGATACTGGACGAACCGTTCCAGGGGCTGGACCCCGCCCTGCGACATCGCGCCGCCGCCGTGATCGAGGCCTTCTGCGCCGCAAAGAACAAGACACTGATTTTCGTGACACACTACCTGGACGAAGTCCCCGGCGTAGTAACCCACACCCTGCAGCTCTAGCGAAACCACACGCAACACTTCGTGATGGAATTCGTTGACCAATTCGAAAGGTCTTCTTACATTTGTTGCAAATAAACCATCACTACAATGAACAAAAAAGTACTCGTGACAGGCGGCTGCGGCTACATCGGATCGCACACCTGTGTAGAGCTGGCCGAGGCCGGCTTTGAACCGATTATCGTGGACAATTTGTCTAACTCCGAGAAGATTGCGCTTGAAGGCGTAGAGAAGATCCTCGGCCGCAAGATCGAATTCATCAAGGCCGACTGCTGTGACCCTGTGGCGATGGAAGAGATCTTCGCAAACCACGATTTCAGTTCGGTAATACACTTTGCAGCATACAAGGCTGTGGGAGAGAGCGTAAGCAAGCCGCTGGATTACTATCGCAACAATCTGGGTTCCCTGATAAATATGCTCTCGCTGATGCGCAAGCACAACGTGCCCAACATCGTGTTCAGCTCTTCTGCCACCGTATATGGCCAGGCCGACGTATTACCGGTTACCGAGCGCACACCCCGCAAGGAGGCCACATCTCCCTATGGCAGCACAAAACAAATGTGCGAGGATATCCTGCACAGCTGCTCGATAGCCTATCCCTGGATCAACGTGATAGCGCTGCGCTACTTCAA
>JAEEGK010024743.1_pt1 | contig 12413 bp, 7 predicted proteins | sample 8958771 | NCBI WGS metagenome assembly JAEEGK01 (sample SAMN16246547, study PRJNA631951) | gut metagenome | biome: gut microbiome; feature: rumen; material: SC-attached | host: Bos | place: Iran: Karaj | collected 2018-10 | reverse complement strand
ATTTGTTGAAACCTCAAAATGCTGAATTATTGGCTAATATTCAAGCAGATGTTGATGCAAAGTGGGAGAAGATTTGCAACCTCTGTGGCGAGGAAGTAATAAAGTAATTTAAAATAAAAAACAGTTAAAACACAGAAAGGAAAAACTTTCTTTCTGTGTTTCTGTTTTTTTATTTTAGCGAAGCGGATTTTTCTTTTAAGCTCTAACTTTATATTTTCCTTCCTCGTGTACCACTCGCTTCGCTTTTGTTTCAGTACACTTCAGTCGGCAAATATTTTGTTATAGCTTAAAATCTTAAAATCCTTTAAAAGCAACGAACAAGGACTTTATATTTTAAGTTCTTCATTTCATCTCAAAATCTAAACTATTTACCTGTCGTTAAATTTTGTTGATAAAATTAAAATTTTAAAAAAATAAAAATCTACATATTGCTTAAAAATTTTCTTTTATCTTGATAACAAATATTATATAATCAATTAGAAATTAACCGAAATTTGGAGTTTAGGAATGAATCAAGTTTCTTTTAAAACTTATATACAGGATGATTATATTGTCAAAGAAGCTCTCACGACAATAAAAAATGTTCCAAATGTATATTTTAAGTTTCCCAAAAAAGTTGAAAATGATTTGACTGACAGAGCAGATCCTTTTATATATGCTTTAGTTTTTTATATGATGCAGGAAGGCGGAACATTTGAGATAAAAGGTAATGTCAGTAAATCTGTTGTAGATAATATATCAATGTTTTGTCGTGTATGGCATATATGGGATCCTCAAAAATATAAAAATATTGAAATTGCTGCAAACGAAATAGAAGATGATTACAGACCTGAAAACAGAAAAATGATAACTGCTTTTTCAGGAGGAATAGATGCTGCATATACAGCATATAAATATAAAAAAAATTTAGACAAGAGATTTCAATATGATTTAGACAGGTCTGTAATGATTCTCGGAGCAGATATTCCTATTACAGATAAAAAAACATTTGATCTTGCTTTTTCAAAAGCAAAAAGAATGACTGACGATTTGGGAATAGAATTGATTCCGGTAGAAACTAATTTTAGACGATATAAAAGTAATTGGGAACATTGTTTTGCTGTAGTTGTGCTTGCAGCTTTAAATTTTTTCAGCAAAAAATATTTTTACGGCGCTGCAGCTGATGATTCTGTAAAACACTACAACATACCTTGGGGTATGAATCCCATAACGGACAGATATCTTAGCAGTGATACTTTTCGTTTTATTGCCGACGGATATGAACATAATAGAATAGAGAGAGCAAATGTTATTAAAGATTGGAAAGCGGGACTTGAAAATTTAAGAGTTTGTTGGAGGAATAAAGAAGATTTATCTTCAAATTGCGGTCATTGCGAAAAGTGTATAAGGACAAAACTTATTTTTTTTACATTAGGGGTCAAATATTTACCTTCGATGCCAACACAGTTTTCTCCCGATGAACTTGTTAATAAAAATTTGGTTTTGAAAAGAGGTTATTTAAATTTTTATAAAGAAACTTACGATTACGGAATTAAACACTCTTTGTTATCTCCCGAAATGTTGAAATTGTTAAAAAAGCAAATAAATATTTGGGAAAAGAGAATATATAAAAATGAAAATCCTTCAAAGTTGAGACTAATGTTAAGACGATTGAAGGAACAAATAAATGTTTGGATAAAAAAGAATTAAAAATATTTTTAAGGAAAATTTATGTTAATAGATTCTCATGCACATACTACGGATGCACATTTTGATACGGACAGACAAGAAGTATTAAACAGAGCGTTTAACAGCGGACTGAAATATATTTTAGAAGTAGGCTGTGAACCGCCGTTATGGGATAAAGTGGCAGAACTTTCTAAACAAGAAAAAATTTATTCAATGTTTGGTCTTCATCCGCAAGATGCAGACAAATTCAACGAAGAACTTTTCAATAAATTAAAATATTTGTTAAGTGATAAGAAGTGTGTTGCGGTGGGGGAAATAGGACTTGATTATCATTATGAAAATTATAATAGGCAATTGCAAAAAGAAATTTTTGTTAAACAAATAAATTTGGCTCTCGAAATAAATAAACCTATCTGTGTTCATTGCAGAGATGCTTATGATGATATGATAGCTGTTTTTAAAGAATTTAAAAGTTTGCCTAAAGGTGTAATACATTGTTTTTCGGGAAGTTATGAACAGGCAAAAGTTGTACTTGATATGGGCTTTTTAATCGGTATAGACGGGCCGTGCACTTATCCTAAAAGTAATAAAATAAAAAGAGTTATAGAAAATGTTCCGCTTGAAAAAATTTTAGTTGAAACGGATTGCCCTTACCTTGCGCCGCAAAAATATAGAGGAACAAGAAACGAACCGTCTTATGTTGCGGAAGTTGCAAAAAAAATAGCGGAAATAAAAGTTTTACCTTTCGAAGAAGTTTGTAATATTACTGCAAACAATACAATAGAACTGTATAATTTAAAATAAATTTAAAAAGTTCTCTCAACAAATGTAACTTCAAAATAAAATTTTACAGTTTGTTTTTTTGCTGTAAAATATTTTATAAATATATAAAAATCTAACGACCAAGAGAAAAATTTATAGTTTGTATTTGTTGTTAATTATACATTGTAAATTATAAATTATAAATTGCAGTATTATGCCTATCCGGAGTTGAACCGGAATCATCAGTTCCGGAAACTGATGCTCTATCCAATTGAGCTATAGGCATAATTTATAGTGCTTTTTCAATATCTATTACCTTGCCTACAATTCTCTTTATATAATCCAATTGCGTGTAGTTGTATATAATTCTTAATTCTTGTAATACTCTTTCTTTATCGTGAAATATATTATTATATGCTTCTATTAACAACATATCTACAACTTCGTTATTGCCTTTATTTTTAGATTTGAAATATAACAACAAATTTTTAGCGTCGTTAAACTTATGTGAAAGTAAATACATTTGTGCCAGATTACAATAAATTTCAATATCTGTTTTTTTGTGATAAACGAAAGGTTTCAATGTATTTATAGCTTTATCATATTCGTGCTTAATCTGATAAATGTGTACAAGTAAAAGTGAAGCGGTTTTGTTCTTTTCATTAATGCGTTCCAAAATGGCTTGTGCTTGATCTATTCTGCCGATTTCTTTAGCTGATATTGCCATGTTTATATAATCGTCTACGGATAAATCTTTATGATGTTGTGCAGCCTCGGTTTGAGCTTTTTCAAAGTATTCTAAAGACAATTTATAATTTTTCTGAAAATTATAAATGTTTCCCAAATTTACTAATGCTTCAAGATTATCATCATCTGCTTCCAAACACTCTTTATATTTCACTATTGCAAGTTCATTTAAACTGTTGTTTTTATATATGTCTCCCAGTAACAGTATAGTTTCTACTTTTTTTGGATACAAAAATTGTGCTTCTTGTCCGACTTCCAATGCTTTTTCAGGTTTACCTAAATATAAATATGAAGTGGCTAAATCGTAATAAACAGTATATTTTCTTCTTTTTGACAGTTTTAATTTTAAAATTTCGTTACCTATGGTAATTGCACTTTCATAATCTTTTTCTTTCATATAATATTGCAAAAGTTTAAAGTACGCTCTTCTTTCCTGTTTTTCGTTTTTTGCTTGTTGCAAGTTTGTAATTAAAGCGGATTCTTGCGATTCATCACAAAATCCTGCTACAGGTTGAAGTATAAAAAACGATATTAAAAGTAATAATAATATTTTTATTTTTTTATAAAACATTTTTTTCATAAGTTTTATCTATAATAAGTTGTTTTATTTTCTTTAAACTGTTTTTGCCTGCAATAAAACCTGCATCTATACATTCAGGCGCTTTACCTAACTCTATTGCGGAAACATCACTTACCTTGGGAGCAATTACAATATCAGACATAGCCAAATTATTTTTATCACTTTGTTGACCTTGAATATATATTGTTTGAAAAAGAGTATAAAATATATTACTGAAAGCATTTTTTGTAATATCGGCACTTACGGCAACTGTTATTATAATATCCGGATCAAAAAGTTTTGCTACCGATACAGGTATATTTTCTACAAGCCCGCCGTCAACCAAGAATCTTTGTCTGTATTCCACGGGAGCAAAGATTCCGGGAATGTTTGCACTTGCTCTTGCGGCAGGTGCTACGGGACCTTCCTTAAAAATAATTTTTTCACCTGTTTTTATATCGGTTGCCACACATGCAAACGGAATTTTTAATTGAAAGAAATATTTGTCACCAATCAATTTGTTTACATATTTTTCCATCTTTTCCGTAGATAACAATTTTTCTGAAGTGACCATTGTTATTAAAGACGGAACTCCCAAGTTGCTTATATCCGCCCATTTAATATCTTCGGCTATTTTTTCTATATCTTCTATCTTAATTCCGGAACAATATAAGGAACCTACCAATGCTCCCATACTTGTACCTACAACCATATCTATAGGAACATTAGCTTCTCTTAATGCTTTTAAAACTCCCACATGAGCAAAACCTCTTGCTCCGCCGCCGCCTAAAACCAAAATTATTTTAGGCCTTTTTTCTTTAGGCAAATTTATTGTTTTATAGTAAAGATGATCAATAATAAACTCTTCTTGATCAAAACAAAAAGCAGTATTACCCAAAAATAATACTGCACATAAAATTGCTGTAATAATTTTTAATCTTAATTTCATAATTTTAGTTTGGTAGTTAATTATAAATTATAAATTGTAAATTATAAATTGTCGTTATTGTTTTCCCATAACATTCAACAATTCTGCTAAACTTTTAATGTAATTATATTTTATGTCTGCTTTCAAAATATCTTGTTCTACACTCTTGGTTTTGCTTCCTTCTATTTTTAAAAGTTTGTTATACCAAAAAGTATATTCGCTGAAAGCTTTTCTTACTTCCAACTTAATTTTGTCTTCTATTTTTGCTCTTTCTATTGTTGTTTGTCTTGCTTTTATTTTCTTTTGTTTCAATCTTGAAAAAACCGCCCCGCCTTCAAATAAAGGTAAATTTATGTTTAAAGAAACATACCAATCTCTTTCCCATTTTTCCAGGTCATCGCCTAACCAATCGTAAGATGCACCCAACATTATCGTAGGAAATTTTTCCATGGTTATTAAGTTTACTCCGATATTATCCATACTTTCCTGATACTGTGTTGTTTTTATTTCCGGTCTGAACTGGTATGCCCATAATATACATTGTTGTAAATCCAAATTTAATTTTTCGGTTTCAAGTGTACCTTCAATATCAATAACCGTATCGAGTTCCAAACCGATTAATGACAAAAGTTCCAATGTTTCGAGTTCGTATTGATGTTCCAATATTTCCAACTGTTCCTGCAAATTTGCATCGGTTTTTTTTGACAGATAATCTTTATAAATTTTTATTTTTTCTTTTAGTGCTATGTTTTTATAAAATTGTGATTTTACTTGAGCAACAACTTCATTCTTTTTTATTTCCGCACTGGTTTTAGCTTTTTCGTAATTTATTTTTGCCAACTTGTTTGTTGCTGTTGTTTTTCCGCCGTTATAAATCGGTTGCCATAATGCCAATTTTGTAGAATAAAAATAATCTACATCACCAATCATAGGCAACAAAATCGTTGCAGGCAAATAATGCGAGTTTATTAAAGTGGGGAAATCGTTACTAAATCTTGATACGTTAAAGTTTAAATCTAATTTCGGGAAATATAAAGATCTTGCTTCGTTTACTCTTTGTTCCGCAAAAGATATAGCTTCTTTAGCGATCAAAATGTCTTGATTTATGTTTAATGCAAGTCTGGTACACTCATCTAAAGTTAATACTCTTTCAACACCTTGTGCAAAAACCGGTGATACTGCAAACAATAACAATAAAATAAAATATTTTTTCATTATTTCACCCTAACCAATTTTTTTAAATCTGATATTTGTTTTAATATTGATTTTTTTGATGTTCCGCCGTAAGAAGTTTTTGCATTAACAATATTTTTAACATCTATGAATTTGTATAAGTCCGACTCAATTTCTTTTGAAAACTTTTTATATTCTTCAATCGAAAGTTTGTCTAATGTTTTGTTGTTATCTATACAATAATGAACAATTTTTTGAACTATTCCGTGTGCCGTTCTGAAAGGAATATTTTTTCTTGCCAAATAATCCGCAATTTCCGTTGCCTGCAAAAATCCTTTTTCGGTACTTTTTAAAGTTCTGTCTTTCTTAAATTCAAGTGATGCCATAATATCGGTAATAACTTCCAAACACAATTTTACTGTATCGGTTGCATCAAATACAGGCGGTTTATCCTCCTGCAGATCTCTGTTGTATGCTATAGGAAGTCCTTTCATTATTGTAAGCATTGCCGTTAAATCACCGAACACTCTGCCTGCTTTGCCTCTGATAACTTCGGCTGTATCCGGATTTCTTTTTTGCGGCATAATAGACGACCCGGAAGTAAACATATCGTCTATATGTATAAAATTAAATTCTACCGAAGACCATGTAATAATTTCTTCCGCAAGCTTGGACAAGTGAACTGAAATTAAAGATAAATCAAAAATAAATTCAGCACAGAAATCTCTGTCGCTTACACCGTCCAAAGAGTTTTCGCAGGGTCTGAAAAATTCCAACAATTTTGCCGTATAATTTCTGTCTATTTTGAAAGAAGTTCCCGCAAGTGCGGCACTTCCCAAAGGCATAACGTTTACTCTTTTTAAACAATCTATAATTCTTTCTTTATCTCTTTGTATCATCCAAGCATAAGCAAGCAGATGATGAGAAGCGATTATAGGTTGTGCAGGCTGTAAGTGAGTATAGCCCGGCATTATAACATCAATATTTTTTTCAGCTTTTTGTATAAGCACTTTTTGAAAAGCGTTTAACATGTCGAATATTGTTAAGATTTCTTTTCTTATATAAAGTCTTAAATCGGTAGCTACCTGATCGTTTCTGCTTCTTGCCGTATGCATTTTACCGCCGATGGCACCGATTCTTCTTATAAGTTCTTTTTCTATTGCAAAATGGATATCTTCTTCCACAGGAAGAGTCCATCCTTTAGATAAATCTTTAAGTATGGAATTTAATCCTGCAATAATTTTTTTACCGTCGGAAGCAGGTATAATTTTTGTTTTTATTAACATTTGCACATGTGCAATTGAACCTTCAATATCAACTTCCGCCAACCTTTGATCGAAAGAAAATGAACCGATGAATTGTTGAAAATTTTTCATTTTTCCCGTCCTTTATATCGGCTAAAAGCTTTGAGCTGCGACTTTGATTTTTTAGTCTTCATGTATTATAAAACATACACTTCGACTTAAAAAATCTTCGTCTCGCTGACAAATCTTTTAACCTTTTAAATTGCTTCGCAATTTTTCGATTTTTTTATATCTTAGTATTTTATAATAATTAAGGTGAAGTGTAAAGAAAATAAAAAAAGTATAAATTTATAAGTCATAATTGTGTATAATATTCGTATGCCTTAAAAAATAATTTAGGGGTATTTGTGAATTCTATTGTATTTATTGATACAGAAATTAGCAGAGCGAATAAAGTAGTTGATTTAGGTGCCATTAAACCTAATAACGAAAAGTTCCATTCAAGTTCAATAATTTCCTTCAAAAAATTCATTGATAATTGCGAATATATATGTGGACACAACATAATTCATTTTGATTTTGAACATTTAAAAAAGGGTATAACTTTTAATCGAAATATAAAATTAATAGATACATTATATTTATCACCATTATTATACCCTAAAAATCCATATCACAAATTGGTTAAAGATGACAAGATATATTCGGGAGAGAAAAACAATCCTTTGGTTGATTCAATAAAAGCAAAGGATTTATTTTATGATGAAGTAAGTGCTTTCAAATCTTTGCCTATTGAAATGAAAAATATTTATTACTTTTTACTTCATAATTTGCTGGAATTCAGTGGTTTTTTCAAATTCTTGGAATATAAAAATAGTATAGATGTTAATGATAAATATATTAAAAATATTTTTAGAAATTATATATGTGATAACAGTGATTTAAAATATTTTATATCAAAATATCCTATAGAACTTGCATATGCTCTTGCAATAATAGATGCAAATAAACAAGAAAATAAATCTTTAACACCCTTATGGGTAGTTAATAAATATCCCAAAGTTGAATATGTGATAAAACAATTATGCGGAACGCCGTGTAGTTATGGTTGTGAATACTGCAAACAAAATTTAAATTCAAAATTACAGTTGAAAACTTTTTTTAACTTTGATGATTTTAGAACTTACGAAGGGGAACCGCTACAAGAAGAAGCTTGTAATGCGGCACTTAATGACCAATCTATCATTACTATATTTCCTACAGGTGGTGGAAAATCTTTAACATTTCAACTTCCGGCATTGATAGCAGGCAAAACATATAAAGGTTTGACCGTAGTTATATCGCCTTTACAATCTTTAATGAAGGATCAAATTGATAATTTAGAGAAAAAAAACATTGTTGAAGCCGTAACAATCAATGGCTCGCTAACTCCACTGGAAAGAAAAAATGCTATTGAAAGAATAAGAAATGGAAGTGCATCACTATTATACATTTCTCCAGAGCAGTTACGTTCTAGAAGTATAGAACATCTTTTGTTGTATAGAAATGTTGTAAGGTTTGTTATTGATGAAGCACATTGCTTTTCTGCCTGGGGACAAGATTTTCGTGTAGATTATTTATATATCGGAGATTTTATAAAGAAATTACAAGAAAAAAAAGGAAACAATAAGCCTATTTGTGTTTCTTGTTTTACTGCAACCGCTAAACAACAGGTTATTACGGATATAAAAAATTATTTTAAAGAGAAACTGAATATAAATTTAGTCTTATATACGACGATAGCCATGCGAAAAAATTTGCATTATAATGTTATATTAAAAAATGATGAAAGTGAAAAATATAAAGAACTTCGTTCTCTAATAGAAGCAAATAATTGTACAACTATTATTTATGTTCAATCTGTAAGAAAAACAAGAGAACTTGCACAAAAACTAGTGGATGATGGTTATCCCGCATTACCATATAACGGACAAATGGAAGGCAAAGAAAGAACTGAAAATCAAAATAAGTTCATGTCCGGTGAAATTAAAATAATGGTTGCAACATCTGCGTTTGGAATGGGTGTAGATAAACAAGATATACAACTTGTTGTTCATTACGAAGTTTCAAGCTCTTTAGAAGATTATATGCAAGAATCCGGTAGGGCTGCGAGAGATGAAAATTTACAGGCAAATTGTTATATTTTATTTTCTCCTGATGATACGGACAATCATTTTGGAATGTTAAATAGTCAAAAATTGACAATAAATGAAATTCAACAAGTTTGGAAAGCAATAAAATATTTAACAAAAAATAATCCATCTTGTTGTAGGTCTTGTTTAGAGATAGCTCGTACGGCCGGTTGGGATGAAACAACGGATGTGGATATCAAAGTTAAAACTGCTCTTCTTGCATTAGAACAAGCTAAATATATACGAAGAGAAGAAAATGTACCCAAAGTTTTTGCAACAGCTATTAATGCACATAGTACGATTGAAGCTATAGAAAAAATTAAAAACTCAAAACTGTTTGATTCTGAACAAATAGAAATAGCAAGAAGGATAATAGCTAAATTAATATCCAGTAAAAACACTTATAAAATGAAAGGTGAGGATGCAGAATCGAGAGTTGATTGGATTGCAGATTTATTGGGGATACAAAAGAGTAAAATTATAGAAATAATTAATTTGATGAGACAAATAAATCTTTTATCGGACGATCAGGATATTACAGCAACAATAAATCCTGCTCCTGAACTCAATATAAAAAAATATTCAAATCTTGAAACATATTTAGCAAATAATATTTTAAACAAAGACAAGGATATTATTTCTTTAAAAGAAATTAATAAGGATATCCAAGAAAAGGGAATTGCTTCAGATATACAAAAGTTAAAAAATATTTTTAACTTTTGGAAATTATCCTCTTATATTGAAACAGAACACTTTTTTTCTGATATTAAGATGGATATAAAATTAAAAAAATCAAAAGAAGAAATATTAAAACTTATAGAAAAAAAATTTATATTGTGCAATTTCATCATAAGATACTTATTAAGCATTGATAAACAACAAAACGACAACAATAATGATAAAAAAACAGTGGCTTTTTCAACAATTGCCATCTTAAGATTTTACCAGAAAGAACAAGAATTTTTTAAAGAACAATTTTCTATTAAGGATATCGAACAAGCATTATTTTATTTACACAAAATAAATGTTTTATCTTTGGAAGGTGGATTTTTAGTTTCGTACACAAGTATGAAAGTCGTAAGACTCGAACAAATGAATATAAGATACAAAAAAGAAGATTATAGATTTTTGGAGGAGTATTACAAAAGAAAGGCAGAACAAATACATATTATTGATAAACTAATAAAAATAATTGTTTCCAGTTATGAAAAAGCGATGCAATTTATAAAAGATTATTTTTCTCTTGAATATAAGCAATTTCTAAAAAAATATTTTAATAGTTCGGAAGATAATATTTCAATTAATATGACAAAGGAAAGATATAATAAAATCTTCGCTAATCTTTCAGATATACAAAGAAAAATAATAAATGATAAATCCCAATATATTGTTGTTGGAGCAGGACCGGGAAGTGGAAAAACTAAAATCTTAGTTCATAAAATGGCATCTTTGTTAACAAGTGAAGACATAAAACCGGAACAATTACTTATGTTAACACTTTCAAAAACTGCAGCTATAGAATTTAAAAAAAGGTTAATTGATCTCATAGGTAAAAGTGCATATTTTGTAGAAATAAAAACATTTCATTCGTATTCGTTTGATTTAATAGGCCATCCTGGAAGTAGAGAAGATTCCGATAAGATTATAGAGAAAGCGGTTGAACTGATAAAAAATGAAGAGTTTGAACCGAAAAAGCTTACAAAAACAGTTTTAGTATTAGATGAAGCCCAAGATATGTCAAAGGCAGAATTTGATTTGGTTCAAGAATTAATAAATTATAACGAAAATATGAGAGTTATTGCTGTTGGTGATGATGATCAAAATATTTATGCTTTTAGAGATTCTGATTCAAAATATTTTCAAGAATTACTGAAATATGAAAATTCTATAAAATATGAGATGGTTGAAAATTATAGGAGTTGTAAAAATATAGTAAATATTTCAAATAATTTTGTTAAACAGATCTCTCATAGAATGAAAAAAAGTTTATGTACTACACATAAATCAGATGGAACTGTAAATATAATAAAATGCAACACTAAAAATATGGAGATACCATTAGTTGATAAACTTATACAGAATAATCTTTCAGGAACAACTTGTATCATAACAAAAAGTAATGAAGATACACTAAAAATATTAAATTTATTAAATAATAAAAATATTTCAGCAAAGTTAATACAATCTCTTGATAGTTTTAAACTGACAAATTTGTATGAGATAAAAAGTTTTGTGGATTTCATAAAAAAGCATGATAACCCCATAACAATATCAAATGAATTATGGAAAAGTGCAATAGAATATTTAAAGACAAACTTTAAAACAAGTACATTGTTACAAACTATATTAAAAGGTTTAAAAGATTTCGAATATATAAATGAAACGAAATATTTAAGTGATTTAGAAACTTTTTTTAATGAATCAAAACTTGAAGATTTCTATGAAACAGACAATAAGGCGATAACAATTTCGACAATACATAAAGCAAAAGGAAGAGAATATAATAATGTGTACTTCATGATTAAAGATTTTGTTAACACCGATGAAAGTAAAAGAGAACTATATGTCGCCATGACAAGAGCAAAAGATTCGTTAAATGTTTTTTATAACCAAGATATATTTGATCAATTTAGAGAAATAAAAGGTGTACAATATAGTCACAATATAAATGAATATCCTGAATCAGAGGAAATTATATTACAAACTAGTCTAAAAGATGTATTTTTAGATTCTTTTAAAAATAAAAAAGATTTCATTTTACACTTAAAAAGTGGTTGGCAAATAAACATCAAAGACAATGCTTTATATTTTAGAGACAGAAAAATTGGGCTTTTTTCAAAAAAATTTAAGGAAGATCTCAATAAGTACTATGAAAAGAAATACAAGATAATAAAAGCTACTATCCAATTTATTGTATATTGGAAGGGAGATGAAGAAGATACAGAGTTTCCAATAATTCTTCCGGAGTTAAAACTAAAGAAAATTTCTAAGTAGTATTAAAATCAGTCAATAAAAAAGAGCAGAGATTTTTCTCTGCTCTTTTTTTATTTCTATTCTTTTCTGTCTTTGCTTTTTTCTATACCTCTTTACTTCCATACCTCTCTACATCTATAAAAATCGCTTTCCGCTTTTTATTTTTCCTTTCTCATAACTGCTTTACC
>JAEEGK010024742.1_pt1 | contig 12413 bp, 5 predicted proteins | sample 8958771 | NCBI WGS metagenome assembly JAEEGK01 (sample SAMN16246547, study PRJNA631951) | gut metagenome | biome: gut microbiome; feature: rumen; material: SC-attached | host: Bos | place: Iran: Karaj | collected 2018-10 | reverse complement strand
AAAAAAAAAAAAAAAAAAAAAAAAAAAAAAAAAAAAAAAAAAAAAAAAAAAAAAAAAAAAAAAAAAAAAAAAAAAAAAAAAAAAAAAAACAGAAAAAAAAAAAAAAAAGTTTAAAAAAAGAAAAAATAAACATTAATTTTTCAAATAATATAAATTCATTTCTAAAAAATATAAAAATCTAATAACATACTTATTTATTCAATTTTAGGAGTACCAGAAATAACATTTTCAATACCACATTCACCAAAAGCAATTCTAAAGTAACCTTTTTCTCCCCATTCTTCACCCCAAGAGTTAGCAACAACCCAATATTCAGTATCACCTTCTTTTCCCCAACCAACAATTTTAACAGCATGTCCTCCTAATAATTGAGTATGTTTTCCTCTTTTATAAATTCCACTTTTATAATCTTTAAAATCACTATAAACATAAAAACCACTTTCAATAGGACCATGTAAATAAATATCTTCTTTAATAGCATTAACAGTATTAAACATATAAAATTTTTGAGCTTTATATTTTTTAAATTCGACTTTATCATCAACACATTTTTCTTGTTCAATTAAACCACATTCTTCAACTTTTCCTTCTTGACTAGTATAAGGTTTACATTCATCAACAACTAAACCATAAATTCTAAGATAAAGCCAAGAGAAAATAGTAGAACCACCATTACAACCATAATCAAAAATATCACAAGAAACGAAATCTTGAGGTGAGAGTACAACATCAATTTTACCATCAGAATCAATACAGAATCTATCACTTAAAACTTCTGAAGCTGCATGAGCCCAACAAGAACCACATCTTGCTTGATTTCTTATTGGATGAATACATTTTGGCCATTGAGTACGTGAGTCAAATGATTCTGGAAGAGATAAATTTGGACGACCTTTCTTCATTGATGATGTGTCGTGGAGATATTCCACATTTAATCCTAAACGTGCTATTACTTCTTCTGTTGATTTAAATGGATGCTCTTCTGGAGATGAATATACTTCAAATGATGAAGTTTTTTGAAGGTTTGTTAAGTATTCTTGTGTTATTGGTGATGATGTTGTTAAGGATAATAAAACAAGGATTAGGATGGATTTCATTTTTTTTTTTTTTTTTTATTTTTTTTTTTTAGATTTTTTGTTTTATTATTTGGGTTTTAATTTTTATTTTTTTTTTTTTATTTTTTTTATTATGAAAGATTGTTTAAATAAGAATTTTTTATTATTTATATATTTTTATATATTCAATAATATTTATTTTTTTAATAAAAAAATTTCATTGTAATTAAATGAATATATCAAATATTTATAATTTTAAGTTATTTATATATTAAATTATTTATAAAGAATTGAATTAATTAAACATTTATTAAAAAAATTGACTTTTTCTATTTCTCTTTCAAATCTTTTTAAATTAATAATATAACTTATTGTAATAACAAGCATTATAATTATTTGAATGACAAAAAGAATGGTTTCAATAAAAATAACTGTATTTCTAAATTTATCAAAATCTTTATTAAAAACAATTAAATAAATAATAGATAATTTTTTAGTAATTTCCACATTTTCAATTAAAGATGCTAAAAAAAGTTCATCATTAATTCTTTTTAGATTAGATTCTTCATTTCTATTATTATCATTAATAAAATCGTCATAATAACTTTTTAAACTTTGATGAATAATATCAATTGCAATATTGTATCCTTTAGAATTAATTCCATTTCCAATATTAGTACATTCAGAATATAAATTTTCATAAGTTACATTTGTTAAATATCTTAATTCCTTTATTTCATTATCATTTTTATGCTCAATTATAAATTCAGAATAAGTAACACAAAATTCATTAGAATAAAATTTATTATGTATTTTAGATAATTCAATTAAATTAGTATTTATTTTCCCAGATGGAATTTTTCCTAAAATATTTTTAAGAGTTTGATAACAAGTTTGACTTTCAACAAAAATACTATGAGCATAATTTGCTTTCATTTCTTTATCAATTGGTTCACAATCTCTTGTATATTCATTTGCTTGATAATAAAAAACTAATGGTTCATTTTTTAATACTATTAATCCATAATAAATAACAATTTGTATATTATATTTTAAAAATAAAAAAATATTATATTGCATTTGAATCATTGATTTAGTATTATTTATAAAATTAATTGAAAGAATTATTTGAATTACTGCAATACCAATACTAACTAATATCATTATAAATAAGAAAAAAAGAAAATTAAAATATAAATTTGGTTTATTTAATAAAGTTTTACCTGTTGATAAATATTTTTTTTGAATTTCATAATCTTTATCATTTTTAATTAATTGATTTTTAGAAATACTTTTACTTTGACTTAAATTACTCTTATTATCTTCATTTAATAATTTTAAAGAAGATTTATGTGTAAAATTAGAACGAACTGAAGAATTAATTAAATTAACATTTGATTTTGAAATAGATAAATTTGAAACATTTGTAAATGTAGGTGAAATATTAATTGAAGTAGTACTTTTATTTATATTTGTACTACTACTACTTTCTCTATTTCCTTTTGCTGGACCAAAATTTGATTTTTTTTCTATTTTATTTAAATTTGTAATAGAATTTCTTGATAAATCTTTTAATTTTATATTTGATGAAACTAAAATATTATTTTTCATTGATAAAGAATATGATGATTGTTTTTTTAAAATATTAAATATTCTAGGTGAATTAAGAATTTTTGATTCTGTATAATTTTTTGATAATTCGAATAATTCATTTCTATTTTTTATAATATCTTTTTGTAAATTATATGTTGTATCATAATGAATTATATTTTTTACTTTAAAAGGTTGAACTTTAATTGATTTAAATTTTTCATATTGATCATTTATTATATTTTTCAAAATAAATTCTTCTGTATTATTTTGAATAATTTCTATTTCATCCATTTTGATATTTATTTTATTTGATTTGGTATAATTATCAATATAATCTAAAATAATGTCTATTTTAGAATTTATATAATTATTAAAAAAACGAATTCTAATATAACCTAAAAAATAATTTGAAAAAAGAATTAAAGTTTTTTTGAAAAAAATAAAAAATTCTATAATTTCAAAAATAGAAAAAGTAAAAGCAATTATTAATAAAACAAAAGATAATTTTTTTTGTAAAGAAATTTCTCCATAAATAATAACAGAATAAAAAATAGTTTGAGCTTCACTTGCAAGATAAGTAAAATAAAGTGAAAAATTTTCTAGAAATTCAACATAAGATAAAGCAATTTCATAATATTCAACTCTACTAAAAGATGGAAAATTATTAATCATAGTATCATTAAAAAAATAATTAGAATTATTATATATAATTGGAATTTTTCCATTAATAGTTACTTCATTTAAAATAATATGAACATAATTATGAAAAACATTATAAACTTCAATTTTTTTTGAACCATTAATTAAAGGAATAGTATAATTACCTTTTTTTTTTAAAAGAGGTAAAATATATTTTCTACCATTATGATTATCTGTTAAAAAAGTTGTATATTTCTTTACATAAATTAAATATTCTTGAATTCTTAAACTTAATTGTTCATTATTATATTCCCATGAATTATTATATGTTCCATTTATTATTTCTTTTTGTATTTTATTTGCAGAATATTGCATTTGTAAAACTTTTAATACCATTTGATTTACTATTTGAACATACATATTTCCTACTCCAAATGAATATACATATTCTTTTAAATATATTATTTCTTGTATTTTTTTTATAAACATTATTATTAATAATATATAAAATAATAATGAGATTAATGAAGGAAAATATTGTTCCATAAATGAATATTTTTTTATTTTAACCATAAAACTTTCTTTTAAATGTTTTTTTGACATTTCATTATAATTTAATATTTCTTTTTCTTCTTTATCTTTTATTGTTTTTTCATCTTCTATTGTGTCATTTTTACCTATATTATTATTATTTGAACAAATTATGATATTAAAGTATTTTTTTAATAGAATAATAAACATATTATTTATATTTTTAACTTTTTTTAATAAAAACCAAAAACGAGATTCTTTATCAAAGATTTGAGGTTTTAATGCAATATCCTCTAAATTAGTAATAATTGAATTATCAACTGTTATATCTCTATGACTATTTGAAGATATTATTTGTGCGTTTGAATTTATTAAATTTTCTAAAAATAAAATATTATTTTCTTGAATAAAATTTTGAGTTTCTTTTAATTTTATAAATATACAAAAAATATATAAAATTTTTTCCTTATTATGTTTAACTTTGAATTTTCTTTGTTCAAAATTTCCTGTCACAATAAAGGAAAATTTAATTGTTTTTAATGTTTCTTCAAAAGTCCTTAATTTAGTAATAATTTTTGAAAATTCATCTTCTGAAATTTGACCAATTTCCTTATTAAATATTTCATTAATGTTTTTTAAAATCTCATTTAAACCAATTTCTATATTACCTTTTTTCTTTAATTTACCAATTTTAAATAAATCAAAAACATAAATTTTATATTGTAGAAGAATAATTGTATTAATAAAAAAATAATCTTCAAATCCTCTACTAATATGAATAATTCTACCTGATTTATTTGTAAATAAAAAACAAGTTCCTGCAATATTATTATTATAATCCATTTTATTATAAAAAGAATTTTTATCTAATAATTTTTCTTCTATTGTATTTAATAATTGAAAATATAATTGAATTCCTTTTTGATTTGTCATTACAACTCCTTTAAAATCAAATAAAGATATATATTGAAATTTATCTTGAAGACAAAGTTTTTTTATTTTTAAAAATTCAGTTCCATTTTCTAAAGTATTACTAAATATATAAATATATGCTTTTGAAAAAGCTTTTGGAAATAAATCAGTAAAATATATTGAATTTAATTCATTCTTTGAATAATTTAATTTTTTTATTAATTCATCAGAAACATATTTAATAGGAAATTTAAAATGATTATTTTGAAATTGAACATTTATTGTTAAAATATAAACTTCTTTATTATCTTCAATTATTGAAATTTGATTTGAAAAAAAATTATTCATTGGTTTTATTATATCTTTTGGAATTTCACTTAATAAAAATTCAAATGGAACTGCTATTTTTTTTAAAGGATAAAATATTGTACATTTTAATCCTTTAAAAAGATTTTTTAATTTATTTAATGAAAAATTATAATTATTTGAAAAATTTTTTATTAATAAAGAAAAGTTATTAAATGAAATATCTTCATCATTAAAAATTTTCATAATACTTTGAAAATTCTTTAATACACTTTTTATAGATTTTTCAATCTTTATTATTTTATTTACTGAATCAAAATTATTAGTAAAATTATATACTAATTTAATTTCATCTTCTTCTTCTTTAGTAATGCCAACATAATTTTCTAATTTAGCTTTTTTTTTTTCAATATAATAATTTAATATTCTTGTTTTAATAATATTTAATTGAAGAGATTGTAAAAAATTATTTTTTATAGAAGGATTATATTTAACTGTTTCAATTATATATAAACATTTAAAATATTCTTTTTTAAAAGAAAAATAAAATGTTACTAATATTAAAAGTGCAGTATAAAATTTTTGACTGTAATTAATATTCATAAATTTAACATTTTCAAATGAATTTGATAAATATTGATATAATATTGGGCATTCATTTTTTAAATTAATTTTTTTTATTAATTTATTCTTCATTTTAAAAATACAATTTTTTATTTCAATTTCAAATTTTGAATAATTATATATATGACAAAAAAAACATTTTATATTTTCTTTATTACAAATTGGAACATGAATTCTAGTTTTTAAAGAAGAATTTAAATTCATTAATATTTTTTTTAATTCATTTGGTTTATCCATGAAATAAATTAAATTAAAAACTTTTATTATATTGTTATTATAAGTTGAAAAAATATTTGAATTAAAATTTGCAAAATCTCTTTGTATAATTTTAAATTCAAAATGAAAATAAATATAATTTATTAATAATGAACAAAAAATTTCCAAACAAATTTTAATTACTAAAAGTGCTTTATCTTCTTGAAAAATAAATTTTTTATTATTATAATATTCATTTAATACAAAAAATTCCATTATTATTGAAGAAAAACATATATAAACTATAAATCTATATATATAATCATAATTTATTCTATAAAAATAAAATGAATGTTCAAAAAAATAAATAAAAATAATAATAGCAGTAATTGAACGTATTGCTATTTTCAAAATTATACAATTTTTTTCTTTTATATTAAATTCAATTTGAACAATAATTTGTAGAAGTGAAAAAAAACAACAAATTAAATCAATTCTTCCTATTTCATTAATAAAAATAGATTTATTTCCTATAAACATAGCTTCTTCTAGTATAATACTTGATAAAATAATATCAAGTTGTATTAAATATGAGATACAAATGAATATAACAATAATTGAAATTATATATGTGTCATTAGAGATTTTATTTTTTAAATCATTATTAAAAACAATTTCAGTAAATATAGAATATAAATATGGATTACATAAATATAAAATAAGATTTAATTTTTTTAAGAATAAAGGATATAGAATCGTTTTATTAAAACATATACTTTTAATAAATATAATGTAATTAAAAATAATCAAGACAAAACAAGTGTATAATATTATATAAAAAAATTCAATATTATTTATATTATTAATTATCTCTGAAAAGGTTAATTTTCTTATATAATAAGAGATTCCTGAATTTTTATCTATTTTCCAATCATGAGTTATTACAACTAACGGTAAAATTTTAATTATTATTATTATTATTGCTATTTTTTTATTAAATGGAAAATCACTTAAAAATTTAAATATTTTATTGTAATTGTTTGCATACTCTACTTTATTTTCATTATCCATTTATTTTATTTTTTTCAAAAAAAAAATTGTTGATTTTTTATTCTTTTTTTTAAATTCAAATTATACATAATTTAGTATACATTTTATAACATAATTTATTCAAAAAATTACAAAAATGTCATTTTAAAGGATTAAAAAATTAATTTTTTTTTATTCAAATAATGATAGAAATTATGTTCATATTATATATTTTTAAATTTTTTAATAATCTAATTTAAATAATAAAAATTACTAATTACTGAATAAACAATTATAAAAGATTTTAAATAGTTTAATTTTTTTTATAAAAAAATATAAATATTTGAATAATTTCATATAAAATTAATAATAGATAATTGAAAATAATAATTTTCAAATATTTTAAATGTGAACCAATTTAAAAAAAAGAATATATTTAGCAATTAAAATTTATATCTTAATAAAGAAAAAAATTAATATATAATTTCTTTTTTAAAAATTAATTTTTAATTTATTAATTGGATAAACCTCTATTAATTAAATAAAAATATCCATTAAACCAAAAAAAAAAAATTATAAAATAATTTCCTCATAAATATTTTTTCTTTTTTCTTCTTTTCTTTTAACAATAACTTTAATAGTATCTTCAAAATATCTTTCAGCCTCAGGTAAAAATCCTTGATTTACATTTTCAGCTTTAATAGTTTGAATATGATTTTTAACTAATTCAATAGTATCATCAACATCATCTTTAGAAAAGAAATATTCTTCATCTTTAGCAATTTCAATATAATATAAATATTTATTAATAATATGAATATATAAAGGTAAATGTTCTGGATTTGACATTGCAAAATTTGCAAATCTTTTTGCTTTATTTAAACAATCTTCAGTTGCTTTTGAATTTCCAATACAATAAAATAAATCACTAACATATAACATTGTTTTACATTGATCAGCTCTTTTAACTAAACCTTGACCAATAGTTTTTATTTGTTGTGCATATTGTCCAATTAATTCACCTGGTATTGTTCTTAATTGTAAAAGAAGACCAATAAAACTAATTAATAAAGATAATTTCTCATTTGGATCTATTTCACTATTTTGATATATTTTATATGCTTCTGCAATGTAATTTTGTGCAATTTCTGAAAATTTCTCATTTTGACTTTTAATTGAATTTGTTTGTAATGCTGCAGTTGAATATAATCTAAAAGAAATTTGAGGATAAGTTTCAACTAATGATGATATTATTTCATTTACTTTTTCATGTATACTTAACATAAATTTCTCATAGGCATCATCATTTTCAAAATTAGACATATCTAAATATTTTATAAATTCTAAATGAATATTATTTGATTCTGATGATTCTTCTGCTCTATAACTTTCTGATATTTGATATCCTAAATGAATATATGTATTAACTAATGTTGGTAATGTATATTTTATTCTTTTTGCACCACCTTTTTTAAATATTGGTGTTATTGCTTCTAATATTTCAAATAATTTATTTGGATCATTTGTACTTATTGTAAATAACATTTTAGAAACAATATTTTGTTCATATTCAAATTGATCTTCACTAATTTCAATTGTATCTGCTGAATCTTCTAATAAAGGACGAATAAATTCTAATAATATATTTACTTTTTCTTTATTATCTAATTTTTCTTTATTTGATAATGATTCTATTATTCTTAAAGCTAATGAAGTTCTTGATGAAAAATCTAAATAAACCATTAATTCAGGAAAATGTTCAAATTGAAATAAACTTAAAGTACTTTCTAATGGAGAAATAAGTAAATTTTTTAATATATTAATACCATCTGATGATAATTTCTTATTATAAGTTGTTAAAATATTTTGTGTAGATGCAAAAATATGATTTATAGTTGCTAATTTATCTTTTTCAGGACAACATTTAATAGTAAATTTCATAAAAGCAAGTAATAATTCAATTAATTTAATAGGATCAGTAATTCCTCCTGGTTGATTACAACCTTGTTCAACTAAAGTATCAATATTATTCCTAAGTAAACCAAAAATTTTTTCAGAAGCTTCTAAAATTTCATTTTGATCTTTATCACTATCAGCAACAAATTTAGCTAATTTATCCATAAGTGAAATAAACAAACTTTTAACATCAACAGCTTGATTTAATTGAGTAGAAGTTTCTAAAATAGTACTCATACAATGAATATTATATTCATCAGGAAAAGCTTGAATAATACATTCCATTAAATATTGTTGACTTAATTGATCTTTACTTTCTAATAAAATTTTAATAATTTTAGGTAAAATTTCTTTTTGATACATTTCAAGATTTAAACCATCTAAAGAAGATAATCTTACAATATTTTCACCAACTAAAATTCTTAATTCACTTCTTTCTTTTTCCTTTAATAATCTCTCATTTCCAATAGTACCCATAGATAATCTAATCCATAATCTATTCATTTCTTCTAAATTTTGTAAAATAAATTGTAAAGTATCATCAATAGAAGCTTTCTCAGTTAAATATTCATTACCTTGATCAGGTAATTTATCTTTCATCATTTTTAATAAATAATATCTAGTAAAAAGACCTCTTGTAGGATTTTGAACACCTTTAACCATATTTAATAAATCATATAAAATATCTTTTGACATTTTAGGAAAATTTTCAACGTAAACTGCACCACAAGTAATCATAAGATACATTCTAGGAATTATATTAGAAGCTTGTTGAACTGTATCATATAAATCTTTCATTCTTCTTCCTCTTCTTGCTTCTTCTTTAAAGAAATTATATACATATTGCATTTCGTCAAATACTACTGTGTATAAATTATAATATGATTTTGGTGTTAAGAGACTTGTTTTTAATTCTAAACACATTGCTGATGTCTCACGTAAACAACGACGCATGTTATTTTGATCTATTGCATTTTTTATGTGATATGATTGGGCTTTTACTGCTTTTAAACCATCATCTAAATGACGTTCTTGTTCTTCGTCTGTCATTTTTTTTTTTTTTTTTGAATGATATTTTTTTTTTTTTTGGATTTTTAAGTTTTTTTTTTTTTAATATATTTTTATTTAAATTTTTATTTTTTTTTTATGAATTATTATTGGGTTATTTATTATTTGTTTTTTTTTTAATTTTTAATTTTTTTTTTAATATTCAGTTTTTTTAGTGAATTTATTAGAATAAATGAATCAAATTTGAATAATTTTGTAAAATAATGAAAAATGGAAATATGGGAATTTCAAATAGTGACTTATCCTCACATTTAGAATTAAATATTTTAAAACATGAAGAATATTTACCAATGAAATGTCCTTATAATTATCAATTTTATTTTGATAATATTCAAATAGTTGGAAAAGAAAATTTTAAAGATGATTATATGAAAATTTATAAAAAAAACAGAAAAGAAATTCAATCACTTAATTATAGTCCACCTACACCACAAACTAATTCTGATTCATCTCCACATAAAAGTTCAATTAGTAATAATAATGGAAAATTTGAAAATAATTATATTAAAGAATTAAAAAATAATCAATCTAATAAAGGAAGTTTAATAATTAATAATAATAAGGATAATGTTGAATCAAATTATGTAAATAATGATATTGCATTTCAAAATAATGAATTGATTAATAATAATCAACAAAATAAAAATAGAAAAAAAAATAATTTAAATGAGGAAAAATTGCAAAGTTCTTGTTGTGAAATCTTTTAATTATTTTTTAGCTTTTTTATTAATCCTGTGAATAAGTAAAAGTAAATTTTTTATTTTCTAATATATATTAAAGAGAAGTGAATTTAACATATATTAGATTAAAAAAATCTTTTTGATAAATAATATAATATAATTAAAAAAAATAATATATAATAAAAAATAAAATAAATTTATAAAAATAATATAATATGTCAAAGACAGATCCAATTTTAGATATTAAAGAAGAAGAAAAATATTTATCAGAAACAGATAAATTATTATTAAAATTAAATTCAATAATAAGTTCAATAAAAGGAAAAGAAGGAGGAATAGATTATAGAAATGTAAAAGATAGTTTTGATAAATTAAGATTTAAAATAAATGAAAATTTAAAAGAAGTAGAAACATTATTATTTGAAAGAGATAAAATATTATCTTCTTCAAATCCAAAAGATATTTTTAATAAAAAAAAATTAGAAACAAAAATTGAAAATTCATTATCTGATATAGAAAAAGGTTTAAAAGATTTAGATATAGAATTAAAGGCACAAAAAAGAAAAAAAGGAAAATATGGTGATATAACTCAAAAAGAAGAAATAAAAAAATTAATGGATGAAAAATTTAATTTTTTAAGAAATAAATTTAATGGATTGGAAATTGATGATCAAAAAATAGAAGATAATAGAAATAATATGGAAAAATTAGAAGAATTATTAAAAAATAGAGAAGAAAATAAAGAAGAAGAAAGAGAAATGTATGAAGAAGAAAAAGAACAAATTGAAGAATGGAATAAAAAAATTAACGAACAAGATAAAGATTTAGAAGATGTTGGAAAAGCTGTAAAACAATTAAAAAATGAAGTACATTTAGCTAATGAAAATATATCTAATACTCATCAAAAAATTAAAAAATTAACTAAACATACTGAAAAAACTACTAAAAATATAGCTTCTCAAAATAAAAAATTAAAAGATTTATTAAATAAACTTAGAAGTTCTGATAAATTTTGTGTTGATATTGCATTATTTTTAATTTTAATTGGTTTAATTGCAGTATTATATAAAATTATCAAATCAAAATTTTAAATTAATATTTAATTATATAAGTCTATATAGTAAATAGTTTTTATATGATTTAAATATAATTTAATAATTTAATTTAAAACAATAAATTTTATTTGTTATATCAGTTTTTATTATTTTTTTCAATATTGATTCTTCAGTAAAAAGGATTTAAAAATATATTTAATATATATTTTGTTATAAATTGATTTAATATATATATACAATATTTTTTATTACATATTTTATTAATTAGAAAAACTAAACTAATTAATCAAATAAATTAATTTTTATTTTTCATCCAAAAATTTTGGACTTGATTAAGTCATTATTGTTTGGCAAATTTTTAAATAATATTAATATATAAAAACCTTAAATTGAAAATTGTAAAATAATTCAAGATTGAAAGTTATATAATAAGTAATAAATTATTAGAGAATATATAAATGAAAGTATAAATCAATCTTTTGTACAAAATTTTATATAAATATAAAATCCAATTAAATCATAATACATCACAAATAAAAATATTAATATATATTAAATTTAATTTAATAAATTATTTATGAAATATATATGAAATAAATATATCCTTATCCATATTATAAAACCTTTATTAATTAAAATATTAATGATATAAAAAAGCTTAATTTAAATTTCGATTAAAATAATTAAAAAAATTAATAGTTTTTTAATTTAAATTCTATGATTTTTAATTAATAATTAAAAGATTAAATAAGAAATTTTATTAATTAGCA
>JAEEGK010024741.1_pt1 | contig 12414 bp, 13 predicted proteins | sample 8958771 | NCBI WGS metagenome assembly JAEEGK01 (sample SAMN16246547, study PRJNA631951) | gut metagenome | biome: gut microbiome; feature: rumen; material: SC-attached | host: Bos | place: Iran: Karaj | collected 2018-10 | reverse complement strand
AAAAAAAGAAATAAAAATAATTTAAAAAAATAAGAATAAAATGGCCTCAGATCGCCCATCATTCATCACGTATCAGAGCTCATAGGGTTCATCACAGGCCATTAATGATTATAAAATATAAAAAATAGAATAAAAGAGATAAAAAATAAAAAAATGAAAAGTAAGTTCAGAATTATCCGAACATTACTCCACCATTGTCATCTAATTGACCTTCTTTATTCTTACCTAAGATTTTATTGATAGCATCCTCAAAGTCTGCCATAATGATATGGTCTCTTTCTTCACGAATAGCAAACATACCTGCTTCTGTACAGATAGCCTTTAAGTCTGCACCAGCGAATCCATCTGTAAGAGCTACAATATCATTAAGATCAATATCAGAAGCCAAGTTCATTCTCTTGGTGTGAATCTTGAGAATCTCAAGTCTTCCTTCTTCATTTGGAGCTGGAACTTCAATGAATCTGTCGAATCTTCCAGGTCTGAGCAATGCTGGATCTAAGATATCAGGTCTGTTGGTAGCACCAATGATACCGATATCTCCACGGGATTCAAATCCATCCAATTCTGCAAGCAATTGCATAAGAGTTCTTTGAACTTCCCTATCTCCACTGGTTGAACTTTTAAGTCTTTGTGCAGCTACTGCATCAAGCTCGTCAATGAAGATGATACTTGGTGCCTTTTCCTTAGCAAGCTCAAACACTTCTCTAACCATTCTTGCTCCTTCACCAATGTATTTCTTAACGAATTCAGAAGCAACAACCTTAATGAATGTTGCATTGGTTTCATTAGCAACTGCCTTTGCAAGTAAGGTCTTACCAGTTCCTGGAGGACCATACAATAGAATACCTTTAGGTGGGTCAATACCGACCTTTTCAAATAATTCAGGATGTTTTAAAGGTAATTCTACAGTTTCCTTAACTTCAATGATTTGATCATCCAAACCACCAATAACATCATAGGTTACATCAGGTTTGGTGTCAATTTCCATACCGGAAACATTTGCATCCTTCTCAGAAGGCAATACTTCAACAACACCAAAGGTTTGTTGATTTAAAGCTACTCTTGAACCTGGTTTCAATAACTTTTCATCCAAGAACTTTGAATAGTTAATGAGGAAACTTGGTCCAGTACTGCTTTTTACAGTCAATCTTGAATCATCAATGACTTCAGTAATGGTAGCCAATATAAGTGGAGGTGATCTGAATCTTTCAACTTCACCTCTTAATGATTTTAACTCTCTTTCTAAACGAATCTTTTCATTTTCAGTTAGAATCTTGTCTTTTTCAAGCTTTCTAACCTTCCACATGAGATTACGTTTGGTTTTTGTATTTTCTGCTTTTAGCAAGTCAAGTTCTTTTTGAAGTTCTTCAACAGTTTTAGGCTCATCTACTTCTTCTATTTTAGTAGGGCTTGGGATATTTTGAACTTCATTTGGAGAATCTTCCATAATATACTCCTCCTTTAGATTAGTTATTATCAATATAAATTTTAAATTTAGTTTTCAAATGTACTAACTAATTTCATATCATAGTTTTACAACAATTTTACATATTTTAAGATAGATTTGAGATTATAATAATTGTTATATATCATAATTCCATTTAAATCTAAATATTCGTAGATTATAAAATAATTTATACATAGTAATATATAAAGTTTTTCTTAATTTAAGTAAGAAAAATAATTCCATAAAAAATTCATCTAAAAAATGGATAAAAAATAGACTATAAATCATGAAAAGAGAAATGAGAAAATATTGTAAAAGGATTATTTCCTTTTGATCTTTACAATACTTCCTAATGTATTTGGACCTGATGCAGAACTTTTAAATGATTCCAAATCCATTTCATCATATTTTTCAATAATGGTAATGCCCAAAGTCTTTTCGAACTTTTTAGCTAATTTAATGTCAGGTTCCATCTTTCCTGATTCAATTCTGTTGATTACTGAAACCTTTTCATACATCTTAGCCCCTAATTCCTCTCTGGTCCAACCCTTAGATTCCCTTGCCTTTCTGATTAATACATTGTAATCTTCTACAAGCTCATCCATAGGTTCTTCTCTGCGTCTTCTTTGAACATTCTGCCTGTTTGCTTTAGGTCTTTGAGGATTTCCATTTTTGTTTCTTGAAACAAATTTCCTCTCAAGAGGAGTGTCCTTTTGAACTCTACCGAATTTAGAACATTCCTTGCAAACTTCTAAAACTGAACCATCTATTTTTGTTCTTATAGGTCTGCCTTCTATAGGTTTACCACATATTTCACAATTCATGTTTAAATATATGATTTTTGAATTATATAATACTTTTTAATTAATTCTAATAAGTTATTTACCAAGTTAACTGAAAAATAGATAATAAAATGAAAAATAAGCATTTAAAATAGGGATTGGAAAATAATTAAAATAGAAATAGCTAAAATAGAAAAAATATCAAAAAATAGAGAAAATATCAAAAAAATAGTAAATGGATTAGACTAATCTATTCACTCTTATTAGCCTTATAATCCTTCATTTGGGTTGATTGCTTTTTGCCAGAGTAATATCCTCTGAATACTTTTGCATCATTTAAGGACTTATTCAATTCCTTATAATCATCATAATCATTGCTGATTACGACAATATGAGCTGGAGGATGGATCTTTTTGATTTGAACAATTGCAGTTGCAGTGTCTTCCTTTATACGAAATGCAGTAGCCACTTTTGATTTGGTTCTTAATGGAGCCTTCAAGATGTTTTCAACAATTTTATCTGCATATTTCGCATCGATCTTTTTAGGTTTTGTAGTTAAGTTTAAATTTGCATGTCTTTCAACATCTGCAATCGCATTAAGAATTTTTGAATTGTTTTCTCCTCTAATCAATACCAAAGCCATATTATCCCTAGAATCATATAATAAAAAATAAAAAAATGATTTACATTATTTAAAAATCTATATATTAATATTAGATTTTTTTATTTAAATATATTACTATTAAAAACTAATTAAACTTGAAAATAAACAAGAATATTAAAAATATTGAATAAAAACTAACAAATATTTAAAAAAATTGAATAATAAATAAATTTAATTAAATAAATAGAAAAATAGATAAAAAACAGTAGAATTAATGAACAAAAATTTGAAAAAAATATATAATTATAAAAAAATGAGAAATTAAAAAAAAATAAAAAAAGAAAATTGGTTAAAAACCAATTTAAGATACACGATCTCTGAATGATTTCAATAATCTTGTTCTGAATACAACCAAGACTATTAAAACAAAACCGATTGCTGTTTGAATAGAACCTAAAATAGTAAGCACTATGGAATTGATAGGTAAATTCCATGCAGGAGAAGTTCTACCATTAGGCAATGGATTATAGTACACACCTACAGCACGGACATCAGGCTTAACGTTTAAATCGCTAGGTTCCACATAATCCACCCCAACGATAAGACCGTTATTGATACCCTTATTGATCGATCCGGCTATTGTCGATGCATTATAACCATATTTCTTGACTGACGCTTTCACTACCTCACGGGTAATGTCAGACAAACCGGCTTTTTCACTTCCGTAAACAGAAACGGAAACAGCATCCTTGGATATTGTAATCTCATTAATCAAAACATCTGTAGCGGAACGGATTTCTAGTTCATGATTACAGATTGGACAAACGTTATAGTTTTCTGCATCAGGGTATCCGGTAGCCCAACCACAGTCTAAACATACTTTAGAGTAATTTTCATCCATAGGATAACCTGTGGTGTTTACTTCTTTCGGTACGAACATGTCTCCGGTACTGATTAATGAAACAAGGTTCACTGCACCCCCACCGTATTTCTCACCAGAATCTCTAGCTACTTCTTCCATAGCTTTTCCAACGATATAGGTAGCAGGATATCCATCCCTAATCATTTTTCCGATGTTCACTGCAGTTTCTCTACGTACACGATCTGCAGTACCCATCTTAGGGTTACCTTGACTGTTCCTTAAGTGAATGATAGCTCCTTTAGAGCCTTGTGGCAATTGCACTACTCCACCTTCATGGTGAGTGATTCTGACTGTTCCATCATTATCCACTACAACAAGATAAGCATTGAAACTTCCTCCAATAGCTGCTCCCATTGAAGGACCACCAATAAGCAAACGAATACCTTCAAAACCACCAGCCAAAGCTACGGCAGATGCAGGACTGGAACCATGTTGCATAGCTCCAAGAGCATCAATAATCGCATAGTTCCTTTCTGTACCGTTACCTTCACCCCCGGAAAGCACTGCATATCCATCATTCTTTGACATAAGGAATGAAGATTGGAACATGTTGTTTGCAAAGGACATACTTCCTGCAGCAGCACCGTTAGGGTCTTCACCACTTGGATCAGTAATAACAATTACGTTACAAGTAGCTGAAGCAGCAGCCATTACTGAAAAGAGCATTAAAACTAAAAATACTAAACCTATGATTCTATTAGACTTTTTACTCAAATTTTAACCTCCTATCCAGCAATACTGTAATTATAAACACTTGTTGATTTTTCTAGACTTGAACTATCACTAGAAGTAGTTTTATTACCTGTAATATTAATGGTTGAGAAATCTTCGATAACAGTTACAGTAACAATACCGGTGTCTCTGTTCACACTAACATCCGCTCCAGCAATAGGGGCGATTTTAGTACCTGGAATTGTTGATCTTCGAACGAATTTCTCTGCATTTGCCTCGGCCTCAGTCACGGGCAGCTCCCGTATGGATGTCTTAAGGATATCTCCATCAATATAACTGCCTTCTCTTAAACCAGAGTTCTGAACATTATAACGAATACTGTCAATAGGAACTATATCATTTCCCTTAACGATGATACCTGCAATAGGCACACCTTCAGCGACTTCAGCAGAGGATGCATATGCTACATAGATAATCAATCTACCACAAACAATTAAGATAAAAGCTAATAATAAAATTATTAAAGTATCTCTCCTAATTTTTAAAAACATAACATGCCTCTATAAATATAAATTAAGTTATAAAAACTTTTCAAATAAAATATAAATAATAAATTATTATATTAACTCTACGATTCAAAAGAATCGCAAATAAAGTATAATATAAATATTTATTTAATTTACATATTATTAATAGTTAACTATAAAAAGGGTTTGTAGAATAATAAAAAGAGTTAAAATAAGTTAATATAAGAAAAGAAAATAGAAAATAAAAAAAATAGAAAAAGTAATTTAAAAATTACATTTTAGTCATTAAATCCATAATTGAAAATGGCTCTCCTTCTTTTCTAACTCTTGGAGCTCCACCAAATGCTGCCATTGCATTTTTCTTGAAGTCTTCATTGGCTTTTTTAGAGACTTCACCGAAAATCATCTTATAAGCTTCACATTGAGGATCTACAGCTCTTGGAGATTGGGTAGCAACTATTCCATTATAAGGACATCCGCCTCTGCAGAATTTAATGAACTTGCAATCTGCACAGTCCTCATCAACAAAACTCTTGAATTCCATTAGTTTTTCCCAAGCTTCAGATTTCTCCAAATCTTCCATGGATGGCTCATCGTATACATTTCCCATAATGTATTCATCCATTCCAACAAAACGATAGCAAGGGTAAATGGAACCGTCATGACCTACAGCTAATGTAGTTCCCATACAGTCATTAAAAGTACATAATGTTCCCACTCTTCTAAGACTGCTTTTTGCAATATGGTCCAAATCCATAATGACAAACTTATCCAAATCGTATAGGTACTTATCTAACCAATCAATCAACAATTTTCCATGTTCCTCTTGAGGAAGTGCCCATGGGTCTGCATTATCTCCACGCAATGATGGCAATGCAGCATGAATTTTCAAGTTCAATCCGTTTTCCTTAAAGAAATCATAAATCTCATCTGAGAAATCCTTGGAATATGAAGTGAATGTGCAGACAAAGTTGATTTGTATGCCATTATCAGTAGCTAACTTAACTGATTTCATGGTTTTATCAAAGTATCCTTCACCTCTTTGATAATCATTGATTTCCTTAGGACCATCAATGCTTGTACTGATAGCAATATTATATTTTGAGAATAATTTAGCCATATCCTCATCCAATAGCCATAAATTACTTTGTAGGGAAAAACCTTCAGTTTCATGAGTTGTTGCATCATTAAGCAATGGAAGTGCCTTTTCATAGAATTCATAACCTGCAAGCAATGGCTCTCCACCGTGGAAGGTGAAATGTACAGGTTCGTCTCTAAAATTAGCTAACCATTTGACAATCTGGTTTATGACATCAATATCCATTAACTCTGCATTTTCTTCAGAACCCCAACAATAGGCACAGTTGGATGGGCATCCTAAAGTTGGTATGATCATTACATGAAAAGTCATTTTATCCCTCAAAATAAATTTTAAAAAGAATGAAACTATTGAAAGCAATTGATTTTAATTATCTAATAGAAAATCATTATAATTTTTTATTTAATTCACCGATAAGGTCCTTTTTAATGGTTTCCTCTTCTGATTTTTCCTTATCATTACCGGTTTCAAAAACATATCCGCAATTGTCACATTTGAATTCCTTCAATTCAGCATGTGCGTGATGATTATCAATGAATCTCCTGTGAGCAGTCTTATCAGTAGAACCGCATTTAGGACATTTTGCAATTAAATCTTCAAATTTCATTTTTATCTCTCCTAAAACTTTTTAATATAAATCTTAACATTGAATTATAAATTTTATTATAATTTTAATTTGATACTATAATATTGTTTGTCATTATTAATATAATTTAATTTAAATCTTAAGAATTTCGTAATTCCCATCTTAAAAAATATTCCAATAACAATAATAATATGCATTAAAATCTTATTATTTTTTAATTTCAAGATAGGATTATTTATAAATATTTGTAAATAAAATAAATAAACTTAAATAATTAAATGTAATAAATTAAAATTATATTACTTAAATTGATAATTAACTTAACTTTAATAATAGGTAACAACTATGACTTTAGATATGCTGAAAAAAGGGAGTAGTGAAAATTTCCTTCTAAAACAGATCATCAAGAGAAACTTCACTACAAAATATAAAGATTCTGTATTAGGAATTCTTTGGAGTTTTTTAAATCCATTGATTACAATGGTATTATTAACAGCTATATTTTCCACCTTTTTTACAAAAAGTATTGAGAACTTCCCAGTTTACTTTATGGCTGGACGTTGCGTAATCGATTTCTTCAATAGTGGAACAAAAATAGCTATGACCTCCATTAAACGCAACAGAAGTATTTTGCAAAAGATCTTCATTCCAAGATACATATTTGCTATTGGAGGAATCTGTTCAGAATTTTTAAACTTTTTGATGTCTTTAATCGTTATGATAGCGATTATGATTGTAACTGGCGCTCCATTTTATGCAATGGGACTCTTTGCAGTTATTCCAATTGCAACCTTGGTTATCCTAATCACTGGAGTGGGATTGATATTGGCTATCGTATGTACAAAATTCACAGACATTGAATACTTATACAAGATCTTTACAAGCTTATTAGTATACGCTTGTGCAATATTTTATCCAATGGACATTGTTCCACAGCCTATTAGAGGATATATGGAACTAAATCCAGTTTACGGAATTATTGCTCAATTCAGGGAATTCGTAATGTATGGAAGATTCCCATCACAAACCATTATGTTAACAACAATTATATTTTCAATAGTTATATTTATTATTGGAGTATTAGTATTTAGAAAATATCAAAACAAAATCACTTTAGAGTTATAAAAAGAATTTAAAAACAAATTTTGATTGAAAAAAAATTAAGGAGAGAAAAATATGAATGAAACAAACAGTAAGATTGAAACAAAGATAGTGCCATCTATTCATAACACATTCTCTCTCGAAGCATACCTAAAAACAGCTGATGATGCTTCTTTAGGCAATCAAAACATAAAATGTAATACTTATAAATTAGATGGGGAATTCATCAATTCCCATCAATATACAACTGATGATGAAGGTAAGTTTGAAGTTTCCTTTGACTCTGACAATGACTTGAAGATTGAACTTATTTTTGAAGGTAGCGAAGAGTATGAAAAAACTGAGCTCACCACTTTCTTCTTAAAGGAATCTGAAGAGGAAAAGAAAAGAATTGAAGAAGAGGAAAAGCAAAAGGAACTTGAAGCGAAAAGACTTGCTGAAGAAAAAGAAAAAGAAGAAAAAGCACTTAAAAGACAGCAAAATAAGGAAAGAAAGGCTAAATTATTAGAGGAATATAATAATAATCAGAATTATCTCCAGACAACTGGTGATGATAATGTTGCTATCGAGCTAAGAAATGTCAGCCTAAGCTTTAAGATTGGAAATGATAAGATAGACAACCTTAAGGAATATGTTATCAGAACCTTGAAGAGAAACAAGGAAAAGAAAACCATCTTTAAAGCTACTGATGATGTATCCTTTAAAATCTACAAAGGTGAAAAGGTAGGTCTTATCGGATACAACGGTGCTGGAAAAAGTACTCTTTTGAAAATCATTTCTGGAGTTTACTCACCTGATGAAGGTGATGTTATCATCAACGGTAACATTGCTCCTTTATTATCCTTAGGTGCTGGATTTGATAAGAACTACTCTGGAAGAGAAAACATATTCCTGAATGGTGCTATTTTAGGATATGATGAGAAATTCCTTAAAGAAAAGTATGATGAAATCTTGGAATTCAGCGAACTTGGAGATTTCATAAATCTTGCAGTTAAGAATTACTCTTCTGGTATGCTTTCAAAGCTTGGTTTTTCAATTGCTACAATAGTGGATCCAGATATTCTAATTCTTGATGAAGTATTAGGTGTAGGAGACATCACTTTCAGGAAGAAAAGTAAGGAAAAGCTCAAATCATTGATGGAATCCAACACTACTGTATTGCTTGTATCTCACTCCATTCCAGAAATCCGTTCCATATGTGATAAGGCAATCTGGATTGAAAAGGGAAAAGTCCGTGAGATTGGAGAAGTAAATTACATTTGTGATAAATATACAAAAGAAGCTAAGAATGCAAGCAAAGAAAAAACCAAAAAACTAAAACCACAAAGGTTCTAATTTTATTTTAGCTATTTTTAATAGCTATTTTTTTAATTTTTCTTTATTATTAATTTTAACTATTTTTATAAAAAAGAGACTATTTTTTAAACTATAAAATAAATTAAAACTAATTAAAAAAAGACTATCTTTTAAAAGTTCTGAGAACTTTATCTTTGGCAATATTGAATAAAACCCCTACTCCATGAGTTATTGGGTCTTTTGTAGATCCATCCAAATCATAGCGAACTGTTATAGGAACTTCAACTATTTTCAATCCTGCTTCAGCAGCATCAACAAGCATTTCACTTTCAATTCCAAAGCCTGTGTCCTTAAATCTGAAAACATTTTTGGATTGAGGAGAAAATGCTCTAAAACCGCTTTGGGAATCTGTTACCTTAGTTCCTGCAGAGATATTTGTGGCAATATCCAAGACCTTTTGTCCAACTCTTCTGTAAGCAGGAGTGTTTTCCTCAGGACCATTCATATACCTGCTTCCATTAACCAAGTCTGCACCATCTTCAATTATTGGCCTTACTAAATCAGGAATCTCTGAAGGATTATGCTGGCCATCCCCATCTATTGTAATGATTATTGAATCATCTCCAATAGCTTTAAAACCTGATTTCAATGCTTCGCCCTTACCTAAATTAACGCTATGTTTTATTACTCGAGCGCCAGCTTCAATAGCTACTTCAGAAGTCTTGTCGCTGCTTCCATCATCTACAATGATAACCTCATCAACATGCTCTAAAGTTTTGCCTATGACATCAGCTAAAGCCTTTTCCTCATTGTATGCAGGTATGATAGCCACTACATTTGCCATTTTATCACTTGAAAAATAAATTAGATTATAAAATAATAATAACTAAAAAATAGTAAAAAGTTGATTATAAATTGATTATAAACTGATTATAAACTGATTAAAGAATTGAGATTAAGAATTAATCTTCAATCCTATAATACCATTTCATCCATTCTACAGTTCTTCTGATTCCCTCTTTAGGGTCAACTTTTGGATCATGCTTTAAGTCACGGATAGCCTTGGAAAAGTCAATGGTCTTGACCTTTGTAGTGAATGCTTCAGCAGGAGTGTAAGTCACTAAAGAGTCATCTATTCCTACAGCTTCCAATACCAAGTCGGAATACTCTTCAATGGTCATTTCCCATTCCTGTTTACTTCCAACATTGTAAACTTCACCAGGAATGAAATTATCCACGATATTCGCAAAGGTATTTGCAGTGTCTTCAACATAATCAATAATTCTCTTATGGCCTTTATGAACTGAATAAGGTAATCCATGAAGGGCTTTATAAATGAAAATAGGAATGAATCCTTTATATGGAGAATAAGCTTCATGAGGACCATAACAGTTTACAGGACGTACTCTTACGGTTTCAGTTCCAAACATGGTTGCTGAGTTCATGCACATCAATTCTCCAGCCCATTTGGAAATCGCATAGTCATTCATTTGATAAGTGTCTTTAATTGGCCTGTTTTCCATTACATCTTCAGTCATGATTCCTTCATAATCACCGTAAACTTCTGCAGATGAGAATGAAATCATTCTGAATCCTAATTTCTCTTGAAGACGAATCATGTTCTTTAAACCGATTACATTGGTTTCCCAAAGGTTTTCATAATATCCTTCACCATTCCATCTTCCATATTCGGCAGCTAAGTTGTAGACATAATCGAACTTTTCATTATCATCAAAGATTCTTTCCATTTGACGATAGTTTCTAATATCCCCTCTAACATAGTCAGAATAGGAATCTGAGTATAGGTCTGCTTCATCTTCATGATGCAATAAGTCAACTGACAATACTTCATGACCTCTGCTTCTAAGTTCATTTACAAGATTAGTTCCTATAAATCCTGCTCCTCCAGTTACCATAATTCTTTGAGTTTCCATAAAAAACACCTTTTTATCAAATAAATATCAATTGCAAAATAAAATTTAAATTAAATGTCAATATCATCCAGGCTTTCAGGCTTCTTGCCTCTTACCCTTTTAAAAAATCCTAATTCTTCAAATTCATTTAAAGTGTATTTCATCTGTGCCAATTTTGTATATGCTATATCCAAACGATTTTCCAGATTGTAGGTTCTTTGATTCTGACGAATCCTGGATTTCCTTAAGTCCCTTTCCAGATTAGCAATTTCATAATTGGCATCATTCAGTTCTTTTGTCAACTTATCTATAAGCTCATTCAATTTTTCATTGTCTTGCCTTTCAGTCTTAAGATATCTCCTAAGAATATCGATTCTATGATTCAATTTCTTGGTTTCAAGCCCCAATTCCTCAATATCATACTGCTTAAGTTCCATTTCCATTGATTCAAATCTCATAATGTCTCTTGAAAGGTTTTCCCTTTCTATGGCAAAGTGCTCTATCCTATCTTCATAGGATTCACACCTTTCCTTGAGAATGCGATTTTCCTTTCTGTAATTGGAAAGCTGTATCTTCAGCTCTTCGATTTCCTCTTCAGGGCTTTTCTCATTAATCATTGAATCACTTAAACAATTGAAAAATTAAAAATAAAAGTGGATAATTGTAAAATTAAATTATCTCATTTTTAATAAAGTTTAGAATTTCATCTTTAGCTTTTTCATCTTCCAATGCAAATCTTAAGGAAGTTTTTAACCAATCGATACGGTTACCTATATCATAGGATTGGCCTTTAAAGACTTGACCATAGATTTCATCCAATTTAGACAATGCATCAGTCAATTGGATTTCACCACCGTAACCTGGCTCTACATTTTCAATGCAGTCAAAGATGTCTGGAGTGAGAACATATCTTCCCATAATAGCCAAATTACTTGGTGCAACTCTTAAAGGTGGCTTTTCGACTAGCTTATCGATTTGATAGATATTAGGTTCAATCTCTTCACCACCAATAATACCGTATCTTTCCACCTTCTCATCAGGAACCTCTTCCAAAGCGATGACTGATTTGCCATACTTCTCATAGATGTCAATTAATTGCTTTGTGCATGGAACAGTGTCTTTAGTGATTGTATCCCCTAACATAACTACAAAAGGATCATTTCCGACATGTTTTTTTGCACAATAAATAGCATCCCCAAGACCTTTTTGCTTTTTTTGCCTTATGAAATGAATATCTGCCAAATCGGAGATATATTCGATTTCCTTTAAGAACTCTTCCTTGCCTTTTGTCTTTAAATGATGCTCCAATTCAAAAGACCTGTCAAAATGGTCTTCGATTGATCTTTTACCTTTACCTGTAACAATTAGAATGTCATCTACACCGGAATTTACTGATTCCTCTATTACATATTGAATAGTCGGTTTGTCATAAACCGGTAGCATTTCCTTAGGTTGAGCCTTTGTG
>JAEEGK010024738.1_pt1 | contig 12414 bp, 10 predicted proteins | sample 8958771 | NCBI WGS metagenome assembly JAEEGK01 (sample SAMN16246547, study PRJNA631951) | gut metagenome | biome: gut microbiome; feature: rumen; material: SC-attached | host: Bos | place: Iran: Karaj | collected 2018-10 | reverse complement strand
TTTCTTTGGTACTAATCCAGTACTAGAAGATGTTTCATTCAATATGTTAAAATGTTACACTATGTTAATTATGTTTTAACATTATCTAGATATATCCCCCGTTCCATGGTATGATCATGGAACAATTCACCTATCCGATAAGAGAAGTACTGAGGAACAAGAAGATCAAGCAGGAGGACCTCGCCAGGACCCTGGGCAGGACCCGCCAGACCGTATCCCGCTACATAGCGGAATACGAGAGGACGGGGAAGGTCGGCGACCCGAGGGCACAGGAGGAGTTCGACAGGCTGATGGCCGAAGAGAACCAGCGGCTCCTGGACTATGAGGACGCCAACCAAAGGCTCAATATGATCAAAGTAACCAGGGAGACGCTCGCATCCGAGGACAAAGAACGGATCGAAATGTATGAGAACTTCAAAAAAGAGTTACGGTCGAACCATCCCGACTTAAACATTGATGACTTGGTGGGAAAGATCTACAGCAACGAGATCCGGCCTGATCAATGTGACACCGAAGAACAGATGGCTGCACTCAGCGAATCCGAAAAACAGAAACTGATACGGTTCATAGAAGATGGAGTTGATAATTCCCGTAAACATTACAAATACCTGGAGATGGAGAGGGGCTGCAACAAGGAGAAGCTCTGGGACAGCACCATCATCAAAGGGAAACCGAAGGTCTACTATGACGAGTTCTTCTGCGCGGAACCGGATGATGATTATTTCTGGGAACCATACAACTTCAAATGCGAGACGTTCTGTCTATGCAGCGGGAACACCGCCAGGATCATCGCCAAAGGAATCGAGGTACCACGTTTCGAACATGATATGAAAATGGAGGTGTCTGCAGCCATCCAAGTGATAACGGACAGCGGATTCTTGTGTATAGACAAAGTGGTGCTGGAACCGGTATACGCCGATGATCCCTCAACCTGGGACCCTCCCGTCATATATTATGATGGCCGGATAGACAATCTGATTCCGGGATACAAGTATCTATACTGCGTGTGCATCAATGAAGGAAAAGGCGACCAGGGGATCTACACCCAACACGCATACAACGCACAGGAGATCACCTTGAGGGATGGCGGATATTGGACGAATGTGCACCCGCTGAAGTGATACTTCGATACTATGTCTGTCCAAAAGCACCGGTGACAGCGCAAGCTGTGGACTGTGGGGCGGATATGAATGGGATACAACAAAGGAAGTGCACGGCGATTCGATTGGGATGGCCCAGGGCGGAGACGATGCCCGGCGACGCATTCAAAGCGATGCGACTGTGTCCGTCTATCATGTTTATCAATCCGCAACATGATTGCCTCACATGCACCTGAACACCGCCTTCGACTTCACCACCGATTCAAAGGGATACTGGGACGGGATGTGGGAGAAAGATCCCGAACTCGGCGTCTCCAAGGTGGACCCGGACGCCAAGAGCGACACGCTGAGGTACTACCAGTACCTCCTTTACAGGAGGGAGCTCCCCAACGGCGAGTTCTTCGATCTCCAGTATCATACGAAACCAAATCTGGTCTGGAACGGGAAGAGGTTCAGCAGCGATTCCATTATCGTGTCGTTCAGGCACAGGAGGTATCCCGTCATCGAGGAGGTCGCTGCGAGACCGGGTTTCAGGGAACGGATCGAGAGGTATCTCAGGGAATCGTACACCATAGGCGGGGAGATGCTGTTCCCGGTGGACCCGTCGATCAACACGGCGAGGGGATTCAACAATACGTCGGTGTCGGACAGATTTGATTTGACGCTGTATTGCATCCAGAAATACTATGAGGGCGCGGAATCGCTGGACGATTACGGGTTGGATAAGGTGTTGGATGCTGTCAGGAGGAACGGGGAGTTCTTTGATAAGTTCCTGGATTTCAGAGGATACGTGGATTTCTTCCTGCTGCAGGACGCTGTGGATGGGAATTATGATACGATACTGTACCTAGATTATCTGGGTAAGCCGAGGAGTGTTGGGGATTACGATAGGTTCCTGGCGATGGAGATGGAGTTCCTCAGGAAGAGGAATAGGAGGATCGCGGGGATGGAGCTGAGGGAATGGCCGGTGGTGTACGGGCCGTTGTGAGGGTCGCTCCGATTAGGGATGTGGATTTCGAGGAACACTTCTCAGCATTACCGATGCCACCAGCTCATTCGGTGCCGATTATAAAAACAAAGTCATCATTGTCTTTAGGGAAATAGGAACACCTCATCCGGTTAACTGGGGATACGTCGAAGAATGATCAGCGGTCATATTTGACGTTCTTCAGCACTATGTCCTTCTTCTTGTTGATCATCTCGGACGACCCCGGGAAGCATTCCTTGCACACTGGTCTGTAAGCGGAGGTTTGTGTCGGTTTTCCGCAGATATGGCAGTACTTCTCCTGGTAGTTGGGGTTGTTGTACTGCTTCCAACGACTGTAGCAGACCTCGCAGTAGTAAACCTCGGAATCGCTCGCGAGCTTCTTTCCGCAGCGTATGCAGAATCCCTCGATTTTCGGTTCCTCTTTTTCTGATATGGTCCCCTCGATAGATTCCGGTTTTTGATAGTTGTTGATCGGTTCTGCTAGCTGTTTAAACTTCACATCAGGAATCTTGCTGACCAGTTTCTTGTTCTCGAAGAATTCGCATTTGATCGTAGCGTATACGGGTTCGCTGTGTTCCACGATCTTCTGAACGAAGAAGAACGCATTGTAGAATGAAGAGGCATCCTTCTTGTCATCGAAGATCATTCCGAGTTCCTCGTTGTTCACCTGAGAGTATTGATAGAGATTCATCGAGGCAATTATCGCGACACGGTCCTCCGCATAATATTTCGCATGCAGATTCTCCGAATGGCCCAGATAGATGTGTTTCAGGGAGGACAACCATTCGATGACATCGGAATTGTCATCAACCTTCCTGTAGACAACGACGATGTTCACGCCTCTGTTGTCAGCGTCTTCGATGATCTTTCTGAGATTTGGATAGATGCTCAGATACGGGCTGATGATGAACAATCTGGTCTTGGCATGCGTGAACAGATCATGGATTTCCAGATTGAGTGCTTGGGTATCGAGCGCCTCTGCCATCTTATACCTCTGAAGTTGTGCGACGGGTCCTTATTATGATTTCACATAGATATGAAGTTAGCCCAGCTCAATTATGTTTATACGTTGCATATAATTGAACATTATTAAATCAAAGATTTACGATGTATATTTGGTCATATGTCTCCCGGAGCAACTGAACGTTTAGATTGGAAGGATATCAAAAAAAGTGCTGATCAATTTGCTCTTAGGTACAAAGATGCAAAGAAGGAAGAGTCGTTTAAGCAATCATTTTGGATTGATTTTTTCAAGATATTTGGTGTAGATGCAATTCAGGTTGGTACTTTCGAATATTATGTTAAAAAATTGGGGGTTGAAGCAGGTCAAATAGATTATTTCTGGCCCGGAAAGGTGGTCATTGAACACAAATCAGCAGGAAAGGATCTTAACAAGGCATACGACCAGGCCATGGATTATTTATTGGGAATCAGAGACAGTATCGAATTTCCAAAATACGTGATTGTTTCAGATTTTAAAAGAATCCGTTTGTCGTGTATAAAGGAAGGCGAAAGGTTTGATGAAACATACCAGTTATCCGAACTGTCCGATAATATTGAACGTTTTGGGTTTTTGGCGGGCTATGACAACAAACGTATCGAGGGACAACACCCTGTAAATGTTAAGGCTGCAGAGGTAATGGGCAGGCTCTACGACCTTTTAAAAGAATCAAATTACCCAGCTGAGGACCTTAATCTGTTGCTAATCCGTCTTGTATTCTGCTTATTTGCCGAGGATGCAGATGTTTTCAATAAGAATATATTCACAGACTATCTCAATTTAAATACAAAAGGGGACGGGTCTGGAGTTGCTGGAGCCCTAACTGAAATATTTTCTGTATTAAATACGCCATACGAGAAAAGACAGAAAGCAATTTCTTCAAGCCTTATGGATTTCCCTTATGTTAATGGTGGTTTGTTTGCAAAAAACATCCCCGCTCCTGCATTTGATAGAGAAATGCGTGATTGCCTTCTAGAGGCATCGAGGTTGGATTGGAAGTATATCTCTCCGGCGATATTTGGATCCCTTTTCCAGTGTATCATGGATCCATCGATGCGTCGTGAGTTGGGGGCACACTATACTTCTGAAGAGAATATTTTGAAATTAATCAAGCCGTTGTTCCTAGACGACCTTAGAGCAGAATATGAGAAATTCAAGAAGAACAAGAAGGAATTACGTAAATTATGGGATAAAATCTCTGAAATTCAAGTGATGGATCCTGCATGCGGTTGTGGAAATTTCCTAATAATCACATACAGAGAGATGCGCCGGTTGGAAATGGACATATTGAGTTCATTATATGAAGGGCAGATGCTTCTTGACGAATCCCATCTTCATATAGACCATTATTACGGTATTGAGATTGGAGATTTCCCGTCGATGGTGGCTAGCCTTTCCATCATTTTGATGGATCATCTGATGAATTTGGAAATGAGTCATCGTCTTGGCTTAGAAAGGGATATAATTCCTTTAAAAGAAAAGGCTAACATTGTTTGTGCCGATTCGCTAGAAATAGATTGGTCTAGTGTTGTGGATCCTAATTCTTTGACATATATTATTGGTAATCCGCCATTTGTCGGTGCAAAACTACAAACCCCTGAGCAGCGTGGACAAATGGAAAGGTTCTTTTCAAAAAATGCGGGTATTATGGATTTCGTCTCCGCATGGTATGTTAAAGCATATTGGTTTATGAAAATAAATCCAAGAATAAAAACTGGTTTTGTCTCTACCAATTCAATCACACAGGGCGAACAGGTAGAGCCCTTATGGAAACCTTTGTTTGATGATGGAATTAATATTAATTTTGCGTACAGGACTTTCAAATGGTCGAATGAGGCAAAAGGTGTTGCAGCGGTACATGTGGTCATTGTTGGGTTTAGTTTATGTACTACACCTTGTAGGATTTTTGTTCATTCAGATGGTTTAACAGGCGAGGTCATCACAAATAATGTTTCGTTTATTAATGCATACCTTGTTGATGGACCTAGTGTGTTCTTAGAGAATAGGCCACATCCAATTTGTCATGTGCCTGAAATCGGTATTGGCAATAAGCCGATAGACGATGGGAATTACCTATTTTCTCTAGAAGAAATGAAATTATTTATTGAAAAAGAACCCAAATCTGCTGAATATTTTAGAAAATGGATGGGATCAAGAGAATTCATCAATGGAGAAGAAAGATATTGCCTATGGTTAGGGGACTGTTCATCAGATATTCTTAAAACGATGCCGGAGTGCCTCAAACGTATAGATGCTGTTCGTCTATTTAGGTTATCAAGTAAGTCTAAACAGACTAGAAATCTCGCGGACGTGCCAACCAGGTTCCATGTCGAAAATATGCCAGATTCAGACTTTCTCGTTGTACCTGAAACATCATCGGAAAAAAGAAATTACATTCCAATTGGTTTTGTTCAAAAAGACGTCCTATGTAGCAATAGTGTAAAAATAATGCCAAATGCTAACTATTACTATTTTGGCATTCTGACATCAAAAATGCATATGGTTTGGACTCGTTATGTATGTGGCCGTCTGAAGAGTGATTATCGCTATTCTGTTGGAATTGTTTATAATAACTATCCTTGGCCAAATCCCACTGAGTGTCAAAAGCAAGCGATAGAGGATGCAGCAAAACATCTATTGGAGGTGCGTGGAGGTTACAGGGACATATCGTATGCAGATTTGTACGATCCTTTAACAATGCCTGCTGATCTCTTATCTGCTCATAAAAGACTTGATAAAGTTGTAGAAAAGGCATATAAAGAATCATCATTCAGGGATGACGGAGAGCGCATATCGTTTTTATTCAAATTGTACGAAAAAATAAAAAGTAATTAACTTCAGCTCACTGTTTTAATGCCTGATACTGGATCAAGCCTGTCTAGCACTTCGTATTTTCAAGATCTTGCGCTAATCCCATGGCCTAAACAACTATAAGTTGTGCAGAATATCATTAGAAAAGATTGTGTTTTGGATTCGAGTTTAGTGGAGAATAATCCTAGCTAATAACCTTGTTAATAATTTGTTGCATAAGTGAGGATCAAACTTGTTGAAGAAACATGATGTTCGGAAACATTCAAACTTAATGAAAGGAATACTGATTCAGATATAATGTTGAGTAAAGATCATTGGTCGCTATCCACATTGAATCAATCGAGAGAGTTTATAGATACTAGTCCCGATTATCAACGTCCATATGTATGGGGCACATCCCAGAAACAATTGTTAATTGATACGATTTTGAGGGGATATGACATTCCTAAATTGTATCTGAGGGTTATTGACGATAATAATTTTGAAGTAATTGATGGACAACAGAGGATTCGGACAATTTGGGATTTTTATGATGATAAGTTTGCAATATCACAGAATGCGGAACCGGTAAACGACAAGAAAATAGCAGGATTGAGATACAGCCAGCTTGATTTTAAAACTAAACTAATACTTGATAAGTACAATCTGGATTTTGCATTAGTTTCTAATTGTTCAGAAGACGAAATACGTGAAATGTTCCTAAGATTGCAGAATGGAACAACGTTGAAAGCCCAAGAAATAAGAAATGCAATTCCGGGAAAGATGCGTGATTTTGTAAAAACTGTATCTTCGCACGAATTCTTTAAAAAAGTTGTGTTTGAAGACAAGAGGTTCAGTCATGATCATGTGGCTGCTCAGATGTGTCTATTGGCCATTAACGGGGGTTTGTGTAATGTTAAAGATAAAGATCTTAACAATATGTATTATAACAACAAAGATTTCAACGATCAATCCTCAGTGGCAAAAAAGGTTACTTCTACGTTGAACTACCTTAATATGATGTATGATGGGCAATCCCCAGTGTTGAAGAGGTATAATGTGATTTCCTTATATGCACTGATTTTGGATCTCAGTAATAATTACGTTATTAAGGGCCGTGAGAAGGAGATTGGTGAATGGTTTACCAATTTTGAACATCAGCGTTTACTAGATAAAGAAAAAGATGAAACTGAACAGAATCCCCGTTTGGTTGCTTATCATGAAAGAATATCCCATTCTACCGATGGACTCGATTCTCTAACATATCGTCATAATCTACTGAAAGAGTACTTGTTCGTTTCAGTTGAACATCTTCCGATGAAGGACCAACAGAGATCATTCGATGAAGTTCAGAAACAGGTTATTTACCTTCGTGACAAAGGTATCTGCCAAATATGTAAAAAGCATTGTGAATGGAATGCCTGGGAAGCGGATCATATAACTCCATGGAGCAAGGGCGGACAGACCGAAATTGAAAATGGACAGGTGTTATGTCCAGAATGTAACAAGAAAAAGAGCGATGATGCATCTTGAGGAAGTAATGGAGTGGTGGATGTAATTTCGATTTGCAGTATGCTTGTAATGTTGTTTTCAGCGTACACAGATTGTAGGATCTACTTATTCTAGACAAACAGTAAACGGCCAGGTTAGTTTACTAAAATATGAAGGAGAACAATAATTTAGATGCATATCAATAATTTAGATAGATATCTATAAATTCTAATCTGACTATTCTGTATCATGAATACTGGAATTGATTACCATAATTTTTATGAGATATTGCTTAACTTGAGGGAGTTGTATCATAGTTATGGGCGCATTGATGATTCTAATTCAAAGTTGGATGAAATAACTAAGTTGTTTATGGTTTCTTATTATCATGCAACGAGGGGCGAAAGATTCTCATTGAGTTTAGTTAGAAAATACTCTTTTGAGACGTATGGAAATGAAAATAGAATTGCACTTGCACTACGCGAGATATTCAAGAATACAGTTACGGACCAAATGTTTAACAATTGTGATGGAACGTGTATTTTTGGATCAAATCCCGATCTGAATATACAACCTTCAGAAAATGAGTTTGCTGAAAAAATTATCAATGAAATAGAAAAAATTGATTTTATCAACATTGTTAAGACAAAAAATCACTCAGATATGGACATCATTAACGAGTGTTTTGGGCATTTTATTCGTGACAATTTTAGGAATAATAAAGAAGACGCTCAATATATGACGCCTGCAGAAATAATTGTTCCACTATTAAATGTGATTTTTAAACAAATGGAAGTTGATGGTTATTTCAATAACACAAATTCATTCAAAATAATGGATCCAACATGTGGAGTTGGTACGCTGTTGGTAGAAACAGCTAGAAAATATATCGCTTATGTTAATCAATCTGGATTAGACGAAGGAGAAAAAAGAACGATTATTGATTCCTTTTTAGATGGAGGCATAATTGGGCAAGACAAAGTAGATCGTATGGTAAGATTATCGAAGATGAATTCATTGTTATTTGGGAGTAACATTTCAAATATTTACGTGGGCAACAGTATTGTTGGAGATTCTGTAATTGATAGTTATAGAGGCTCTGTTGATTTGATAGTGACAAATCCGCCTTTTGGCGCAGAATATGACATAAATGAACTGGATGATGAAAAATATCCTTTCATAGAGGAAGTAATGTTGTCAACAAAGACCTTTGATTCCGAATTATTAATGCTATTACGTTGTATTGATCTTCTAAAAGATAATGGATATTTGGCCATAGTGTTGCCAGATAGTGTTTTTTCTTCAAAAGGAATGTGTGCACAATTAAGAAGTATCTTGTTGGATGAATGTACGGTAATATCTGTTTTTCAGTTACCAGCAGTTACTTTTGCTCAAGCAGGAACAAGAACAAAAACTGCCATTTTATTGTTAAGGAAGACGAGACCTCCTGAGCATCAAATTATAAGAATGTGTATCTGTGAAAACGTAGGATATGATGTAAAGGAAAAAAGCGGCGTTCCAGTAAAAATTGAGAGGGGCACAAATGATTTGCTTTCTATTTCAAAGACATATATTGATAATATAGCTGATGAAAGTACCATAATATGTGTGCACCCTTCAATAACGAATATTGTTCGTGACGATCTGATTGATGATATCATAAATCCAAGTTTTTATGATGCAAAAAGAATCAAAGCTGTGAAAGAGTACGACGAAAATGTAAAAGACGGTTTTAAGTTATGCGAATTAGGGGAACTCGTATCTTTTGAGACAAAGAAAAGAAAGAGTTTCACCGTATCAGATAATATCAAGCACATTAGCGTTTTACATATAGGAAAAGATTCTATAATAGATTTTAAAGAAGTGGAGTCGTATCTCCCATCCTCGAAAGGGAGGCTTTGTGAGGAAGGAGATTTAATATTTTCTAAGATTAACCCGCAAATTCCAAGAATGGCGGTGGTTCCTATATCAGGTTACAAGTTGGTCTGCTCCAATGAATTTGAAATAATGCGCCCTAAGGAAGGCATAGATGTTAATGTCTTGTGTATGTTATTGAAAACAAAACAGTTTTCAATACAAGTCGAAAGTTTAACATCCGGAACATCTTCGTCACACAGCAGAGTAAAGAGTGAACAATTAGCAAAAATTGTAATTCCTTATCCAACAAAAGAGAGTACAAGAAATCAATTTTTGGATTTGGGAAAAAAAATCGCGGATGCATTTTATAAAAAGTATCAGGCGGAGGAACAATTAAATGACATAATAAAAACTTTAGAAAGGGTTTGGTGAGTTAAAATTTATCGATAATTACATTTGATCCACAACAAGTTGCGCGGAATATCAATTCTGAGCCTTTGTGATTTTCAAGTGGTATTTCTAACTGATCGAAACCATTTTTCATACCATTTCCATGGCGTGCGAATGTTTCATCCGTACCAGAGTGCGGGGGAAATAGTTGAAAATTTACGCTCAAGTCTTCGTCAGTTGTATTAAATTTTGGATATCCTTTCTTGTCCATCCACTCTTTATACCTGTTTCTTAGAATGTCATGTTCAAGAACATTAACTTTCCATATTCTAATTCTAATATTCTTGGCAGAATCTTTATCGATTGATAAAAGATACAATGATGAGTAATCTAAGAAGCGTTCCATTATGCGCCTGGTAACGGCAGTAAAATTCCATCTGGGGGCACTAGCTCCTTTTTTGTCTTGTGAGCTAAGAAAATTTGCACTCTTTACTTCAGAACCATCACTTAAATCATCACCTTTTCCTCTCATACCTTGTCCGGGTATTTGTGTTTGAAGGGAAACAAGGTGTTGAGCAATGTATCCTGTATCTATTTGGGAGGATTGTGCAGTTATTGTGCTCCAGTAATCTAGTTTAGTACGTTGTTTTATTACCTGTTCATTGATAAGATCAATGGCTAATTGTTTTCTTTCTTCTTTGGATAGTTGGTTGAGTATTGTTTTTGAGATAAGGACTTTATCGTTTACGGAATAACTGTGGATATCGATATGGTTTGTGATGTCTTCTAAAATCTGATTAATTGTTGAACCTTCCTTTCTTTTTTTGAAGAAGTGTTCCTTAATGTAAGTCTCATAATCTTCTACGAATGTGTCGCCATCAACACGATATATAAAATGTTCAGTCATATGCATAGATTTGTGCCAAGATTAATATCGTTATGGGAGAAGCCTCGAACAGTTGATACATAAAAGAGTTATTATAGGTGTTCATTAGGTGAATGATAATAGGATGTCTTACGAAATCGTGAACATTGTCACATCAGGAACATTAGGTCAGAAGGTTAATCTGATCAATCTTTTCAAATTGTTACCAGATGTATTTTCATATGATCCAGAAGGATATCATGGTGGTTATCTGAAATTGTCAAAATATACGGCAACCATCTATTCCACTGGAAAGTATATCGTCCCTGGTGTGAAATCTATTGACGATATCTCTTCCAATCATGAAGAAATTATGAATCTTTTAGGGGGGGTAGTTGACGACAAACTTATTCAAAGAGCGGAAATAAGGAATATCGTTGCATGTTCAAACATCGGTCATGATTTGGATTTACCGCTGTTATTTACGGAATTGATGAATTCAACGGATTATGAGATAACATATGAACCGGAAGTCTTCCCAGGAATGTGCATAAGGACAGATATCGGTTCTTCGAATGTTTACAGGAATGGAAAATATCTGCTTCTTGGAGCATTATCCATAAAGCAGTTGGAACAGTTGGATTCTAAAATACGGTCTCTTATTGATTGTTAATACTTTTGATCCAATTGCGCCCAGTCCGTCTTATTCGGGTTTAGGCTTCCTTCTTCAAGCCTCATCCAGCGGGCTCTCTCCCCTGTGGAGCTCGGTCTCGTATATCGGACACTTGGATTTCTTTATAAGACAATATAACCCGTAGATCACGCCGGGTACTAAGAAGCACAGGAGCAGTATGACGAGCAGCAGCCAATCGAACCTCTGCTCGTTCACGTACCGTCCGCAGTGTGGGCAGTATCTGGTGGACATGGGTTTTACATCGGCGTATAGGATAAAAAGATTTCCCTGTTTGTACAGGATTTAAGGATTTTCTACCTCCCAAGTAGGAGGGGCGATGTCGGAGAGCCGCGTGTCTCCGAGGTTCACCGTCGCGCTCCCGTCGTCCCCCGTCCCGCCTGCGGCGAGGTCGATGCCGTAGCCGTCGGAATCATCCGATGCGGCGGCCGCTAACGTTAATATAGCCAGGAGGAACAGCGGCAGTATCCATATGCGGTGAGCGGTCATCGTTCGCTTCTCGTGCCGTCTCGGGCACGTTCGTATCGGGGACGGATCGGCCGGGAAGGCGGTCTCCGGTCCCCTCCGTTAATTTACCTGTGGAATATACAACAGCGATTCCGACGGATCATCATCCCTTGGATACGTTCGGATTTTCCGCATGTCCCTGTGCGATGGTATATTATCGTACAGCCTATTCCCGAGCATGTCCCTCCGCTGGACCGTACCGATCGCCGCCGTCGCGCTGGCGGCATTATGTCTGTTCATCCTTGACGGAACGTCCGATTCCGAGGCCGTGGAACCGATCCCGCCGACCCAAGAGGGCGATCTTTGGTATCAGATGGACGAAGAGGGGAACCTGGAGTTCTGGGGAAACGGCACTATATTTTACGATGACAGATGGAGCGGGTGCATCACGGTCACCGTGGGGGACGGTCCGGTCAACTTCGTACCTGGGGCCTTCGAGAATTGCACATCGCTCACCACAGTCACCATCGACGGGAATGTGGAAAGTACATGGTCTATTGCCTTCAAGGATTGCACATCGCTCACCACAGTCACCATCGGCGGGGATGCTCCCATTTTGGGCACCTCAGTTTTCATTGGTTGCACATCGCTCACCACAGTTACCATCGGCGGTAATGTGGGAGGTATAGATCAAAATGCACTCTGCAATTGCACATCGCTCACCACAGTCACCATCGGCGGTAATGCGGGGGATATAGGGAAATATGCCTTCTATCTATGCGAGTCTCTCCAGAC
>JAEEGK010024736.1_pt1 | contig 12414 bp, 7 predicted proteins | sample 8958771 | NCBI WGS metagenome assembly JAEEGK01 (sample SAMN16246547, study PRJNA631951) | gut metagenome | biome: gut microbiome; feature: rumen; material: SC-attached | host: Bos | place: Iran: Karaj | collected 2018-10 | reverse complement strand
ACATTAAATTTGGAGAACACAACAAAAAAGATGAATAAGATGATATTTAAATGGAATATTTTTGGGATAATCAAAAAGATGCTTGGGTTTCTTTTTATTCTCTTTTTTTTTTTTAGTTAATTAATATTAAATATGAGCCGGCTTGCCGGACTTAAACTAACTAACTGTTTCAATTTTTTTTAAAATAATAATTATTAAATATTAAAATTATATTTTTAAATATTTTATATTAATTTTATAAATTCGATTTAATAGTTATTTAATTTAAAAAGAAATTATAATTTAGATAATAAGTAAAAGTTATATATAAAGAATTAAAATAAATCTATTTAAGATAATTTTCTAAAATAATATTTCTATTACATTTATTAATCTTTTTCCTGTTGTGTATTAATCTTATTAAAATTTGTTATTTTTAAAATCTAGAAACAATTTGAGATTTTTTAAATACCTAAATTTCTATAATCTTAATTATTTATAATATTCATTTAAAAATATTATAAAAGAAAAAAATCTTATATAAAAGATAATCATAATTATCTATTTTTAAAAAATTTTAAAAAAAAACAATAGATTTTTTATATATTCCATGTTTATAAAATATTATTGAAATAATAATATAATTATATTAGATTTTTATTACTCATTTTTTTTATTCTATTTTCTAATTTTCTAATATTATTATATATATTTTCTCTTTTCTTAAAAATTTTTTCTTGAAACTTAATAAAATAACCAATTCTATTATGTAATGAAACAAATTCTTTAGAAAAATTAGTAGATATATAACCTTCATTTGATTTTAATTCCAAAATTTTATTTTTAAGTGGACTAAGAAGTTGAAAATCATTCATAATTTTATTATAATTGTATCCGTTGTAATTTTTAGTGATAATCTCAACATACATTTGAATAATTTCTTTAGCTAAGTTTTTTTTTTCTTCTAAATTTTCTGTTTTTTCCAAAATATCTAACATTCTCTTTTCATGAAGTTCTAAACTTAAAAAATTAGTAATAGTAACAATAATCATACTAGTAAGAAAAACACCACTTAAACAACTAAAAACACTAATAATTCTTCCTCCTAAAGTTTTAGCAGTAATATCACCATAACCAACAGTAGTCATAGTAATAAGAATTAACCAAACTGCATCAATATAACTATCAAAAATATCATTTGCAGGTCTTTCAAAAATTCTAACACCATAAGCCATAGTAAATAATATAATTAAAAATCCTGAAATATATAATTGAATTGGTTTATATTGTGCAAAACATTTTAAACAATATAATAATGAATTTTTACATGAATATTGACGACATATATATTCTGATTTTACTGTCATAAAAATACTTATATGTAATAATGTTACAAAAATGAAATATGTTCTTAATAGTAAAAATACTAAGAAAATTGAATTTAAAGAATAATATATTATTGTACCATCATCATCATTTGTTTCTTTTATTTTTATATTTTGAAATATATGAGATGGTTGTAAAATAAAGAAAACAAAATATAAAATAATTATAATATATCTATTTGTATTCGTTAATGTTGCTCCTTCATTTTCAATTTTTAAATCAATATCTTTTTTTAATTTTATTTTTTCTTTTAAAATAATTGCAATGAATAATAATACTGATTGAATATTAAGAAAATATAGTATAACTGTATCAGAAATTGTTGCTTTTTCTTTATTTCCAACAAATGTTTTTTCATAATAAAGAATTCCTGTAAAAATAGATAAAAATGCAATAACGCAAATTAAAATTTGAATATTTATTAATTTTCTATAATATTCTAAATTTGTTTGATGTTGATATTGTTTTTCAACAATGAAATTTTTTCCTGCAAGATGTTCATAAATATTATGGAATTTACGAATTATATTTAAATATCTTGATTTTTTTTTAATTTTTTTTATGGCTTTTGCCTTGTAAAAATTTTTAATATTTATAATTGGTACTTTTCTTATTGAAGGATAATTGTGAACCTTTCCATAAGTTGATATTGATATTGATGAAGATGAAGATGAAAATGAAGATGATGATACTAATTTACTATCATCGTTTTCTTTTTCTTTGTTTTTTTTATCATCATTTTCTTTCATATTTGATAATTCATTTTCATTTTTTGTTTTTTTTGATTTTTTTTTCTTTATTTCAATGTCTAAAATTAAACTCTTCTTTTCTTCATTATCAGGAAATGAGTTTTCTTGAATTTGTGTTTTTTTTTTATTTAATGTTAATATTTCATCATTTTTGATTTTTCTTTTTTTATTTTTTTTATCATCCATTTTTTATAAAAAGTATAAAAATTAATTAATAGTTTTTAAATCTTAATAATATAAATAATGATAACTAATTTAAAAATTAATATATTAATTAAAAATTAATCATCAAAAGGTGTAGGAATATTTTCATTATTATAATTAATATTATTATTAATATCATTCATATTATAATGGCTAAAAAAAATTATATTAAATTTTACTTTAAAAATTGATAATTGATTTTTGGAATTTGTTGATTTGAAATATTTTTTTTAGGTTGAGGATATGATAAAATATTATTATAATTTACTAAACCTGATCTTAATATTTCATTCTATAATAAATATTATAAAAATAAATTACTTTTATTGAACCTCTTCTCCTATCATTCTCAGAATTTAAAAATTGATTATTCATAAATTCTTGATTATTAAAACTATTTTGATGTGAATAATGGTTTTGATTAATTATTTGATTATTTACATTATTTTTATTTTGGTAATAAAATTGATTATTATTATTCATATTATTATTTTGATAATAATTCATATTATTTATATTATTTATATTATTTATATTATTTCCATTAAAATTATTTTGATTTAATATATTTTGATTTATTATATTCTGGAAATTGTTATTATTATTATATTGGTTATTGTTTATATTATTTTGGTTAAAATTATTTATATTCATATTATTATTTTGATTAAATTGTTGATTATTAAAATTCATTTGAAAATTATTATTATTATCCAAATTATTTTGAGGGAAATTAAATTTAACATTCATTTGATTTTGTTGAAAATTATTATTATCATCTTTAAAATATTCATTAAATTTAAAATTATTATTATTTGAATCATTATTAAAATTTTCAAAATTAATATTATTTATGATATTTTTATTTTGATTAAAAGTTTTAGAATCATTATTTTTTTCATTAAATTCATTAAAATTATCATTAATATGTTTAGAATCTTCATCATCAATAAACAAATTATCAGCATTTATTTCATTAAATGCCAATGCTCTTTTATCATATTCATCTAGAATTTCTTTTTCTTGTGTAATTTTTTTTTCTTTTTCTTTTTCTTCATGTTGTTTTTTTTCTTTTTCTTTTTTTAAATATTCTTCTCTCTTTTTTTTTAATGTTCCATTGTTTTGTTCTCTTAATAAATCTAAAAAATTATTATTAGCAATTTTAAAAGAAAAAACTTTATCTTTAATTTCAACTATTTCACATTTTATTTTATCAATTTGAAATGAGTTTTTAAATAAATTTGATAATTTTTTTTGAGATGAGACTAAAACTTTTGAATCTAAACATAATTTTTTTTTTCCACTTAATCTTGAGTCATATAATTCAATTCTATGATATTTTGAATTTAAATTAAATGACCATATATATAATACTTTAGTACTATATATTTATTATATATTTTATTTATACTAACTAAAAGTTTTCCCAACTTCCTTTTCATAATATTGTAAATTTTCAATATCTAAAAATGATGGTGACGACATTTTTTAATATATTTTTTATAATTAAAAAATAGTAAATTTAAGATTATATAAAATAAAATAATATTATTAAATTGAAAGAAAAAATAAATTAAAACAATTAATCTAAAAATTCAATAATTAATATAATACTTTATATGTATTTTCATTTTGAAAATAAAGGCAAAATTCAACGATAATGAACAATTTATTATAGATAATATATTTTAAAGTGTTACAAATCAATTAAAATAAAATATATATTTTTCATAAAAATACAAAATATATAATAATAAAAATAACTAATAATGAGTTCAAGTACAATAAGACAATTTTTTGAACAAGAAGAAATGAATTCAGATAAACTTGGATCAGTTAATGAAGATTTAAATAGTGATCGTGCCAGTACAAAAGTACTACAAACAAAAGAAAAAAAAAATAAAAAAGTTCAAAGTGGTGAATTTGATGAAAATAATAATAATGAAGAAGAAATTTTTTCAGAATCAAAACAAAATTTAGATTTACTTTCAGAAAATATTTCAACAAGTAAAAAAGAAATAAGTGAAAAAGATAATAATGAATATGAAATAAAAAACAATAATACTATTAAAGAAGAAAATGAAAATGAAGAAAAAAAATCAGAAATAATGAAATTTGAAAGTTATCAAGAAACATTAAATAATTTACATGAGGAAATTGAAATGGAACAAAAAAATTATTCTGAAAATATAAAACAATTACAAATTAATTTATTTAATAAATCAGAAATATTAAAAAAAATTTCACTTAAAAATTCATGTTTAAGAACATCTTTAAATGATTTAAATTCTCAAGTTGATAATATGATTGTTAGTTCTTCTAATAAAAAATATAAAGTTATAAAACATAAAAGTTCAAAAAGTTCACCTGAAATTTTACTGAAAATAAAGGAAAATGAATTAAAAAATTCTAAAGCTTTGTTAAAAATTTTTCAAAAAGATAATAAAAGAATGAAAAAATTATTAAATAATCAAAATGAAATATCAATAAATGATTTAGTTAATAAAATAAAAGAAAAAGATTCTGAAAATCAAAAATTAAAAACAGAAATAAATAGTTTAAAAATATTAAATAATTCAAACAGTAGAAATGAAAGAAGTATTTTACAAAAAAAAATTATGAATTTAAAAACTGAAATAAATAGAAATGAACAAAATTACAATAGAATAAAATTAAATTTTGAAAGAATAGAAAAAATAAATTCAAATAGTCAAAAAGCTTATGCAACTTTTCGTGAAAATACAAAAAAAAAGATTAAAGATAATGAAATAAAAAGTAATAGTCAAATAAAAAATATAAAAAAAATATTATTAATTCCTAAAAGTAATTATTATAATGATTTAAATATAATTGATTCAATTAAAAATTTAAAAAGTGAAATTAAAACTTTATCAAATGATGAAATTGAAATTATGGAAAGATTTTTTGAATATGATAAAGTAAAAATTGAAGAGTTTTTAAAAAAAATTTCAGCAATGGAAAAATATAAACTGATTCATGATAATTTAATTAAAAAACAATCTAAAGAAAAAGATGAAAGTGTTCAAAATAAAAATTTAAAATTAAAATATTTAATAGACGATAATAATTATAAAGATAATAATATTACTTTTTTAAAATCTCAATTAAATGATTATAAAAATACTAAAATTTTTCTTGAAACCAAATTATTAAATATCCAAAATTCAATTAAAAAAGTTAATAAAGTGATAAATCAAATTAAAAAATTTTAATTATTTATTTGTTTATAGAAAGTTTAATTTCAAATATAAATGATTAATATACATTTAATGCTCATAATAAATTTTATTATTTCTCATTTTTTAAACTTAAATTTTATATAATAAAAAAAAATATAATATTTAAATATATAATTTAATTGATAAAAAAATTAATAATATTAACACATTTATATATTATTCTTGTTGATCAATAAATTTTTGAAAGAATTCAAAACTCCTTTTATAATAAGTATTTATAGTAAAAGGTACAGTCATTTGAATAAAAGTATCTGGAATTGGAATTCTCATATCAGTTTGATAAAAAGCATTTAAATATAAATAATCATCATCTTGAGAATATATAGCACAATTAATTAAAGTAAAAGCTCTAACAATATTATCTTTTTTTGGAATTAATTCATATCCTTTATTTTCTTCAATTGATGATTGGTAAATATATAATTTATTATTATAATGAATTGAAAATTTTTTATCTACCATTTCTCTTTGAGAAACTCCAAATATTGGAGAATTATAAATTTGAAGTTGAATAAATGATTTATCTAATCCCTTTTTTTTATCTTCATTTGATATTTCAAAATTTTGTAAAATTTTAAAAGTATTTATGTTTTTGTCCCATTCTTTTCTTCTTTCTGGTTCTGAATAAACATCAGAAAAATCATCAAGTGTAACATTATAATTATTTTTTCTTTTTGAGTAAAGTTCTTTTTTTAATATTTTATATTTTGTTACACCAAAATAATTTTTTTGAGAAATAACTGAATGTTGACAAATATAAACATTTAAATTGTCACTTTTAAATATATGTAAACCTAAAGGTTTTTTTTCTAAATTATCAATATATGAAATAATATTTTCAACTGAAAAAGGAGATAATAATTTCTTTTCTTCTTCATATAAATATATTTCTGGTATTATATTATTGGAATAATTATTTTTTAAATCATTATTATTTTCTATTTTATTGTTATCTATCATGTTTTGGTTATTTGATTGTGATATTTTTACGTTTGATAAAATATTTTGTATTATTAGATTTGTTTTATATTTTGGAAGACGTAATCTTAATTTTTTAACTTTAGAATTTTTTATTTTTGGGATTATCAATTTTGGTTTTTTTTTTTGATTAATATTTGTAAAAGAAAAAATTTTTTTTAATCTTTCTTGCATTTTAAAATAATTATTTTATAAAAATAAAAATGACTTTTTATAAATAAATTAAATTAATTATAAGCATAATATTACTTTTATTTAAAAAACTTTAATTATTAATTTTTTTATTTTTTTATATTCCATTATATTTTCTGAAATTGCTTTCAATTTTATTGAATTAATATCTTTACTTTTTTTAATTTCATTAGGTTCTGATAAAATTTCAAAAAAATTATTACCTTTATTTTGTTTTTTTATTGTATTATATTGCTCATTTGTAAATATAAATAAAGGCAATCTAATTATTTGATATCTGGTATTATATATTTGAATAGAATAATAATATTCAGAATTGTCAAATAAATATAAATATAAAAACTTATTATATTGATCTGAACAAATAATCTCTCTTAATTCTGTTTCTTCATCAAAACAATTATATACATTTATTAAAAGTTGGAATGAATTTAAATGAATTAATTTTAATTTTTCAATTTTATTTTGAAAACTATTTTTGAAAAATTCATCATTATTTAATAATGAATTTATTATTTCATTTGGAGTATTTTTTTTTGTTATATCTAATATACAAATAAATGAATTAAGTTTGTTAGTTTTCATATTATCTATTAAACAAATTTTAAATTGTTTTATCAAATTTGCTTTTAAATTAATAGGTATTTTAGAACTTGTAAATTTATTTTTCTTTAAACTTATACTCAAATCTAAATTTTCTTCTTTTTTATTTTCATTTTTATCTACATATAATGAACGATTAATTGCTTCTTTTAACATTTTTTCTTCTTCTTCTTTATCTTCTGCATATTCAGAATAACTTATTTCATTATTTTTTGAATTAATATTATTAATTATAACATTAGAATTCAAATTTTCTTTTTCATTTGTATTTAAATTATTATGGTTAATATTTTTTTTTGAAAATTTACCATTTTTTAAAAAATCCATAATACTAGTTTGATTGGGAAGAGTTAAAAATTTATTTTCTAAATCTTTATTAATGCTAAATTTAACTTTAGTGAAAAATTCATTAATTTTTTCTTTAGCAACATAACACAAAATATATGCAGTTTTATATTTATCATCAACACTTTCTATAATATCAATATTATTATTTTCTCCTTCAATAACATTTAAAGATTGAATTATCCCTCCAAAATTATCATCAAAAACTTCTTTTAAATTATTAATCTCATAAACTGAATCATCATTAAATTTAAACCATTGATTTAATATAAAATTTTTACAATAAACATAATAATGACCAACATTAATAAATCCATCATGAACAATAACTGAATAAAGACAATAATTATGATATAAATTTTTATTATATGTAAATATTGACATATTCAATTCATCTTGATATTCAATTTTATTACATATTTTATGTTGATTATTTGTAAATCTTTTTAAATGAAAAAATAAAATTGGTGGTAATTTTTTAAATAAAGTTTTTTTCACAGCATCATATTTTTTTTTATCTTTTTCATTTAATAATGCATTTTCCCCAGTTAAATTTTCTTCTTTTAAAAAATTTTCAATACAATTTAATATATTATCTGAATCACAGTCAATTGATAAAAAAAGAAAATTTTCTTCTATTTCTGATTTATAATTAATTTTATCACATTCAATTATATTTGAAATTTTCCCTTCAAAAAAATCTGAAATTTTTTTTTTTGAATTTTTATTATTTAAATTTGAAAAATATTCAATTATATAACTTAATATTTCTTGAACATCTTGTTGACTTTGAAAGTTAAAATTTTTATCTATAAAACCTAAAATATTATCATTTAATTTATATAAATTAGTATTTTTAATTTCTTTATAAATAAAAATTGGTTCATTTGACTTTTGTAATTGATATAAAATTTTCTGAAAGAAAAATAAATATTTATCTTCTTTTTCTGTTTTAAAATTTAATATATATTCTCTTAATATAGGTATATTAAAAATTGTTTGAACAATAGAATTAAAATAACATGTATTTCCTTCATTTTTTATTCCTACAAAATTATTTGATATTTTAGAATATACTCTCTGATACATTTGAATTTTTAATATAAATGGACTAATTGATTTAGTTCTCCATAATTCTTTATCATATTTAATATAATTTTCTTTAATAAAATCATTTCTTTGTTCATTATATACATTAAATTTTTGAATAAATGAATTTATAAATGATTTTTTATTTTGAGAATATATTGATAAATTTATTATTATTTCATTTTGATTAAAATGAAAAAAATCTATTCTTTTACCATCTTCTGATGAAAATTCAATTTTTATTGAAAGATATGTTTGAGAAGGAATTAATATAATTGAATAATGTATTTTTTTTTTAATAGCGGGACAATACAGACTAAATATTTTTGTTATAAATGGATTTTCTGAATTTAAAAATTTTTTATAGTTTTCAATTTTAATATAAGTCATTGAATTTGAAAATGTAGAAGAACCACAAACATTCATATTTTTGACTTCAAATATATCTTCATTGTTTAATGAACCAATTGATTCTACAGTGTCTTCTTTTGACATTTTAATTTAAATTAGTAAAATATTAAAGAAATATATAAGAAAACCCAAATTAAAAAATTCATTTTAATATTTTGAATTTATATAAACAAATAATAAAAAAATAAAATCTGAATTATTTGTTAAATTTAATTAAATATATCTTATATTATTTAATTAATATTTCCTGTTATATAATTTTATATTAGTTATTTTATTATTATAATAAAAGAGCCATTATTAATTTAATGAAAATGTTAATTTTACATTATTAATTAATAATTTTATATAATATTTTAAACTAATATTATGGAAGTTCAATTAATATATAAAGAAAATGCATTTGTATTTACAATTTCTCCATTAATGCCAATTTCATATTTAAGAAATCTTTCTCAAAAATCTTTTAATATTCCAGAATATTTAATAAATTTGACATACCAAAATAATCTTATAGATAAACAATATAATGAAACATCTTTAAAAGACTATTTTAAAACTGCACATAGAGTAATAGTAAAAGTGACTGAGGCAGAACCAAAAAATGCAATTAAGCATTTATTATCATCAACTGTAGCATCAAGTACAATTAAAAGTTCAAAAATATCAAAATTAATTCAAGAGGAAAAAAAAGTAATAAAAAAAAATTTTGATTTTCATAAATTAGTTAATAATACTGAAGAACCAAATTTAAAAAAAGATAAATGTCAATTATGTAAAAACAGAGATATAGATTATTTCTGTAGAGATGATTGCAAATTTATATGTAAAGTATGTAAAAACTCCCAACATAATGATCATAGAGTTTTACCATTAGAAAAAGGAAATATTGAACAATGTATTTATTTTTATAAAAAAGAATTAATAAAAGAAATTCAAAATCAAGAAAAAGAAATTAAAGAAGTGGTTGAAAAATCAGGTATAGAAAGAATAACAGAAAAAATTGAAGAAGTTTATGATATTTTAGCAAAAATTGGTGATTTAGAAAGAGATATTATGGAAAATTTTCCATGTTTACCTATTGAATCTATTAGTGATAATGATTATTCTGATATAAGGAAAAATATTTATTCAATTAAAATAAAATTTCAAAAAAAAAATCCTTATCTTTTAGAAGAAAAAATTCCCTTTTTTAAAGAATTACAAAAAGAAGATTTTAATCTTGATAATATGAAAAAAGATATTGAATCAATTAAAAGAAAATTTGACTTTCAAGATATGTTATATGATGTATTAGAACAAATGAGAGATAATTTTAGTTTTTTACATAATACTTTAAATGAAATTTGGACTGGTAATAAAACTAATATTTTAACTTTTTCTCATGAAATGGGAAATTATATTAAAATGATAAAAAAAAAATTTAATTATGATAAAAAGTCAAATGATGAAGAAGAAGATGATGAAGAAAGTCTTGAGACTGAATTAGATGAATTATTTTTAGAAAATAAAAAATCAAATAATAATGATAATAATTATTTAACTTCAAATTTAGTTTTACCAAGATTATTATTGAATAAAAGAAATAATAAAAAAAAAAGTATTGATAAAGATTTTCCTATTTTTAATACTATTAATTTAGATAGGAGAAAAAAATTTTTCTCAATGGATAATAAAAATAATGATTCTTCATATGATAGTGATAATAAATCATATCATAGTAATTCATCAAAAAAAAATTTAAAACAAAATTTTCCAATTAAAAATTCTTTAACCGAAAGAATTAACAAAAAATATGAAAAAAAAATAACATATAAAGATTCAAATGGAAAAGAAGATATTAAATTAGATCAAGTTTTATTAACTGGAGAAGAAAATAAAGGACCAAAAAGACCACCAAAGAGAAATTCAATTAGAATGAGTATTTTTATTAAAAATATGAATAAAGTTGATAGTATGAGTACATCTAAAATTATGAAGGTTAAAAAAAAGAAAAAAAAATATATGTAGTTTTAGTTTTATCTTATATTATTTTAGGGTTTTTTTATTCATATGTGTAATTTTTTTTCTAATCTATATGTAATTCAAGCTGAAAAATATGTAAATAAAATTAGATAATATTTATATTTTTTTATTTTAGTCAATTATTTTTATAATAATATTCATAGTAAATATATTATATTATTATATTAAACATTTAAATTGTATTTTTTATTAATTAAATTAAAAATTAAAGAACAAAAAATTTTAATGAGTAAAATTTCTTTAATTTCAAATATTGAAGTTTCAAGAAATAAATTAATTAAATCATCAAGTTCAGGAGTAAATAGTTTATATGAAAAATATATTGATAAAATATCATTAAATAAAAAAAATCCAAGAATAAAACAAAAAGATAAAAATTTAAGAAAAAATACAACATCAAAAAAGAATAAAAAAAATGTTAGTCAAAGCTCTTTTAATTCATTTCATAAAGAAGAAAAAAATATTTCAAAAAATAATTTCCATTTTCATTCTTTTTCAAAAATAATTGAAAAATATTTTCAACAAAAAAATAAAGAAATTAATCATAGTAAAAGAAAAAATAATTCAAATTCAAAAAATTTAATTTCTGAAAGTAATAGATCAAATATTTTTTTAATCAATAGCAAAAAAAATGAATCAGTTAATTTAAAAATTGATAAAAATAAAATAAAAACTTCAAGAAATAAAAATTTAAGTATGAGAGAAGTAGAATCAAATATAAAAAGTTTAAAACATACACACAATAATTTTAGGAAAGAAAATATTTATCCCAAAAAAATTTTTCAATTTGATGCTAATTTAATAATAAAAAGAACATCACCAAATAATAAAAATGACAAAAATAAAATTATAAACTTTTTTAATAATGAAAATAAAAATAAAAAATCAAGAAATAAAAGTAATTCAATAAAAAAAACAGATTCAAATTGTTCTGAAGTTGTTGAAAATGAAAATAAGTACAATATTTTATTTAATAGAGATGCAAAAATAAATAATTTAAACAAAGGAAATTTTAATGATTTTGAAAATACAAAGCCAAATACTTTAATTACAAAAATAGAAGATTTAGAAGGACCTGAATTAATTCATTTTTCATTAATTGAATTAATTCAAAAAAGCAAAAAAAAATGGAAGAGATATCAAATAATTTAAACAAAAAAGGCCAAAAATAATAGAAAAAATCAAAATTTAAA
>JAEEGK010024735.1_pt1 | contig 12414 bp, 10 predicted proteins | sample 8958771 | NCBI WGS metagenome assembly JAEEGK01 (sample SAMN16246547, study PRJNA631951) | gut metagenome | biome: gut microbiome; feature: rumen; material: SC-attached | host: Bos | place: Iran: Karaj | collected 2018-10 | reverse complement strand
GTTTAAAAGAAGTTTTGGGGATTGGGGATTGGGGATTGGGCCCAATCCCCAAAATCAATATTTTATAGAAAAAAAATAATTTAAAATGAATATTCTAAAAAAATTATTCTTTCTCAAAAAAATATTTTCATAAAAAACAAAAAAAAATCATTTAATTCAATATTTACTTTTTAATAAATTTATTTTTAATGATTAAAAAATAAAAAATGAAATTTATTATAATATTTCCTTTGCTATTAATTTCTATTTTAAACTTACCAAATTTTGAAATAAACCCTAAGATAACAAATAAAAAAATATCAATATCAGAATTTGAAAGAACAAAAAAAACATTGAACATAACATAAGAGAAGAAAATTCTATATTAGAAGGAAAATATTCAATTTGTAGATTAGGAGGAGGAGAAAGTGATGAAATTGAAAATAATGAAAAAGGATTGAAAGTAAAAACAAGTAATTTTTGACATGTAGAAAAAATGGAAATCTTATTTTATTATATGGAAAAGCAGAAGTGTTAGTTTATCCAAAATCAATTGAAGTGGAAAAATGTCATAAAATTTTTTTTTATTAATATTTGTGACAATTTACCAAGAAAGAATTATATTCTCAAAATGAAATTAATGAAGCCAAAAAACGTATTCATCTTGAGATTATTCATAAGTTTGATAAGACTTATTTGGGAGAATGTAATGTTATTTGTAAAGGAAAAATTTTTTAAAGATTTTTTTTTATTTTTTTTTTGTTTTTCAATTGAAAATTTTTTTTATTTACAATCATTCTTCCTCTTAAAAAATAATTTCAAAATATATTGTATGAAAAAAAAATTTAATAATAATTTATTTTATTCACAATGACAAATAATCTTCCAAAAAAAAATAAAATAATATTAACATATTCACAAAAAACTATTTTTAAATATAAAAAACCCAAAAATGGCATAAAAATAAATTTAAAATATATACACTAAAACCTAAAATGAAAAAAGAAAATTTTCATTGTCCAACAACTAAGAAATAAATCATATTAAGTATTGTTAAAGTAATTACACAAGAAAAATTTTGTAACATAATTAAATAACCATATTCTTCGAAAAAATATCCAGTTAAATTAACTAAAACAGAAAAAGTAGTAGAAGAAGGTAAACACCATGGAAAAAATAATACTAATCTAAAAACAAGAGAATTTTCGCATTCTTTTCCATAAATTTTTTTCCAAAAAAAAACAGCTAAAATTCCTAACGCAGGGATTATAATAAATCTAACTATAAATATTATTATTACATGAGTTTTAGATATTAAAAAAACTTTATTTTTATTTTTCTTTTCTTCTTTACTTTTTTCTTGTGGTAAACATGCAACACCAATAACTAAAAATAAAAATGGAGTAAAATTTCCTGAAATAATATTTATTCCATCTATTATATTTTCCCAATATATATTATTTGAAAATATTATTTCTCTTATTTTACTTAATCCTAAAATTAATCCTAAATAAAAAGAATTTGTTGGTGGAGCTAATAATGCTTTTATTAAAGCATATATGTCTATTTTTACTTCACTTAATTTTATATTTAAATTTGGATTTAATTGTTTCTCTTTCTTATACCATTCATCATATTTTTTTATTATTTTTGAATATTTGGATTCTGTTATTTTTATATATGGATCTATTGGATATTCAATCGGATTTTTATTTAAATTTAATATTATTTCTTGTTTTTCATTATTGAATGATTCTCTTTTGTTTTCATCAATATTTTTTTCTATATATTCAAAAGCTTTATTAAATATTTTCATATATTTTTCTTTTTTATTTTCTTCATTTAAATCAAAAAGATTATCTTTTTTTCCAATCAATTCTCTATGACTTTTATTATCATCATTACTAACATCATTAACATTAATTTTCCCATTTCTATTATTATTATCATTATTTATTATTTCACTGTTATCATTTTTATCATGATTGTATTCATTATTATTTTCATAAATATGAATATCTTTAAAATTACTTTTCCTCAAAATTTGTTGTTCAACTTCATTTTCAAACAAAACAAAATCTTCAATAGCTTTTTTCTGTATTGAATAAAATTCTTTAAAAAGAAATAGAACACTAGTATCCTTTTGAAAAATATTATTTTGGAAAATTTCATTCCAAATGAATTTTAATTTAACATTTAAATCATCATTGATTTTTTTATCACTTAATAGCATTAAGCTTCCAATAAAATACATTCCAAGAGTAAGAGCTAAAACACTAAGCATCATAATACCTCTAAAACTTTTACAGAAAAAATCATGTTCAATAGGACCACCAGGAAAGCAATAACCATATCCAATAACAATAGGTAAAGCTCCAACTGCAGGAAAAGTCATCATTGCAGAATATGAATTTTTTACTCGAATTTCCAATTGAAATATTTTTTGAATAATAAATGATATTAAATAGGATATTATCATGGATATTATAAAATTTAATTCTATTATCCAAAGTAGTTTTAATATTTGATAAGTCCCTGCTTGAGCTATTTGAATTATGTGAAAAAAAGGAATCACTAAGGCAAAGGCTAACGTACTAAATATATTAGATTTTTTCTTGTTTAAAATTCGCTTTACTACTGAAAGCATTCCAATTAACATTAAGATAAACATTTGGAGACATGCATAAAAACAATAGAGAAGGATTGCACCAACTTTCATTTTTTTAGTTTTTTTTTTTGCGAAAAATTTTTTTTTGATGGGGTTTTAATATATATTTGTTATTTATTATTTTTAGGTTAATGATTTTTGGCTTTGTTGAATTTTAATTAATGTTCATTTTATTAATTTCTTTATTTTTATTTTTTATTTTTTTAATATTTTTTTTAAAATAAAAATAAAAAAAAAATTTGAAAAAAAAAAAATGAAAAAATTCCTCTTTTTCCTTATTGCAACAATTCAACATACTTCTGAAATAATAACAAATATAAAAATTCTTCCTTCAAAATATTTATCCCTCCGTTCCTTATCAATATCTTCATCTTATGGAAATTCACATGACTTGAATTATTATTACGCATATTTATATTTAGGTTCTCCTCCTCAAAAACAATCCTATATACTAGATACAGGAAGTTCAATAACAACATCTCCATGTTCCTTATGTACAACATGTGGTAAACATCAAAATGGTTTATATCAAATATCAAATGACCAAATAATAAAATGTTCAAATAATTTTTGTTCATATGTTAATAGTAAATGTTCCTTAAATTCACAATGTTCATTTTCAATTTCTTATTCTGAAGGTTCTTCAATTTCAGGGGTTTATATAAAAGAATTAATAAATTTTGGTGACAATTATGAAAATAAAAATTCTTTTGAATTTCCTATAGGATGCACTAATAGAGAGACTCATTTATTTCTTACTCAATTAGCTGATGGAATTATGGGACTTCAAAATAATGATAAATCATTTATTTCAATTTTAAGAAAATTAAATCAAATTAATTATAATATTTTTTCCTTATGTTTTGCTCAAAACGGTGGATTTTTTTCTATAGGAGAAATTAGTGATAAATCGCATTTAAAGAATATTACTTATATAAAAATCCCAAATGAAAGTTTTTATAAAGTTAATTTAAAATTTATTCAAATAGGAGAAAAAATTATTGAAGTTAATGGAGAAAAACAATATATAAAATATAATTCTATTATTGATTCTGGAACAACAATTTCTTACTTTCCAAAATTTTTTTTTGAACAAGTTAATCAATTTGTAAAAGAATATTGTAATGAAACTCAAAGAGGAAATTGTGGTAAAATTAGATATGATTCAGAGTTGGGAAATTGTTTTTCTTTTAATAATAATAATGAATTAGAATTTGTTTTAGATAATATTATGCCAAATATCACTTTTAAATTAGAAGGTTTTGATTTTATTTGGGAACCTAGAAATTATTATTTTAATAATTCATATAGTGATATTTATGAATTTTGTCTTGGTTTTTCAAGTTCTGGATCTAAATTTACTTTTGGAAGTACATGGATGAGGGGATATGATATTATTTTTGATAGAGATAATTTAAGATTAGGTTTTGCTAAAGCTAATTGTAATTATTATGGAAATGGATATAATAATGAAGAAGAAGAAGATTTTGAAATTATTATAGATGATAATGAAGAATTTTATGATGAAATTGAAGAATTTGAAGAAAATGAAGACATTGCTTTTAATGATGATGAAGATTTTGAAAATGAGGAAAGTAATAATAATATTGATTATAATAATGATGATAAAGATTATATTGAGAATTATGATGATAATAATAAGGATGATGAAAAAACTAAAGATAATAATAGTGATTATAATAATAATAATAAAGATATAGATATTAAGGATAGTAATAGTGATATAAATAATAATATAAATAATGATAATAATAATAAAGAAATAGGAAATAATACAAGTTACATAACAGAAAGCAAAATAACTTTCGATTGGAGTTTTAAAATTTTCATAGCAACTATTTTTACAATAACAATAATATTATGTTTAATAAATTATATAATAAGAAACAAATGTAAACTTTGTCCGAAAAAGACATATGAAAATCAAGTAGATGAAATAACACAAACAACACCTGAAAAAAAAGAGAATCCAAAAACAATAGAAATAATAGAAATAGAAAACAAAGCCTAAAAAAACCAAATTAAAAAATTTAAAAATCTAATTAAAAAAATATAAATCATTTATCAGAAACTAACTTAGAAACAATTTTCCATCCTTCATCACTTTTAACAAGACCAAAAGAAGTGATTGGATCACCTCCTTTTCCATAATGACTTTGTAAATTAATTAAAGCAGTTTTATCATTTTTAATGAAATTTAAAATTTTATATGAAGATTCTTGAGGCCCTGAGTTTAAAACCCAATCATAAAAAACTTGAATTGGAACAGTATTTATTTTTCCATTTTCATATAATGACATTGTTGCCCAAAGAGACATTGATTTTTTTGCTAAGTTTAAATCACAATTTCTAACTCCATCATAATAATTATTTATTGTTTCTAATATTTCTTTTGGAACTTCTGACATTTATTTTTTTTAGGATTTTTTATACTTAGAAAAAAAATTTTTTTATTTTATTTTTTTTAAGAAAAAGTGAAGTTGAAGGAAGTTTATTTTTAATTTGTTTTTTTTATATTAATTTTTTATTTTTCTATTAATTTAATGTCATTGTAAAATTATTAAAAAAATATGGTATTTTTAATTCAATAATTGCGAAAGAATAATTATTTAATTTTTTGTTTTATAATTGTTTTTTTTATTTTAATATAAGAATGATAGAAACTCAAGATTTAAAAGAATTAACATCTTCTGAAATTGACAATCTAAATTTTGAAGAGGAAAATTCAAATTTATTTTATTACCCAATGTTAATCATAACATATCAAGAAAGTATAGGATTAGGTGCTGCATATTTAGGAAAATTATTTTTACAAAATTCTGAAAAAATAGAATTTGGGAAAAATAAATTATATACAATATTTTTAATATATGCAATTATATCAATTATTTTCTTAATAACAAGTATAAGATTATGTATTATTAAAAATCCAAATCATAATTGGAAATATTATATTTATAATACAAATTATTGTAAAATTATAGTTTTAATTACTTCATTCACAATTCATTTTTGTCTTAATTATTGTTTTGGTCAAAGCCAAAAAATTTTTATTCAATTACAAAGTTTAGAAATTTTAAAAGATTTTTGGATTGAAAAAATTTGTATTGTTGAACATACAATTTTTATTCTTATTTATTCTAGTTTTTCAGAAAACTTAGAATTTTTTACAATATTTAAAATATCGTTTATTGAATTCTTAATTAATTTTTTCATTTCTAATCTTTTCTATAATATAATATTATCTAGTATTATTTGTTCTATTGCTTTTATTGAAAGTAATTTATTAAATTGTGGAATTACTTTAACTAATTTTAATGAAACTTTAAATAAAAAAAATCATTGGGTTGGAGTTCTTTCTATAAGGTATTATCAATATTTAATTTTTGGATATTTTGGAATGATTTATTATTATTCTTTATTCTTTTTTTTCTTTTTACTTCTTTCTTCTATTAAATTAATTGAATTATTATCTAATGATGATGACAAAAGATATAAATCTAGAGATAATCTAATTGATAGAATTAGAGTTGGAGTAAAAATTTGTGATGTAATTTAATTAGATAAGAATGATAATATAATATTAATGATAATAATAATTTAAAAATTGGAAAAAAAAATTAGAATGATTAATAATATATATAATAATGAATAAATAAATACTTAAAAAAATATTTTATTTAACATTAATAAAATTATTTTTTCTTATTAGCAAAATATTCATTTAATTCAAATCTACACATTGGACAAGTATTATTTTTCTTTAACCATAATTCAGCACATTTCCAATGAAGTAAATGACCACAAGGTAATAAAACTGCTTTTTGTTTTAATTTAATTTCAGCTAAACAAATACAACAAAATGGAGCTTCTAAATTTCCATTTTCGATATTTTTTTTCATGTATTTTTCATTCATATCAAATTTATTTAATTTTTTTAATATTTCTTGCTTTATTGGAGGTTTATAACCATCTGATGCTATTCCTCTGTTTCCACGAATTATTCCTAATAAATATTCGAATACTTCTTTTTCTAAATTTGAACGGAAATTTGATGCATAATTATCTCTAAATATATCATCATTTCTTCCTCCTAATTCTAAAAATGAAGGATCAAATATTTCATTACTATCAAAATTATGTCTTCTAATATTTTCTAATCTAATTTGACCTCTATTATTATTAATATTATTATTTATGTTATTAGAAATACTCTTATTATTCTTATTTACATTATTAATATTATTAGCATTATTACTTTTATTACTATTATTTTTTTTATTTCCAATATTATTTCCATTATTATTAACATTATTATTTCTTTGTGAATTCCTTTGCCCTATATTTCCTCTTCTAATATCAACTCCTCTTCCTCTAATAGGTTGTTGCATAATTTCCTTAACAGGGAACTCTATACCAAATCCTCCGAAAAAATTTTGTAAAAATTGAACAGGATTACTTCTAGGATTAACTTGTCCTCTTCCTCTAGCAAACATATTTTGTCCATAAGGATTAGAAAAATCAGGAACTTCTCCAGGTTTATGCATTGGTAAATCCATATTAAAAATTCCTTCTCCCACAAACATTCCATCTCCTCCCATTCCATTACCACTTAATCCTAAAAATCTTCTGTTAAATTCTACCGCGTTTTCTGGTAATGTTCCATCTATTCCATATTGGTTTGATAATATTGTTTGAGCTCCTGGTGTTTTTGTTTTTATTGTTGATTGAGATTTTTTTTTTATTGGGTTTGATTTATTTTTTCCTGTTTTTTGAAAATTTTTCACATTTTTCTCCATTTTTTTATTTTTTTTGTTTTTTGAAATTATGATTTTATTCTAATAAATTTTTTAATAATTTAATCTAAAGTTAATTAATTAAATAAAACTATAGAAGTTTTTTTTCATAAAAAATAAAAAAATCATTTCAAAAATTCAATATTTCACAAACTATAATAAAAAAAATAAATTTTAAAACTATATTACTTAAATCAAATTCAAAAAATAATTTAAAAAAACATCTACAATTCCATAAAAAAATATATTTAATTAAAACCCCAAAAAACTTCCAAAAAAAAACAAAATAATTTTTTATTTCTTCATAATAATTTGCCCAAATCTAAAAACTCCTTTAATTTTTTTTCCATTAATATAATAAACCCCATTTCCATGTTGTTTATTATTAATCCAATATCCTTCATAAAAAGCATTATCATTCCATTTTAATTTTCCAAATCCATTTTTTTTATTATTAACATAATTTCCAACATAAATTCTTCCATCACCCCAATTGAAAATTCCTTTACCATATAATTTATTATTTTTAAATTCTCCTTCATAACTTTCACCATTAGAATATTTAATAATACCATTACCATCATATTTTCCTTCTTTAAAATCACCAATATAACAAGTTCCATCTTTAAATAATAATTTCCCTTTTCCTGTTTTTAACCCTTTTAAAAAATTACCTTCATAAATAGAACCATCTTTTAAACTTTCTTCTCTTCCTTTTCCTTCTTGAAAATCTTCATTAAAATTACCATTATATTTAAATAAATCTTTCATATATAATTCACCTTTACCATTTTTTTTTCCTTCTTTAAAATTTCCTTTATAATAATTACCATCTTTATCAATAAATATACCAAATTTATTCATAGAATCTTGTTTATATAATCCTTTATATATACTTCCATCTGGGTTTATTGTTATTCCAAAACCTTCTTTTTGAAAATTACAATTCCAACTTCCATAATAAATAGAACCGTCTTTTTTAAATTTTATAGGAGGTTCATTAAATATATAATTATTACTAGTGTCTGATGTTTTATCTAATATTTCTCCTGGATTTATATTTCGAAATTCTGAATTTATATTTTTATTCTTTTTTGATATTATGTCTTCTATTTCTTCATTCTTTATTATTTCTCCATAGTCTATTAATTTTGACTCAAAGTCTTTCTGATATTCTTGAAGTTTTTCATTTTGATTTTTATTTATTTTTGAATAAAAACTTTCATCCTTTTTCTCATCCTCTTCTATTAAGTTGAAATCTCCCTTTTCTATTAATAAATTACTTTTACAATTTTGACAAATCATTACAACCCCCATTTATATTTTTATATTTAATCTTTTCTTTTAAATTAGAATATAAATATTTTAATAATTTTTTGGAATAATAATTAAAAATTTAATTTTAAATATGTTTAAAAAATGAAAAAGTGGTGGTTCTAAACTTTTTTTATTTTATATTCATTATTTATTTACTGATTTCAAAAGTGATAATATTTTAGATAATAATAATATAAGATTAAAAAAAATAATAGTGATTTAGAAGGATTATTTATATAAAATAATTTTGATTAATATATTTTATTATTTTCTATACAGTAAATTTTTAAATGAAAATTATCCAAAAAATCATATATGTAAGATTTTTTTTAATTTTTTTTTTATTAAAGATTATATAATTTAAATAATTAAGATATTTTATTTTATATATTTGTGAAAATAAAAAATAAAACAATATTTTAAAATGGACTCTCATAAGTTTATAAAAGATAATACAAAAATTATATATATACATTACCAAAAAGAAAGAATAGAGTATTCACATAATTCAAAAATTTCTTTAACTAATATAAAAACATATTGTTGTAATAAACTAAAAATAAAAGAACCAATTGAAAATTTGAAAATTTATACTTATAATCAAAATAAATACGTTATTGTAGAAAATGATTCTAAATTAATTCAATTAATTATTAATAATAATATAAATGAATTTATATTATTAATAAATAAATTTGATTATATTGAAAAAATTGATGACTTAGAAAAAAAATATCAAATTTTTGACAAAAAATCTAATTATTTAATAGACCAATTCAATAAATTAATAAAAAAGGAAAATGAGCAAGAAAAAAAAATTACACAACTAGAAACTAAAATAAATGAATTATTTTCATTGATTAACATTAAAACACCAAAAAATGATTTTTCCCTTTTAGATCAATCAAAATTAACTTCAGTAAGAAATATATTAGAATATTCATTCGAGAATAAAATAGAAGACCAAGAAAAAGAAATTAACAAAGAAGAAGAAAATAAAAAGTTAAAATATAAGAAAATAATAAATAAATATAATGATCATAATAAAAATAAAAAAGAAATAAAAAATGAAGATAAAAAATACAACGGTGATAATAATAAAGAACTTAAAAAAATTAACAATGAAAATAAAAGTATAGATCACAATAATATAAATAACAATAATAATAATATCAAAAATAATAATAATTATAATCTAAAAGAGAAAAATAATAATTCCTTTAATAATAATATTAATAAAGAAAAAAATGTTCAAACTCCAAAAGGAAATAATAATAATAATTATAAATGTCAAATTACATTTAATAAATCAAAAATTCCAATAATATTAAAATCTCACCTTTATAAAACAATTCATTTAAAAATTGAAATTGAAAATATTTGTGATTATGATATTCCAAAACATTGTCAATTAATAACTAGAGATGATAAATATAATATATTAATTTTAAATCCTAATATAAATGATAATGAAGTTATTAAAGTTAAAGAAAAAAAATATATACAATTAGATTTTAAATTTAAAGACAATTATAAAATTGATTCAAATAAAATTCATTTAGAATTTGCACTTCATTCAGAATTATTTGGATTAATATCAAAATGGGAAAATGTATCTTTATTAATAAAAGATGATAATGAAAACATTGAAAAAATATAATAAAACTATCTTTATTAAAACAAAATCACAAAAAAAAATATAAAAAAGAAACTTTAAATCAAATAATTTAAATCTACTAATAACTAATAAGAAAAAACTTCAAAATTTAAATAAAAAAATAAAAAATAATTTTACCATTCAGTAGATTTCTTTTCAATATCTTCATTAACAATAGCATTCTCTTTTTTATCATTAGTATTATCATTAATAGTTCCATTATTTTCATTATAATCAACAATTAACTTGTATTCTCCTTTAGGATCATATTTCCAAAAAAGCAAAGCAAACATTAAAATAAAAACAAAAACACAAATAGACAAAAACCCGAAAATTAAAATATAATATTCTTCACTTTTATAAACTTCACAATAATCAATGACAAAATTTTCATCCCAAGCGACTTTTCTAATTTTTTTTTTAAAATCATTAAAAGTAAAATTTAATTCTAAAGTATCATTGAAATAGATTTCAACATAGAAAACATTATTATATTTTCTTAATTCAAAGCTTTGAGTAGAAGCAAAAGAAGGATAAGGAATTAATTTATTAAAAGCACTTAAAATAAATCTTCCCATAGAAGCAAGAGTAGTATCATGAGCAGAATATAGAACAAATTTAGGGCAACCTTTTTTAATTTGAGTAATATTATTAATATTAATTCTACATTCCATCCAATTTATCATTCTTAACATAACAGCACTCATACTCATTTCACCAGTATAATTAGCTTGTCCACCTTGTTCAATATTAAATAATTTTAATTTTTCATATTCTAAACATCTTAAATATGTTTCTGTTACATTTCTATTTCTTATAAAATATTCATCTAATCTTTCATGAGTCTTATCTGCTATATATGCATCACAAAAACGATGTAATTGCTCAAATTTATCTATTGTAAAATTAAATTTATATGCGTCTTCTAAAAATTTACGAGTATATTTCTCAAAAGAAACATAATAATTTATATAATGTTGATCTAATCTTTTATTTTTGTCTCTTAATGTTTTTACTTTTGGACAATTTATATCTCTATCATAATCAAATGTTTTTTCATATTTAATTACATTTCCTCTTTTTACTTCTTGGAAAATAAAATATGGAATTGGATAAGTTTTTAAATTATCAAATCCAGGATTGTAATCAGAATCTAATTTAATTAAATTTTTAGCATCAGAAGCATCAATATTATAATTTTCATAATATAAACCTAATAATTGGGCATAACCAGAAGTTTTAGTTCTATTTAAATTAGTAGAATAAATTAATATTTCTTGAGGATTAAATTCTTGAGATATTAAATTATTATATCTTTCTCTATTTCTTCTTCCAATTATATAATGTTGTAATATTCCTAATGTTGTTAATTCACCTGCTCCTTCATGCCATGTTACATTTATGAAGTCTATTTCTTTCTCCTTATATCGGAAACGATTCGGAGAACGTGCTCCATGACGAAAATGCTCAAATACAAAGTATATGTTGTCTGGGGCTCTTTCTTGTTGACATAAAATCAGGAATGGGAGGAGAAGGATAGTCGGATACATATTTATATATATTTTTTTTTAATTTTAATTTTTTTTTGAATTTTTTAGTGTTTTTTAAATTATTTTTGATTTTGTTAGTATAAATTTTATTTTACTTTTTTTTGTGTTTTTAAATAATAATAATTTTGTTTTAATAATGAGAATATTATTATATTGATAGTTTGGAAATCACCTCTACCTTCCCTGGTCTAAACCAACCTCCCCCTTTAAATAATATGAGGTAGTGGTATATACCATTGGGGTGCAAATTCCAAAAAAATATTTCTTAAAATTTATCTAATGATAATTTTAATATTCATAAATTTAAAAAACAATTATTTAATTAAATAAGTCTATGTATTATTTTTGTAAATATTTAATTTAAATTATTATTTTATTGGGGATTGGGGATTGGGGATTGGGCCCAATCCCCAATCCCCAATCCCC
>JAEEGK010024731.1_pt1 | contig 12415 bp, 7 predicted proteins | sample 8958771 | NCBI WGS metagenome assembly JAEEGK01 (sample SAMN16246547, study PRJNA631951) | gut metagenome | biome: gut microbiome; feature: rumen; material: SC-attached | host: Bos | place: Iran: Karaj | collected 2018-10 | reverse complement strand
CACATAGATAAATGCAGAGCGGAAAAGTCTGATGGATATGAGAAGCACAAACGGAACAGCTACGCAGATCAGTCTGAGAACATACTCAACTCCGGTATATTTTCCGCTCATCATAATGATTCCGACTGTTATGAGGATTGCCAGTTTTGTCCTGGGATCAAGATGAAATATATCCCGCGACTGCGCAGACTGTAATCCGATTTCCATCATGCCATACCTGCTTTTTTGAAGTGCTTCTTGAGAACCTTAGCACCGAATAGACCTCCGATTGTTCCTCCAATAAGGCACATGATGATCATTGCAAAGAACATCCATGTTGGAGTCAGCGACATCATCTTGTCTACGTATGCCTGTCCGTACCCATCAACAAGACTTGCAAAATAGGCATCTCTGAAACCGAAGAAGAAGGCTATTACCATTCCGAGAAGCCAAAGGCTGAATGTTGCGGATCCGATAACACAGTTTCTTATGCTCTCGTACTTTCCTGCTCTAAGTACGAATTCGGTTATAAGTCCCGCACCGATACAGAAAATAAAGATGGGATAAGGATGTCCGGTAAGAAACATAAGAATTGCAATGATGATGCTTGTAATGGTGATCATGCCGAAATGTTTGATCTTTGAAAAATAAAGCATAAGGGGAATTCCGCTGAAAATAGGACCGACTAACGGCATGAATGCCATAAAGACAGGAATAAATCCCAGACAAGCCACTATAAATGTGATTGCAAAATACAATGCGGTGAATACACCCACAGTAATAAGATCCTTGATACCAAACTTGTTTTCCATAAAGTCCTCCTGACTGACTTTGGTTAGAAATAACTAACCTAAGATTTATTTTTTAGCCGTCCGAAGACGGCTTATTAACATTATTTATTCAATTCCTATCGAAGAAGCCCAATTAAAATGTCTGCATATAATGTTGCAGTGCTCTTCTATCTCTTTCCATGACATCTTATGAATGAAAGGCTCGTATATAGATACCCAAAAAGATGTGCAAAGAACATGCATCTCCTTCTTGCTGATATCTGCCTTGGCTATTCCTCTTTTCCTTGCTTCTCTGTAATACTTCATGTAAGAATCGGTCATGCGATTGGCAAATTCATGACCATAGTTTTCGTAGCCGGTTCCGGATGATTTCTCAAGTAAAAGATAAAGATCATCCCGGATTGTCCAGAAAACCCTAAACATATCAAGTGTATATTCGGGAGTCATACACCACATGTCACGAATCTCTTCATCAGTTTTCTCAGACAAATCAACATCTTTACGGGTTTCTATTATCTCATCCAGCACAGCCAGCGCTTCTCTTAAAACCGCACCGAAAAGTTCTTCTTTACCCTTGTATCTTTTATAGACAGCACCGGTTGTAACCCCGGCATTATCACAGATGGTTTTAAGTTCTGCTTTTATGAACCCGTTCTTCATAAACTCTTCACGAGCACTCTGAAGAAGTCTCGGATCGATACTTGTATCCCTCACAGACATATACATACCCCGCTGACAAATCACTGATAATCTGATTATCGGTAATATTTTTATCATTAAACATTCATAATGTCAAGCAATCAAAAAAGTACCCGCACATATTGCGGGTACTTATGATTCAAAAAATTATTCAGCCTTTTTCCTTGCAAAGAAGGCATCAACCTCTGCCACTATCTTCTCTTTGGGAAGTGATTTTAGAAGATATCCTGCAGGCTTAAGTGCAAGGACGCTTTTTACGCTTTCGGCATCATCTCTTCCCGTCAGGAATATAACGGGAGTATCAGCCGATTCAACATCATTTCTGAGCATCTCCAGGAACTGCTTTCCGGAGCAAGCAGGCATCTCATAATCCAATAGGATAAGATCAGGAGTTTGCTTGGAAAGAAATGTTATGGCATTAAGAGCAGAATTAACGGGAGTAACTCTGTATCTGTCCTGAAGCCATCCTTTGATGGTTGAGAGCATTGTTCCCGAATCATCCACAACAAGGATATGCTTTTTGTTTCCGTTCAAGGCATCATTATCAACTTCCTTCATCATATCGGTAACAAACTGTCCGACATTTAAGGGGCGTTTGAATTCACCGGCAATCTTATCCTGAAAATACTTCTCTTTAAGATCGGCAATTGCATCATCATATCCGATAAGGAAAAGTCTGACATCATTATCCGTACACAGATCCCTGAAATATATAAGCACGTCAGCATCATAATTGGCATTATCATCGATGTATAAGCATACCAGAGATGCCATATTACCTTTAGCATGGGTAAGGCTGTTCATATCCAAAGTAACGAACGTAGTATCAACACCTTCCGCTTGCAGTTTTTTGATGATCGATTGGACAATAAAAGTCTCTCTGTCCGAAACAAATGTCAGTTTTTTCTCAGTCATCTTTTAATCCCCTTCCCGATCTCTTCAAGCAGTCCATCTCTGTCCAGCTCAGCCATTTTGCCTTTCATGTTGTCATACATCTCTTTGTATTTCGAAGGAATCTTGTAATCCGCCAAAGTATCAAACAGTTCCTTAGAGGTATCCATATCAAATGCCTCGAGAAGCTCTGCCATTTCCGACAAACATTGCTTCAGGTCTTCGAAAGGAATCTCAGGTCTTTCATCTTCTTCTCCGCTTCCCTCTTCAAATATACTTCCCAGCTTATCTTTGAACCATTCGTATTTCTCGATAATGCCTGTATTTTTTTGATTTATAAGATCTATATTGCCTTCTCTTCCTGCCGTCTCAAGTTCCAGAGCTTCTTCCGAAAGATCCGATGCTCCGATAAGTCTTGCCGAGCTCTTAAGAGCATGAACCTGTATGGTATAAGCGTCATAGTCCTCTTTGGCAAATGCATCCCTGATCATCTCTATACGCATGCCTGCGGTATCATAGAAATTTTTACATATGATCAGATATGCTTCCTCGCCTCCCGCGGTTTCTGCACCCTTGACGGCATCTATCCCTTCTATCTCAGAAATCTGCTTTAATACCGAACCATTCTCACCGGCAGAAGATTCGGAATCTTTACGATCATCATCCTTCTTTTCAAAATCAAAGATGATCTTTTCATCTGGCAGGTAGCTTTGAATCATTGCTTCCAGCTTATTTCCGTCAATCGGTTTGGAGAGATAATTGGTGTATCCCAGACTAAGATACTCTTCCCTCGCTCCCTTTACGGCATGGGCAGTCAGAACGATTATGGGTGTTTCAACATTTAATTCGCACTGCTTTCTGATTGCATGCATTGTCTCTTCACCGTTCATTCCGGGCATCATGGAATCCAGGAAGATAATGTCATATTGTTTCTCTTTGGCTTTTTCTACAGCCGCTTCTCCGCTCTGCGCTGTATCAACCTGTATTTCGATCCTCTTCAACAGACTGCAGGCTACGATAAGATTCATCTCCACATCATCTACGATAAGGATCTGAGCATCCGGTGCGTGGAATTTCTCCACATCAATACTAACGGATTCTTTATCATTATCACGTAATCTGTAATCACCAATCTTCTCAGGTCTGACAACGGACTGTACGATGGAGAAACTGAATACGGAACCTTCTCCGTATACACTGGACACTTCAAGCCTGCTTCCCATTTTCTCAAGAAGGTTTTTGGTTATACTCATTCCGAGTCCGGTACCTTCTATCTTTTTATTTCTCGACTCCTCGATCCTTTCATATGGAGAAAAAAGCTTTTCAATATCTTCTGCCTTGATCCCGATACCGGTATCACTGACGCTTACTTTCAGAAGTATTTCTCCGTATTCAGCTTTCTCATAATCAACCTTGAATGTAACCTTTCCTTTGTCAGTATATTTAACGGCATTATTCAGGATATTGATTATTATCTGTTCTATCCTTACTTCGTCTCCATATAATACGCAAGGGATATCCGGATTGACATCAACTTCCAGCTCAAGTTTCTTGGACTCAGCCTTAGGAGCTATCATATGAACTATTCCGTTTATAAGAGATGACAGATCATACTCGCCAAGTACCAGCTCGAGTTTTCCGGATTCTATCTTAGAGAAATCAAGAATGTCATTGATGAGTGAGAGCAGGGTTTTGCTGGCAACATGGATATCACGGGCATAGTTTCTGATATTGGATTCGCCGGATTCTCTCATTATCATCGTATCCATTCCGATGATGGCATTTATGGGAGTTCGTATCTCATGAGACATATTTGCAAGAAATTCCGACTTGGTTCTGTTCGCATCTTCCTCCATATGAAGAGCGCGCTCAAGCGCCTCAGCCTTTTCTCTTTCCAGCTGATTTACAACCGTCTCATGTCTGTTTTTTTCTTTCTTCTGCTGGGACCACAGAGCTCCCTGAACTATGGATGTTACGATAAATCCGATGAATGTAAGAATCACAATATAAAAGTAAGCAAGGAATCCTGCCGTTTCATACAGTTCCCTTTCTTTGGACAACGTATATGTCTGAGTAGAAAGAACTCTTCCCTTCTCATCAAGGACATTGATTATAAAATCATGATCACCAAACGGAATATCATAATAAGTAACACTGCTGAGTTTGCTGGACAGGACAGTTGTCTTTTCCTGATCAACTCCGCTCAGGTAGTAACTTACATAAGGGTCCGCAGAAGTAAAATTATTTATCTCCAGATCGAGTTCAATACGATCGGTACCTTTAGGTATCACAATGGTTCCGATCTGGGTGACATCCTGATATCCGCCATCAAGTAAAACAGATGTGATCTTAGTCTTGAAATCATCAACACTCATCTCATAGCTGTTCAGATCCAGTAAGTAAACTCCCCCGGTTCCGCATATGTATATCCGATCACCCTCCGTATAATTCCACGCGTTACTGGTTATACTTCCGGGTAAACCCGCTTTAATATCAAGGAGTGTATATGACTCCATTGCACCGTCTTTGATCAAAGAGTCATATTCGCAGACATAGATTCCTGCTCCGCCGAGAATAAAAACTTCACCGCTTCCGTTCATGGCAATGTCAAAATTGTTATAATACGGCATACCTATCTCTCGGATATTGAAATCCGGATCCATATAGCAAAGACCGCTTCCGGTAGTCACAAAATATCCGTCACCCTTTTGATCTTTTACCACTCTCAAAACAACATCGGAGGGCAGCCCGTCGTCACGAGTGATATTGCCTTCATATCTTCCGTTTCGTATAATATCGATTCCGTCACCGTCGGTTCCGCACAAAAGCGTATGATCCTCCGTTTCAAGAATGTTGAGAATAATACCGCTCCCAAGATCCTTACCAAGCACAAGCTTTGAAAGAATCTCATGATCTTTTAATAATATAAGATTTGCATCGGTTGATACCCCAACGGTTCCGTCCGAAAGAACTCTGACCACTCTGACATTTCTCTCGCTGTCTTCTGCGGGCAAATATTCACTCATGCTTCCGTCCTGAGCAATTTCCATCAATCCCTTGCCATATGAAGCTATCAGAAGATTCCCGTCAGCATCCGTATCGATACATCTGATCCTGACACCTTCAAATTCATCTGTGATCTCATTCTTTATACTGATGCCGTCATTAGGATCCAATATCCTGATTCCGGAATTGGTTCCCACATATAAATATCCGTTCCATTCCATGACTGCGTTACAAACAATGTTTTCTTCATTGCATAATTTGAAAATATCGGTGAAACTGGATCTTCCGAGGCACAGCAAACCGCATCTGGATGAGGTGAACCAGATGTTGCTCTGATAATCCTTGAATATATGGTCAATGGAATTATTAAACTCTCCGCTTTGGATGATCGTAAAATGACGCTGCGAATCAAAATATCCTATACCGTTTTCACCGGCAACATACATGATTCCGTTCTCATCAACATATACATCTCTTATGCCTCTCAGCCCTTCGGCTTTCACCTGGCCTTTATAACGGAATTTATTGGAATTATACACATATATGAGGATGGTTCCGGAGTCGGTTCCAACATAGATATATCCTTCGGAATCCTGGCTGATACCTTTAGGTGAATAATCGGGGAAAAAGAGATCGGATAAAGCCTCACCGTTAACATAGCATTTCACTTCACCGAGACTGTTCAGAACTATCATATGCCCGTTATTATCGGGAGACAGATCTCTTATGTTACCGGCCTCCGTATTGACTTTGATGATATTTACATTTCCGTCTTCATATCGTGCACATACAAGTCCTGCAGTAGTTCCGAAATAGTAAAGACCGTTACTGTCTCTGGAGATACACTTTACGGAATTCGAAGGAAGCCCGGTGGACATATCAAGAGTGACCGAGCTCATATCGATATTCAGAAGAGTAACTCCCGCATCCTGGGTTCCTGCCCAAAGTCTGTCGTCACCGTCAACATACAAACACTGAACCGATCTTACGCTCTTAAGATTATCCAGGAGGATAAATCTGGATCCGTTGAAACGGAACAGGCCGCCGTATGTACCGATCCACATGGTACCGTCCGCCGTCATAGCAATATCATTAAGGCAGCCGCCTGCCAAACCGTTTTCGCTGTTATATAGTTTTTCAACAAAGCTTATGGATTCTTCGGAAGACACATCTGCTTCCTCCGGAATATCCTCTTCGCCTTCCTCGGTTACCTCCGTCGAAGCGGTTTCTTCAGCGTTGATACTCATATATCCGAAAACATTCGAGCATACTACGGCAGTGATCACGGCGGATATGGTCACGGCATGCAGCTGCTTTTTAAGTTCGGACGCACGCCTCTTTTTGCCAAAATTCCTCCTGATGCTGAGGGTAAAAAAGATCACAAACACTCCGACAAGAGAATCGATAAAACTTATGCAGACAGCACATGAGGTATAACATATCCAGGCAGGCACCGACAGAGAAGTAAGATAATCTACAATGGCATCTGCTATATATAAGCCGCTTTTTCCGCCGTATACACTCACATTGACCAGAACAAGAATGATCGCCCTAATGGTGGCTAAAAAGGCGGTGGCGCTTATTATCAGAGAAAATTTCGAAAAAAATCTGTTATGCCGGGAAATAACTCCGGCGGTAAGTGCCACAAAAATGTCCGCTATAAGGAAATACCAATCCGAAGGAGAAAAAAACGATGAGAGTGTACAGGAAATAATTGCCGTGACTATTCCAAAAACGGCACCTTCCGAATATGATACAAGAATTGTCCCGCACAGATTCAGATATGCGGGGAGATCAAAAGAAAAGGCAAAAAAACGGCCGAGAATATTCAGTCCCAATGAGAACAAAACGATCAGAATTCGTCTTTTCCATTTATTCATGATCAAAGATTCCTCTCACCCATAATATCCAAAAACGCAGTAACTATTTCGGGATCAAACTGAGTTCCTCTGTTCTTGATGAACTCTTCTCTTATCTGTTCACGCATAAGTTTATTTCTGTAAGGTCTGTCATTGCTCATAGCATCATAAGCATCGGCAACCGCAACTATTCTGGCAATAAGAGGAATATCTTTTTCTTTGCGTCCTTCGGGGTATCCTGTTCCGTCATACCTTTCATGGTGGCAAAGAGCCGCTTCCGCAGCAAGAGGGATCTCTTTGATTTCCTTAAGGATCTCCGCTCCTTTTACGGTATGCTTCTTAACCTCGGCAAAATCATCACGTGTGAGTTTTCCTTTTTTACGAAGAACCTGCTCACTTACAAAAGTATTTCCGATGTTGTGAAGAAGAGCCGCGTTATAAACCGCATCACAATCGCTTTTATCCATTCCGATCTTTTCGGCTATCATTCTGGAGTACTCCGCTACTCTTTCGGAATGCTCTTTGGAATAATAATCTCTGGAATCCGCAAGCGAGCAGCATACTTTAAGTGCACCTCCCATTATCCTGTTCTGACTTACGATCCTTTCTTCAAAACGCACGGATACTATGAAGACGGTCAACAGAATGATAAGTGAGATAGCCAGTGATGAAAACGCAGTGATGAATATAAGCCCCACTCTGCCGTCCCATACAGTTTTGTGAAGCCTGTATGACAGCACATAATTTGACATGTCAACATCTCCGCTGGAGCTGTACATGATGATTCCGATAATGCTTTCTCCGGTCATATCCTCCGAACCTTTAATGGGCACCTCGCCGCTGGCTTCGGTAAGGTCCGGATGATATATGTAATAATCACCGGGATGAAGCGGAATGAGAAGATCCTGTCCACCCATATGATGATCGATCTGTATTTCATTCTCATCAAAATTACGAAGATCCAGTGTCTGGACCAGTTCTTCACCGTTATCGTTAAACTGGTGAATTTCAAACGTACCGCACCATCCGTTATTAAGATAGCAATTTTCGGTTATATCTATACGTACATTCCAGTCATCTACATATGTATGGGCATTATTGGTAACGACCATCTCATATATTTTGGCATTTAATACCTTACCGAGACCGGTATTATTTTTTTCCCAGGAGTCGGTAACTCCGCCGCGGGGATGAATATCGACCATGACCTGAGCGGAAGTCGAGTCGGGGGTAATGATCCTCCACTCTTGATTGAATTTTTTAACATTGATTATATGAATGATAAATAAAGCCATAACGACGGAAGTTATCGCAATGAGTAAGAAAAAGAGAATCTTTAATATCTTTTTCTGATTATCTAATCTATCCAATGTCGTATCTCCTATTTATTATTCTTCTTTCGAAGCTTTCTTTGGGTAACGGTTTGTCAAAATAATATCCCTGAATGATCTCGCAGCCGAGCAAAAGCAGATTGTCAACCTGTTCCTTATGTTCAACACCTTCGGCAAGGGTTTCTACACCGATGGCTTTTGCGAGCTTGATCATGTGACTGAGGATTGCAAGATCCTTGGCATAAGCCCTGTCCACGAATCCTTTATCAATCTTGAGAGTATCAAAAGTAACCTCTCTGAGAAGACTGAGAGATGAGCTGCCGTTTCCGAAATCATCAACGGCAACTTTATATCCGAGTCTGTGAAGATCATCAACAAAGCTTTTGAGGACACCGATTGGGAACTCGTCTATAGTCTCGGTGATCTCTATCTCAATCATCTTCTTGGGAACATGATATTCCTGAACGACGGCGTCAATGTCCGCAGCAAGATTAGTGTTGGAAAGATTTCTTCTGGAGAAGTTGACCGAAATAGTGGGAGGGACCATTCCTCTTTCAATCCATGCGGCTATATCCTCACACACCCGCCTGAGCATATAGAAATCCATATCACACATCATGTCCTTGGTCTCCATGATCGGAATGAATTTACCGGGAGGAACAAGCTCACCGTTTCTCATCCACCTTACAAGTGCTTCGGCACCGCAGAGCATATTTGTCCTGCTGTTGACCTTGGGCTGATAGTATGCAACAAACTCTCTGTTTGCCATTCCGAGAGGAATATCGGATGCAAACTTTTTCTCATCCTTGAGCATTTCTCTGAGTTCGGGATTCATATAAGTTACCGAATTACCTGCGGCTTTACCGAAATTCAGAGCACTGTGGGCATTGGAGATAACCGACTCTCCTTTTGAATCTCCCTGTTCTATCTTGTAAACACCTACATGTGCGCTTACGTCTATATCATAATCCATGCCGGCTTCTGTGAATTTGATCTTGGTTGATGCAATCTGTGCCAGAAATACATCAAGGTTTCTCTGAAGTATAACGGCAATAAATCTGTCGCCTCCCTGTCTGGCCAGAATCTCATCATGTCTGACCATCTTGCGCAAAACCTCTGCGTACTCCGTCATTACCCGGTCTCCGATTTCCGTTCCGTACTTGTCATTAATAAGGCCGAACCTTTCCAGGTCGAAGAAAACGACAGCATACTTGTCATGCTCGGCACGCTTAAGGAGCTCATCGAGTTTTGCTGCACAGGCATTCTCGTTCAGCAGACCGGTTTTCTTTTCCGTGGTCTCAAGGATCTTTCTCTCACGCCTGTCTTCGATAGTCTTGAAATGAATGGCATAGATAAGTACGGCAAGAGCAGTGACGTTATCGGAATTCCCTTTTAGGAAACCTACTCGCTCACCAATAATGTTGATCATTACAAACGTAATTCCCGTATATATGGTAAAGAGTTCACTGAGTCCGAGTTTGAAATCATATTTGGTAAATGTCAGAACCAGTATCAATACAAGGTACACTACAAGAATCAGGTAAGTGATGGGGAATAACTTACCTGTCACAAATTGATTATCCTCGGTATATGAGAAAACAAGATTATTTGATAACAAGATGCCGGCGATCAGGATCACCGACGTAACGATCAGAGGAATGCCATAGATGATCTTGCGCTTCCTGCTGTCATTTCTGATTATGATAGTGAGAAGCGTATACATGATCGAGGGTCTTAGAATATAGCATGCCGTTGAGAAGATCATTCTTCCGAAAGTTGCATGCGGCAGGGTACTTGACTGTATCTCCAGCTCAGAACATAAGGTCTGCAAGAGCACAAGAAATAACAGTGTAAGAAATCTGCCCCTCACCTTTCTGTACATCATCCTGTTAAAAAAGATCGTGTAAACCAAGATGACGATTATGAACAAATAAGTGTAGTACCTACTGAACAATTCACCGAAATACATCTTCGCATACCTCGATTCAATATATAACTTTTCCTATATATTTTACGTAAAAATGCCCGTATAGTCAAAAAAATACCGCCTTTTCGGGCGGTATTTTCACGTATTTTCCGTATTTGTCATTCTGTTACGATATTGTCATCGCCGCTTTTATCAAAACGCCTGAAATACACCAATTTCTTAAGTGCTTCGATGGTAAAAGCTCCCAAGTCTTCACATAAAAGTACATCTCCGTGATATACGGGGTTATGGTTCTCCGCAAGCCCGTATTTTTTCAGACTTTCCTCCAGCTTTTTCCATACACCGGAAAGATCCAGTTCACTATAGGGGCTGAGTCCCTTCTGATGATACTTCAAAAGCATAAGATGCAAAACCAGACATATATACAGACTGTATTCAGGAGAAGGAATTATGACTCTTCCTTCATCCACCAAAGTATATCCGTACCTGCATCCGACCAGTCTGTATCCTACAGTAATTGCGGTAATCAGTTCGCGCCTGAAATTACTTCTGGATACGGCATTGTCATCAAGCTGTTTGTATCTTAAGGGGATAACCCTTTCAAAAACCGTTTCGATATCGGTAAACAACCCCTCATCGGGAAAGCGATATCCGTATATTCCGAGGAGCAGTCTGACAAGGGTATCTTTTTTCATACCGGATCTTGTGATCCTGTCCGTAAGATACTTTACCAGTGCATCCTCGTACTCTTTTTTATTCATTCCGGGAGTGACCCCGTATGTATCGACGGTAAGTTCCTCTCTGAAATGCTCTTCCTGAGTCTTAAGATCCGGGTCATCTTCTTCTATCCGCTTATAGTACTTTTTGCCGTTTGCCCCCATATCCATCACGGAAAATTCCCTGAGAAAAGAAACCTGTCCCTCATAAACCTCTGCAAAAGTCCCGCCGTCGCGCTCTGTGATCTGTACAGGCTGATCCTTGTAGAAATACTTCGTCTCGATATAGTCTTTATAATACGAGCTTACTTCGGACTTTTTGATCATGCGGCAATCATGATACACAAGGTCTTTTTTGCATGAATAATCAAAGCCGGAGACTGATCTGCCCTCAAGGCTTCCCGTCACGATAAACGAATCGATGTCTTCATCCACAACCGTCGCCCTGTCGGCACCGCTTTCGGTCCGAAATTCGATGATACCCATGGAGCTTGAATCAGTGCCGTCCTTGGATTTACGGACAGATGACACTTTGGCACTCACCCGGTCTTTACTTTTTTTCCTGTGAGTTCTTCCCTTGGAAGTTCTCTTGCCCGCTCCCAAGGAATCATCCTTAGACTTATCTCCCCCTTTAACTGCCATAAGAGGGATAACCGCAAAAGCAACGACCACCACAAATATAAATAAAATGAATAAATTGCTCATAACAGATTCACGAAAAAGCTTTTTTATACGTACAAAGGCTATTTTATCCCATTCGGAATCGTAAATCCATTATCTTTTGAATATCCGGAATCACCCCAGAGCAACATCAAGAGCCATCATAAGCGTAAAGCCAACCGAAAACATAATGACACCGATATTGGAATGCTCACCTTCCGCCATCTCGGGAATAAGTTCCTCCACCACCACATAGATCATGGCGCCTGCGGCAAAAGAAAGAAAGTAAGGCATCAAAGGAAGCACAAGTCCCGTAGCCAAAATGGTCAAAGCTGCACCGACGGGTTCGACCGCACCCGATAAAACTCCCTGCCAAAATGCTTTTCCCTTGCTTTCACCCTCGGCACAAAGGGGCATGGAAATAATGGCTCCTTCAGGAAAATTCTGAATTGCTATACCGATGGCAAGAGCAAGTGCCCCGCCGGCCGTTACAGACGTATTACCCGAAACCAAACCGGCATAAACAACGCCGACCGCCATCCCTTCGGGAATATTA
>JAEEGK010024723.1_pt1 | contig 12419 bp, 10 predicted proteins | sample 8958771 | NCBI WGS metagenome assembly JAEEGK01 (sample SAMN16246547, study PRJNA631951) | gut metagenome | biome: gut microbiome; feature: rumen; material: SC-attached | host: Bos | place: Iran: Karaj | collected 2018-10 | reverse complement strand
CGGAAATGGGCCATCCGGAAATATACTGTGTTTTATAGTGCATCGGCAGGACCGTGCGAGCCTCCAGGATTTTTGCCGTTTCGGCCGCCTGTTTCCCGTCAATCGTAAAGAAGCCGCCGACCGGAACCATCAGGATATCCGGCCGGAACAGCTTCCGGGTTTTATCTTCATCCAGCATGCAGCCCAGATCCCCCAGATGAACAATACGGAGGCCTTCTGCTTCAATCAGGAACAGCAGTGTTGTTCCTCTTTTTTTGCCCTGCTCATCGTCATGATACCCTGAAACGGCAGTAATCCGGATCATCGGATCCGGCGAATAGCTCCCTTCTTCACTGATCACAGCCGGATTCCCGGAGATATTCTCCACAGCGTTATGATCCCGGTGTGCATGGGAAACAAGGACCGCATCCGCTTTCACCGGCACAACCGGATACCCGCAGGAACTGTCATACGGATCTGTTGCGATCCGGAATCCGCTCTCCGTTTCAATCAGAAATTCCGCGTGATGAATCTGCCGGATAACCATATCATTCCCCTCCGCCGAAAAATGTCAAATGTACTGCCGGAATCTTCTGGCGGCACCGCAGCGCTTCCGCCCATCGGGCATGCAGCTTACGGCATGCCTCCTCATAGGCCGCCGGGTTTTCCTCGCCCGCTTTCACCAGCATTCTTTCCGCATATCCGTCTGATACAGTCAGTCTGTCCCGGTGGCGTTCCAGCAGGCTTCTGCAGCATGCGGCCGCCGGACAGGCTGTCCATTCTGCCGGAACCGTTCCGGACAGCGGTACGCTGACTTTGCGGTCCAGCTGAAACCATCCTTCTTCCTTTTCGATGGTCCATCCGGCCTGACCGGCCCGGGTGACAAAAGTTTCCATGATATCTTCCGAAGCGGTCATCGGAAGGTCGGTGGCATACAGCCATCGTTCTGAACGGCTCCGCCGGAGTGCTGCGGGGCGTTCCGTTTCCAGATCTGCCAGTATGTTCCTCAGTTCTTCCCGGTAAGGATTCACGGGAGTTGTCTCCCTTCCTGTCTCTCTGTCAGAGGCGAACCAGCCAGAGCGCTGCGTGTCGCTTCCGCTGCCTTGTCCATGCTTTTGATCTGTTCATTGTCCATTCCATCCGGCGGCATACGGTTGGCAGCGAGGCACCTGTAATAGTACTGGCCATCCTGCCTGTATCTCCATGTGTATAGCGGTGTGTATTCCGGCTGTTCCACTTCAGCCTTCCCGTTCCGGGTCAGATGGATGCGGAAATGCAGCAGATACCCGGAAATCCGCCGGATATTTGAGCGGTCTCCGCTCAGGACCGTACCCAGGCTCCATATGCACAGGGTCTCCGCTTCACTTCCGTCCGGCCGCCGTCCTGTAAGATATTCCGCTGCCTGCGGAACACGGCTTCCGGCACCGATAATGAGATCTGCCCCCGCGTCTGCAATACTCTGGGCCAGCGTTTTCTGGGCCTTGTCCGGTGTTTTTCCGATCTTGCCCCAGTTCAGCAGGACAATGACTGCCTCCGCGCCGCGGTTTCTGGCATCGGCGATATCCTCAGCAATCTGCACACTGTCTGCAGCCGCTACGGTTTCTGATTCACCTTTCTTGTCCATCTTCTTCCGGGTTGCGGTGGAAACCGAATCCGTATACGCCAGGACGGAGACACGGATTCCGTTGATTTCTGTTATGCTTACCCTTTCCCGGTTGTCCGGTTCAAATATGCCGGCAGGTAAAATCCCGTTTTCCCTCAGGTTTGTCCGGGTAGAAGATATTCCGCCGCTCTCCCTGGACCACGCATTGGCAAATCCGCATGCTGCAATCTGAAATCCCGCATCCCGCAGGACCCGTGCAACAGATGACGGTGTAACCGTATCAGACACCTTGTCGTCGTCGCTGATGATATTTTCCAGGAAAACAGCATTCAGATCAGACCGGATTTCACTTTTCAGGAGGCTCATCACATCAGTGAAATCATAGACCTTGGAATCCGAAAGATAACTGTTTTTGCGGACTTCTCCGTCCATGGACACCGTACCGGCCACTGTCATGGAAAAGCTTCGTTCTGTCTCCGCAGGTCCCGGAGCAGCAGTCTGCGTCACAGTAACAGCGGGCATCGTCTTTTCCGGATTCGCAGACACTGTATTCCCCTGTTCCGGCACCGGAGAATGTCCGGGTTCTCCGGTCGCTTCATCCGGGCCGTTATAGCCTTCTTCAAGCTTCAGGGCATTCATCCTGGCTCCGGTCAGGTCAATTGATCGGTTGGAGGAAAACCGGATCAGGATCATAACCGATCCGATCAGGACCAGAAGGGTCACCACCAGCATCACCCGCGTACCGAGTGATACCTTCCTGTTTCCCGAATCCTTCACCGATTTTACCTCCTTATCCGTGGTCAGGCAGTCAGACTGCGCCCTGCAGTATGGCTGCCAGCAGCACACTTCCCAGCATGATACCGGCAAGAATCAGCGCGCCGATCCGGATCATGCTCTTTTTGCGTTCAGCAGTAGTCTTTCTTGTCATTTCATTTTCTCCGTCCGAAAGCCAGCTCAGCTTTCCGTTTTTGTTTGATCCGGATTCCTTCTGCGCCGGGAACTGTTGCCGGATTCCCGATTCCCTTCCGGTTTGAACGAGGCGGTATAATCCGCGTCATCTTCTGTCCCGGATGTATAGCGCCCGTAAGGATTATCCACATTCCTGGAATACGGCTTCACAGATGCCTGACTTCCGGCGGATGTACCGTTCTGCTTGGGAACGGCGGTTCCGTTGTTTCCTGTATAGAAACCGGTCCTGACCCGGGCTGCCTGCTGGGCAGTGCCCGGTTCTGCCGTACCTGTCCGTGGTGCACCGGACTGCTGAGGCCGTCCCGCAGCGGCTGCCTGAGGCGTTCTGACCGTCTGGGGTCCCTGCGGCCTGGCTGATCCGGCATTCTGCGCACGCTGCTGTGCGACGCGCTTCTGAGCCATCCGCTGGGCCGCTTCCCTCTTCCGGTTCCGGTTGGCATACATGGCATATCCGGCGCCGGCAGCCCCAAGTACGAAGATTCCGCCAATCAGCCATCCGAATCCTCCGCCCTGGCCGGCATCCTGTTCATAGGTGATGTTTTCCTTCACCTCCGGACTTTCCGTCGGAGCCGGACTTTCCTCAACCGTCTGTGCCGTACCGGCCCCGGTCTTTTCCTGGATATATCCGATGGCTGCCGCAATCTTTTCTTCCTTGTTGCTAGTATCCTGATAGGCGATCTCCAGTGTGTTCTGCAGGTCTTCCGCCTTCAGGCTGCCGTTCCGGATCCTCTCTGCGAGTGAATCCAGGTACTCGGTATTGCCGGGGGTGCTTCCGCTGTTTTCAGGAAGAGGCGCCGGTGTTGCAAACGGGTCAAAAGGCTTATAGCTCACCTTGATTTCACTGTTGGGGTTGGTCCATGTGCTGACGCGCTGGTCTTCCGCGGAAACAACGCCGGTCGGTGTCCCGGTGGTTGACGGCTGGCTTGATCCGGGACTGGTCTTGCCGGCAGAGGTTTCCGTATTGTTTGCGATTCCCTCCAGGTACTGGGGAGATGCGAAGAACTCATCCGCTTCACTGACAGTCATCTGTTTGAAATATCCGCCGTTTACATATCCTGTCTGTCCGTTGTAGCTGACCCGCAGCCACTGGTCTCCTCCCTGGCTGACCGTATCATAAACGATGCACAGTGCATACTTTTTCAGCCGCCCGATCTTTGTTCCGTTCATGCTGGGTTCGCTGCGGAAATTGACAGAATCAGCCGATACATAGCCGTAACAGCTGAGACTGTTCGGATTGTACGGCGGAAGCGTAACCACCGGTTCCGGTTCCTGCGTGTGGGTGGCTTCTTCGAGGAAAGCCGCCTCCTCCATTGAGTTCATCATGCGCAGCATATCGGCCCGGATATATCCGGATGTGCCGTCATACTGGGCAACATGCCATGCAACTCCGTCCACATATTCCTGTCCCGTAACGTAAACCACCTTGTTTGCAGGCAGTTCATCGATAATGACACTCATACTTCCGGGCCAGTTCCGGACATAAATGCCATCACCGATTGTTACAGCATGACCGACCCGCTGATAGGGTTCCTGTGTCGGTGCGGGTGTCGGCGGGACTGTGGGAGTCGGCTCAGTTGTCGGTTCCGGGGTGGCGGTCAGCTCCGGAGTTGGAGTCAGTGCCGGCGTGGCAGTCGGCTCAGCTGTCGGTTCCGGGGTCGGTTCCGGAGTTGCAGTCGGTTCCACAGTCGGCTCTGCGGTCGGTGCCAGGGTAGGCTTTGCAGGTTCTTCCTCGCGGAATCTGTCCGGAGAGTATACCGGTGCCGGTGTCGCCTGTGCGGCGTCATAGTCCCGGCTTTCCTGCAGTGTCATTCCGTTTTCAACAAATTCCCATTTGATATAGCCTTCCTGGCCGTCCACCATAATATGCGCCCATTCTTCATCCTTGTCATTCAGGACCATACGGATCAGATAGGCCATTGTATTCGGTTTCAGCTTTTTAAGCAGCGTTGAATTCGTACTCGCTTCCTTCCGGAAGTTGACGTTCTTGCTGGTCTTTACATACCGGTTCTGGATTTCATCCAATTCCACCGGTTCCGGGGTGGGTTTCTCCGTCGGTTCCGCAGTAGGTTCCGGCGTAATCACCGGGGTCGGCTCAGCGGTCGGTGCCGGTGTCGGTTCAGCAGTCGGAGCCGGAGTGGCCGTATAAACGGGGGCAGGACTGGACTGGGCCAGATTGTAGCTGTTGCTGTCATCCAGGCTCATCACATTGACAAATTCGCTTTTCAGGTATCCTTCCTCGCCGTCCACATTTACGCGGGACCAGATCGAACCATCGTTTCCGACTTCATTCCGGATGATGTAGACATGTTTCCCGCTGCTCAGGCTTCCCTTCCGTGCGGAATCAGAAGCAGATGCTGCACGGAAATTCACCTTTGCATTGGTAATACCGTAGACATTGATCAGCTGTCCGACCGGAAGTGATTCTGCCGACAGAACGATGGCCGGTTCTGCTGTGGGCTCAGTGGTCGGTTCCGCTGAAGGTTCTGTTGTCGGGGCTGCAGTCGGCTGTTCCGTCGGGGCCGGCACTGCGGTATATACAGGAGCCGGGCTGATCTGACTCTGGTTATAGCGGTTGCTGCCATCCAGGCTCATGGCATCCAGGAACTCGCTCTTCAGGTATCCTTCTTCACCATTGACGCTGACCCTGGACCAGACAGATCCGTCACTGCCGACTTCATTTATAATGATATAGACGTTTTCTCCGGAACTCAGGGTTCCCTTGCGTGCAGCATCTGTAGAGGGTGCTGTCCGGAAGTTGACCTTCGCATTGGTTGTCCCGTAAATATTCAGGTATTGCCCGACCGGAAGGGATTCGGCTTTCAGCCGTTCTTCAGCCGGTACCTGGGACGGGAATTCCGAAGAACCGTTCTGCGGTTCTGCTGTGGGTTCCGCAGTTGGCTCAGCCGTGGGTTCTGCTGTCGGTTCCGCTGTGGGCTCAGCTGTGGGTTCTGCCGTTGGTTCCGCTGTGGGCTCGGTTGTAGGTCCTGCCGTCGGTTCAGCGGTGGGCTCAGCTGTAGGTTCTGCCGTGGGCTCCGGAGTCGCCGTATATACAGGTGCCGGGCTGTACTGTGCCTGATTGTACCGGTCGCTGTCCTCCGGACTCATGACATCGACAAATTCGCTCTTCAGGTATCCTTCATCACCATCTACGCTGACCCTGGACCAGACAGCATTGTCGCTCCCGATTTCATTGATGATGATATACACGGTTTTACCGGAACTCAGGCTCCCCTTTTTTCCGGTTTCTGTGGAAGGTCCGGTCCGGAAATTGACATTCGCATTGGTTCTTCCGTAAAGGTTGATATACTGTCCGGTCGGAAGAGCCTCTGCCGATATAAAGGCAGCCGGTGCAGGCGTCGGCTCCGTTGTCGGTTCAGCGGTGGGCTCCGTTGTCGGTTCTGCAGTGGGTTCTGCCGTAGGCTCCGCGGTAGGTTCCGATGTTGGTTCCGCAGTAGGCTCCGCAGTCGGTTCCGCAGTAGGCTCCGCTGTAGGCTCCGCGGTAGGTTCCGCCGTAGGCTCTGCGGTGGGTTCCGGTGTCGGTTCCGCCGTAGGCTCCGCGGTAGGTTCCGCCGTAGGCTCCGCGGTCGGTTCCGGTGTCGGTTCCGCAGTAGGCTCCGCAGTAGGCTCCGCTGTGGGTTCCGGAGTCGGTTCCGCAGTAGGTTCCGGTGTCGGCTCCGCAGTGGGTTCAGGCGTCGGTTCCGCTGTAGGTTCCGCAGTGGGTTCCGGTGTCGGTTCCACAGTGGGTTCCGGTGTGAACAGTTCAATTGCAGGTGTTTCCGTCATAAAGGAAATATACAGCCGGAATGAATAAAAATAATCTGACTCAGATGCCGTAACCACAATATAGGGGGTTTCCGCATTCAGTCTGTCTCCTGCATCAGCAGGAACCGGCAGTGCGGATCCCGGCATGGGGTCAAATGTATATTCATGCCACGGATGGGAAGCGTCAAAAAACAGACCGGCCGCATTTGCGTCGCCCGGAATGCAGATCCAGAAGCTTCCCGGCTGTTCGTATACCGGAACAGCCTGGGCGGTCTGCTGTTCGCCGTTTCCGTCAAACCAGGTCAGGGTAAAGATCATTCCGTCCCAGTCTGCAGGAGCTTCGGCATGGGCAAAAGCCATGGCTGCCGTCAGCATCAGCAATGCCGCCAGCAAAGCAGCCACTTTCAATAGCAAACCCGTTCTCTTCATATGCATTTCCTTCCTTTCGGAATCGTTCACGGAACTAATGCATCCATTGTACTTCCTTTCAGAAGGGGTGTCAATCGAGACCCCAGCCGGAAGGAATTAAAGCCTGTTCCGTCGAAAAAACCGTCATTCGATAATGATAACGGGCTGACACTCCGATTTCTTCCCGGGAGGGATAAAAACCATGTTCAAATCCTGTTTTCCCAAACTGTTCAGGCTTCCCGAACCGTCCGCCGGTGACCCGGTTGCCTATTTTTCCGGTCTGCCTGTGCTTGAAACCGCTGATCTGATCCTTCGCCCGGTGCGCATGAGCGATGCAAAGGATATTTTCAGATACGCTTCCGATCCCGAGGTGGCAAGATATGTAATGTGGGAACCCCACAGAAGCATCTCGGACACCCGGGCGTATATCCGGTATATCCGCTCCATGTACCGCCGCGGACTTCCTTCCTCTTGGGCCGTTGTTCACAGGACATCCGGACATGTGATCGGTTCCATCGGATTTGTCGGATATTCACCTGTCCATCACGCAGCTGAAGTCGGATACAGTTTTTCCCGGGAATACTGGAACCGCGGGTTTGCCACCCAGGCTCTCTCGGCCGTAATCAATTCAGCATTCAACCGGATCGGCGGACTGAATCGTCTTGAAGCCCAGCATGACATCCGGAATCCTGCAAGCGGGCGGGTTATGGAAAAATGCGGTATGCGGTGTGAGGGTGTTCTGCGCGGCCGGCTTCTGAACAAATCGGAATTCATCGATGTCGCGTTATATTCGATTCTCCGCTCAGACCGGATGGGTTGAAGATTCAGGCGTTTCGGCGTATAATAAGATGTTAGTGTGATTCCGGAGGAAAGGAGGAATGAACCATGAATGAATACAGGGGAAAACATGCCCCGTCTCAGCCATGGCCCGTTGCCTCCACAGCCTCTGTTCAGAGCGGAAAAGGCCGTCACCGGAAGAAAAACCGGCGGAGACGCTTTCGGGTATTCCTTCTGGTTTTACTGGTTCTGGCTGTCATTTCCTATCCGTTTCTTGAAGCCCGGATTCTGCTGACAGACAACACGGTACTGGCGATGGATGATCTTCCTCCTGATGCCAATCACCTGCGTGTGGTATTCCTGTCGGATATCCACTGGGGATTCTGGTATTCCAATTCTGATCTGGACGGGCTCATCTCACGGATCAATAACCTCAGGCCGGATCTGGTGCTTTTCGGCGGCGATTATGCCACAGACAACGCCTCCGCCGTCCGCTTTTTCCAGCAGATGAAAAAGACAAACCGGATCCATGCCAGATATGGAATTTACGGCGTCCTGGGTGAGACTGATCACGGAGAAACCGGTTATGAACAGGCCCGGCTGCTGGATGCTATGAACGCCGCGGATGTGATCCCGCTGGTCAACAAAACAGCCTCCATTAACATCGGAACGGGACGGATTTATATTGCCGGCGCCGATAAACCCTCGAAAGGAAACCCGGATATCAAATCGATTGCACGCAGTCTGTCCGTTTCGGATTTTGTCATTTTCGTTGCCCATGATCCTTCACTGATACCCACGGCGCAACAGGCTTCCAACGGATCCGGGGCTCTTGGCTGGATGGATCTCGGCCTCTTCGGTCACACCCATGGCGGTCAGATGGCTTTCTTCTCTGACCTGCTGGATATTGCCCCGGATGTGCCTGACCGGTACCGTTCAGGATTGCTGAAGGAAAACCGCGGAACACTCCTGATCTCCCGTGGAATCGGGACATCCGTTGTTCCGTGCCGGCTTTTCTGCTATCCCCAGATTCATTGTCTTGAGCTGACAACCAACTGATATCCCGATTGTTTACTGGAGGTTACTGATACTGATGCAGACCGATACGCAGATTGACGTAAAGGATGTGTCCTTTACATATGACGGTTCATCCGCACCCGCTCTTTCACATATTCAGACGGAAATCAGGCCGGGCGAGTTCGTGGCGGTTCTCGGACACAACGGATCCGGGAAGTCCACGCTTGCCAAGCTTTTGAATGCCCTGTATATTCCCACCGAAGGAAACGTTGTTGTATGCGGATATGATACGCGGGATGAAAAACTGGTATGGGAGATCCGCCGGCGTGCCGGAATGATTTTCCAGAATCCGGACAACCAGATTGTCGCGACTGTTGTGAAGGAAGATGTAGCCTTTGGCCTCGAAAACCTCGGCATTCCTTCTGAAGAGATGATCCCGCGGATTGAAAGTGCGCTTTCTGCTGTCCGGATGAACCGGTTTGCCGATTCTGCCCCCCACCAGCTGTCGGGCGGCCAGAAGCAGCGTGTCGCGATAGCCGGCATTCTGGCCATGGAGCCATCCGTTATTATTGCGGATGAAGCAACCGCCATGCTGGACCCTTCCGGCCGGAAAGAAGTACTCGATACCATCCGCATGCTCAACCGGAGCAAAGGGATCACCGTCATCTGGATCACCCATTTCATGGAGGAAGCCGCCCTGGCGGACCGTGTTCTGGTGGTTACAGACGGATCAGTCCGTCTTGCCGGTACTCCCGCGGAGGTTTTCGGGCATGTGGATGCGATGCGGGAAATGCATCTGGATGTCCCCCATATGACCGCACTTGCGGATGAACTGCGCCGTGAAGGAATGCCGATCCGTGACGGCGTCCTGACTGTTGAAGATCTTGCACAGGAGGTGGAAAAAGCATTATGCCCATTGAAGTCCGCCACCTGACCCATTGTTATTCTTCAGGCACTCCGCTGAGTACTGTTGCGCTTGATGATATCAGTTTTCAGATTGAAGACGGTGAATTTATCGGCATCATCGGCCATACCGGATCCGGAAAGTCCACCCTGGTACAGCACCTGAACGGTCTTCTGAAGCCGACCTCCGGAGAAGTACTGATCGACGGTGAAGACCTGAACGGCGAGCATACCAATCGTCGTCTTCTCCGCCAGAAGATCGGGCTCGTCTTCCAGTATCCGGAGTATCAGCTCTTTGAGGAAACCGTTGCCAAGGACATTGCCTTCGGTCCGAAGAACATGGGCCTGTCTTCCGCAGAGATTGATGAACGCGTCCGTTATGCCATGGCCGGCGTACATCTGGATTATGACAAATATGCGGAACGCAGTCCTTTTGAACTGTCGGGCGGACAGATGCGGCGGGTGGCAATTGCCGGTGTGCTTGCCATGCAGCCCTCTGTACTCATTCTGGACGAGCCGACTGCCGGGCTGGACCCGCGCGGACGGGACAGGATCCTGTCCATGCTGGAAGAACTGCATGCCAGCGGAAACGTCACGATCCTGATGGTTTCACACAGTATGGATGATATGGCCCGCCTGGCCACCCGCCTGCTTGTTATCGCCGACGGAAAACTGGTTGCCACCGGTACACCGAGAGAGATCTTCGCACAGTCCGAAATGATGACATCCATCGGTCTGGATGTTCCGGAAGCGGTCCATCTCTGCCGGGAGCTGCGGAACAGGGGAATGGATATCCCTCCGGATCTCTACCGCACAGGGGAACTGAAAGATGCCATTCTTCAGCTCTGGTCCCGCAGAAAGGAGGGGCCGGCATGCTGAATAACATTACAATCGGACAGTATTATCCGGTGGACAGCCCGGTACACCGCCTGGATCCCCGCATTAAGCTAATCCTGACCATTGGCTTTATCGTCTCTGTATTCCTCGCGCAGTCTTTCTCCGGATATGTGCTGCTGTTTGCATTTATTTTCTTTGTGTCCCGGCTTTCCCGGGTACCGTTCCGGATGCTCCTGAAGGGACTGAAACCCCTCCGGATCATTATTATCCTGACATTTTTCCTCAATCTTTTCTTTACCCAGGGGGAAGATGTATGGGTCGAATTCTGGATTATCCGGATCACCCGGGAGGCATTTCTGCAGGCGCTTTTCTACTCCCTGCGCCTGGTCTTCCTGGTTGCCGGCACTTCCCTGCTGACGCTGACAACATCCCCCGTTGCCCTGGCTGACGGATTGGAAATCCTGCTGAGCCCGCTGAAAAAAATACATTTCCCGGCACATGAGCTGGCGATGATGATGACCATCGCGCTTCGCTTCATCCCGACGCTACTGGAAGAGACAGATAAAATCATGAAAGCCCAGATGGCCCGCGGTGCCGACTTTGAGAGCGGCAATCTGATCTCCCGGGCCCGGGCTATGGTTCCCCTGCTGGTTCCCCTGTTTGTCAGCGCCTTCCGTCGTGCCGGCGATCTGGCGATGGCTATGGAAAGCCGCTGCTACCATGGTGGTGAGGGAAGAACCCGGCTCCGTTCCCTGAAACTTGCCCGTGCGGACCTGATCGCCAGCCTTGTTGTTGCCGGCTTTATTGCCCTTGTTGTATGCTCCGGTTTATTCCTTCCCTTCTGATTCCTGCATTTTCCTGACCCGGAGGCTTTGTTTTGAAAAGAATCCTTCTGACAGTTGAATATGACGGAACGGCCTATTCCGGATGGCAGCGCCAGATCAACGGTCTTGCCGTTCAGCAGGTGCTTGAGGAAGCGCTTGCCTGTGCCTGCGGCCATCCGGTTACCGTCACCGGCTCTTCCAGGACAGATGCGGGCGTTCATGCGCTGATGCAGATGGTTCATTTTGATACGGACAGTACAATCCCTCCGGAGAAGTATCCGTTTGTACTCAACAATATCCTGCCCCCCGACATCCGGGTTCAGGCCGGGAGAGAAGTGCCGGCCGGTTTTCATGCCCGCTTTCTTTCTTCCGGAAAAACCTATACATACCGGATCCTGAACCGCCGTCATGCCGGCGCGCTGCAGCGAAACCTGTGCTGGCATGTGCCGGTTTCCCTGGATATCAATTCCATGAAAAAAGCGGTTTCCGACCTTGTCGGCACCCATGATTTCCGCGCATTTGAAGCTTCAGGCGGAACCGCAAAATCAACGGTCCGCACACTGGACCGGGCGGAGCTTGATGCGGATAACGGAAATATCACCATCATCGTCAGCGGTAATGCATTCCTGTATAATATGGTCCGCATCATTGCCGGCACACTGGTGGAAATCGGTCTTGGAAAACTGCAGCCGGATGCTTTTCGCCGGGCATTCGAATCCGGAAGCCGTCTGGATCTCGGAATGACAGCCCCGCCGTCCGGTCTGGAGCTCACAGAGGTACGCTACCCTGAGCTCGCCTTTACGGATCCCGATGCGCTTCGCTGGCATGAGGAGGAGTAACCGATGCTTCGTCTGACTAATCTCCGTGTTCCGCTGGATATGCCGTCCGGAGCGTTTCGCACGCTGCTGGAAAAAAAGCTTTCCCTGCGTCCGGAAGAAATCCTTTCGTTCCGGATTGTCCGCCGTTCTGTGGATGCCAGGGACAAAAATGATGTCCATTTCGTCTGTACCATTGATATTGCGGTTTCGGATGAAACCCGTCTCCGGAAACGGAACCGGAATCTGACATATGTACCCGCTCCGGCAGCTGTAAAAATACCCCGGGTTTCCCTTCCTTGTCCTCCCCTGGTTGTCGGTGCCGGCCCGGCCGGTCTTTTTGCTGCCCTGACCCTGGCGCGTGCTGGTGCAAATCCCGTTCTGGTTGAGCGCGGGAAGCCGGTGGAGGAAAGGGTCCTGAGCGTACAGCAGATGTCGGATTCAGGCGAACTGGATCCTGAATCCAACGTGCAGTTCGGTGAAGGCGGTGCCGGCGCTTTCTCAGACGGCAAACTCACCTGCGGG